>Ga0255763_1000608_pt1 | contig 39601 bp, 30 predicted proteins | sample 041ome_2_FD_179963 | JGI IMG/M metagenome (GOLD analysis project Ga0255763, IMG submission 179963) | Coastal salt marsh microbial communities from the Groves Creek Marsh, Skidaway Island, Georgia - 041406US metaG (version 2) | ecosystem: Environmental > Aquatic > Marine > Intertidal zone > Salt...
GCGCGCGCGCGCGTCGTCCGCGCCGTCCGCGCCGTCCGCGACGCCGATCGATGTCGACCTCGACCTCGACCGCGACGACGACGACGACGGCGACGCCGTCGCGCGCGCGCGCGCGCGGACGCGGCGCCGTCGCGCGCGCGTCGTCGTCGTCGTCCGCGTCGTCGTCCGCGTCCGCGCGCGACGCGGACGACGCGCGGCGCGCGCGCGCGCGCGGGCGCGTGCACGTCATCTGCGGACCGATGTTCGCGGGCAAGACGACGCACCTGATGCGATGCGTCGAGCGCGAGCGCGCGCGCGGACGGACGGTGTTCGTGATCAAATCCGAGCTCGACGTCGAGCGGTTCGGCGAGGACGCGCGCGACGCGCTGATCGCGCACGACGGGAAGCGCGTGCGGTTCGACGCGAGCGACGACGGCGGAAGGGTGCGCGCGGTGCGGACGCTGGACGCGGCGGGACTGGGCGCGGACGCGGCGGCGTGCGACGCGGCGGACGTCGTCGCGGTGGACGAGGCGCAATTCATGGGAGACTTGGCGCCGTTCGCGCGACGGTGCGCGGAGGAGCTGGGACAGACGGTGTACGTGTGCGGGTTGGACGGGGATTACAGGCGGGAGAGGTTCGGGGGGGTGTTGGATTTGATTCCGCTGTGCGACACGGTGACGCGATTGAGAGGGACGTGCGCGGAGTGCGGAGACGAGAGTTTATTCAGTCGACGCGTCGAGGCGAGCGAGGACGTGGTGCGCGTGGGAGGGAGGGATAAGTACGCGCCCGTGTGTCGAGCGTGTTACGTCGCGGCGTCGACGCGGGAGAGAGGGTCGGCGTCGGCGCGGTGAACGGGACGCGTGTAATCGATAAATCGTACCGGTGGCTATTCACGTTTCGCTAATCGTATCGTTTCTTCGTTCGTCGCCTCGCTCGAGGCGCGCGCGCGTCCTAAAATTTTAATCGTTTCTTCGACGCCGGTTTCGCCGCCTTTTGCGCGGAGTTGACGGCGCGCTTTTTCGACGTCGTCACGCCCGCGGAGCGCAAGCCCGGCAGCGAGGCGTCTTCGTCGTTTTCGTCCTGGTCGTCGTCTTCGTCTTCCTCTTCGTCGTCGTCGTCGTCCACCACGACGGCTGCGCGACGTCGACGTCGGCTCGCTGGAGTCCCCGGAGTCGCCTCGGCGTCGGCGTCGGCGTCGGCCTGCGTCTTCGTCGCGCGCTTCCGGCCTCGCTTCGTCGCCGTTTCTTTGAACATGTCTTCGGCGAAATCGCTCGCGTCGCGAGTCATGAGATCGCGGAACGTGTCGACCGCGCGCCGAGCCGAGCCGTAGGATTGTCCAGCGGTTGCGTCGACAATACCGGTCTCAAATTTCACGGTATCGTCGAATTTCACGACTTCTGCGTTTCTCGTCGCCTCCGTGGGGACGTACGACGCCACGCGAGCGTCGGACAACTCGTACGCCTTCTTGACGTGAGATTTGAGCAACAAAACGACGCTCAGCGCACACGCGAGTTCGACGTCGCTCTTGAATTCGTTATCTGGCACCGCATCGTCCGCCTTGGCCGCCGACGCTTCCACGCCCTTCGTGAGCTGTTCGAGCAACAAGCCGCCCTTGAGCGATATGACGCGATTGAGCTGAAAGACGACGTAGAGAGTCTCATCCACTGATGTGAACGGAAGCTCGGTGACGACGCTCGCTAGGAATCGCAAGAATAGCGCATCGGACGATCCGCTCGTGGTTTCAAACCGACGCAAAAGAGTGTTCAAGAACGCGTTTCGGGACGTTCTAGACGAGTTCACCAAGCTGTAGACAAACGCGAAACCGTCCGAGGCGTCGGCGATTTTCTTTTGCCCGCTTTCGCTTCTTCTAGCCGCCGTTTCCAGACGCTTCTTGAAAGAGTACGCAAGCTCGACGCCGTGAGTGAGCTGATGCTCAAAAAAGTCACCGTGTCGTTGAACTTGCGCCTTCAGGAGCTTACGCGCGAGACGCTTAACGCTCGGCACTGGGTCGATTTGTAGCGCGATGAGCGTGGGGAACGCGCTTGCCGGGTGAACCAAGCCTTGACGAAGGACCACCTCGACTAAATGCAAGCCTTTCAACCGCACGCTGTACGCGGAGTCGACGCAAAGCGCTAAAACATCTGTCCAATATCGTTGCGCGATACCGCCGGCGATAGAACGATCACTCTGGCCGTTGACGACTTGCAATTTTTCCGCGTCTCGCGAGCGCTTTTGCGCCGACTTGAGCACCGAAGCCTTAGTGGAAGCGTTGACTTCATTGGCCGCCGCCGATCCACTCGTCGCAGTCATACGAAATTCTTCCTCTCGAATGAGCTCGCTGAGATTCGTCAGCGCCTGCTCCTTCAAGCCACGCTCGGCGCTGGATGCCAACGCGGCTCGCATGATGGAATCAAAGCTTCCTTTGCCGAAACCGCCGTCGCGATTAAACATGAGTTCTGGTCGAGCGACGAACAAGTCTCCGCACGCCCCGAGCGCTCCACGAGTGAGATCGTACTCTTCTGCAGGCTGAGACTCCAGGGTCTTGCGGAAGACTCGAAGAAGATCCTGAATCGAGATATCGCATTCACCATTTTCGACGGCCGCGTCCACGACGTCGGCTCCAAATCGCGCAATATTACCCAATACGTACAGCGAACGCGCGCAGTGCGATTTGTTCTGAACGCTCAACGCTTCATCACTAGATATGGATTCGATGACGATGGCAACGAATCGTTTCAGCATAGACATCGTTCCACTATCCTTACCGCCGCGAGTCTCCGCCACGGCGCACAACGTCTTACACGCGTAATAAATGACAGCTTTGTCGTGATGGCGGAGTAAGAGGATGCGCAAGTCTCGTTCGATCTCTTTCGCAATCGGCGCTGGAAGACGACCAGCGTGTTTCGCAACAATATGCACGACGGACATGCAGCACTGGAGCTTCTCACCGACGAAAGGCGCGTCGTCGTCGACCCGCTTCAGATACGGCTGGAGCGCCACGGCGAAATACGATGGGTCGCGTTTCGGAAGGCAGAGACACGGATCGACGACGGTCAGAATGTGGAGACCGAGTGCGTACTTGACGCTCATCGGCACCGACTTCGACGTGCCCGGCTCGTCTTTCACGACCACGCCATTGTGTGCTCCGTTCGATTTGACTCGTTCACCGTTTGGCGCGCGACTTTGCTCGTCGGATTCGCTCTCGATGAGCGCGTGCAACACCTGCACCGATAAACGCTTCGCTACCTTTCGCATACCGCGAACATTGACCCATGCATCAACCTTCTCGTCTTCGCTCGGATACAGCACCGCGCTGATGATCGCAACGACCGGAAACGTGGGCAGTAAAGGAAGCTTTTGTTTGCCGCTTCGGGAAACGAGTCGGTAGACGCCCCAAGCGACGGAGACCATTTGCCGCGCGCGAATCGCGATTGGATCATTATCCTCGATACCATCATGCCCAACGGTGGCTAAGTGCGCCGTAGATGCGTCTTCGTCATCACTGCCATTGTTTCCGTCCCCATCATCTTCGTCGTCATCGTGTTCATCGTCGGCTTCGTCTTCCAATGCAACCGGTGAAAACCAAAGCTCGCGAAAAATCTTCACAACGTGCGAACGGATCGTTTCTTCTTCATCCAGTATGCGAAACGCCAACACTTGCATCGCCTTATCCGCTTTAGTAAAGTCAGGATTACGCAGGCATTCTTGCAGGGTGGAAACCACGCGCTTGCGCACAGATACACCGACGTCGGATACGCGGTCTTCAATCAAGTCGTAGTACTTTTCGGCAAGACTGACGTTTCGCACCATCTGTCTGCCGATGACATCCACCACGGCGGCTCGCACGGACGATCCCGTATCTTTCAATCGGATTTTCAGCGCGCGAACGATATCCGGAGACTCTAACAGTTTCGGGTCTTCGTTCACGATACCACCGATTGCTCTTGTCGCTGATGTGCGCACCAAGACGCTCGCGTCATCGAGCATAGCCGTCACGCGCTGCACGAGCACGTCGAGCTGTCTTGCCAACGGTCGTCGAGCGTTGAGTTGAAGACACAAAGACTTGGCGAGCTCGCGCGGAAGTCCAGCCAGCGAGCCATTTGTAGCCTTTTTCGCAGTGTCCGCGACTCGCACCATGCTAGCGTGCAGAGCTGCGTACATCGCCCGCGAACCGCCAGCGACGACTTCTTGACGAAAACCGACGCCCGCGCGCTCAGCGTCCCGCGCAAACTGACACAAATGGTACGATACTGCGGAAGTGTTGAGCGTCACACGCGAATGAGACGCCGTATCGTCCGACATCCTCGCGCCTTCACGCGGTGCTGCGCCATTTTCGTCGTCTTCATCCGCGTCGTCGTCGCGAGTAAACGTCGTTGAAGACGGGCCTCGATTGTTCTCTGCCAAATAGCGCGCGATAATCGATTCCATCGCAAAAATATCCGCACTCGCCTCGTCGGCCTGCACCAACGCACTTTCCGTTTGCGCGTCGACTCGAGTTCGAACGCGCGCTGCGTCTTGATGAGCAAACATGACCGCTTTTTCGTGCAGCGTCTCGGCGTTTGACGTAAATTCTAAATCCTCCGCGCGTGGCAACTCGCGCCAGAACGCATCCTCCTCTACTGCTTTCGAGTCAGCGCGAAGTTTTGATGCGATTTGACCAAGGAAATCGAGCGCAATCTCGCGAATCTTGGAGTCTTTGCACTGCAGACCGGCAGACCCGAGCAGGTTCCCGGCGAGATTGAGCACAAGCAAGTTTGCCACGGGCCATTCGGGAAGGTTTCTGCATGTGAGCGCGTCCACGAGAGCGTTGTGGATCACCGCGCGTATCTGACGCTCGTGTTCCGCCGCTTTCACCTTCGGCCACCTCGTCAGCAAATCTTTCCAAAAGTAGTTCGTCCAGTAAAACGCCGATCCAAACGCACGCGCGTGCACGTCTGTCGTCATTTCACCTTCTTTATCCGCCTTGGGCATTGTCGCTTCGTCGTCGGAAAATTCCACCGTGGCTTGCAAACACTGCATCAACAGAGCGAGCAAGACTTGGATTTGCACTGAGTCTTCGCCTGGGACGTTAAAACATCGCACGCTACGCCCCTCAGTCGGAAGTTTCATGAGAGACGACAGAATATTGTCCACGACGAAGCCTCTGTGCTCAGAGTATTGCGTGAAAATGCTCGACACGAGTTCGACGGACTTGAGTTGCACAAAGCTCACGTCCTCAATTTCGAACGCCGAGAACGCCAAAGACGTCAGCTGCAGTACCGTCGCATCTGGAAGTGCGAGGAGGGAAATCAAATTGGCCAAGTGCGTGAAAATGACGCCTATTTTCGCCCCCAACATTTTTGCTACCTTGTATCCCCCGCTGCCTGATTTCTTCGACGATGAGGGCGGCGGCGGCGCCGAGACGCCCTTACTCTTGCTGGCCGGTGTCTTCTTTTTCCCATCTTGCTCGACGTCATCTCCGTCTTCGTCACTGCCGCGATGAACGTTCCACATGCCGGCATCGTAAAAGACGAAGACATTCCGCACCAAGTGTTGCCTCGCGCACTCGATCATCTCGTCGATGCCTTCCTCGCGATAAATCTCCTTCGGCATGTCCGTCGCCGCCAATATGACAAAGTACGCCCCGATAGCTTCCAACGATTTCAACACACGCTGTGCGTCGGCACCTCTGTACTGCGCGTTCGCGGCGATCAACGTTTCGTTCGCGCTCTTTGCGACTCGTTCCAACATTGACAGCGTCTTGACTAAATCTCGTTTCCCGACGCCCTTCAACAACCCGCGTTCTCGCAACAATTCACATCTCGAGCTAAAGTCGCGAAGTTCGCTCAGCATCACGGCGCCAGATGCGTCGTCCATGTCGTCGCCAGCGCTCGCGTCTTCATCATCCAATTCAATCCTGTCGCACAAATCTTCCGCCGCGCGCACAAAGTCTGCCACCAGCGCCTCGCCGTCTATCGACGTCACCAACTCCGTCGTCGTCATGACACTCTGCGGCGCCGCGATCGCACGCGCGACTTCTCCACCCCTCGATCGCCCGACGTCATCCTCTCCATCCTCCATCGCGTCCGCGCTACCCTGAATCATCCCCGTCGACGCGTTCGTCGCCGCCGCGGGCAGCGTCGCGTTCGCTCGAACCGTCACGCACGCCTCGTCTCCCATCGCCTCCACGATCTTCGCCGTCATCGGGCAGTGCACCGCGTCTGTTTTCGCATATTTTCGTTTCGCTCGCATCAGCGTCGTCGACCTATCGCATCGTCGTTTCGCGCGTCGTCCGTCCGTCAGTCGCTCGCTCGCTCGCTCGCTCGCTCGCCTCGCCTCGCCAATCGCATCCGTCCCCCTTCCGTCATCGCGCGCGCCTCGCTTCGCTCGACGCACAGGTACGACACATCACACGTCTCCAGCAGCGCGCCGATCGCTCGCGCGAGCGCCACGGAGCCCTCATCGTCGCCTTCGAGCGTCGCATCCGTCGACCATCGCTCGCCATCGCGTTCGACGTCGTCGGACGCCGCGAGCGCGACGTGCGAGGCGTCGACGCTCGGCAGCGCGCCGCAGACCGCGAGGTGATGTTCACCCGGACCGATCGCGGTGAACCGCGGGTGCGTCGCGCGCGCGGTACCCATGGCGTCGCGGTGTGACGCGCGGGTGGTTTGAACTCGAGTTTTGGCGGGAAGCCGACGCCGACGCCGACGCCGACGCCGACGATTCGATTACACAATTCTGCTAACGCTTGCGCTTCTTCTTCTTGGAAGAGGGCCAGAGAACGACGAAACCGCGACCCGGGACGTGATCGAGCGGGTGGAACGCGCCGGATTTGCGCTGGGCGGGATTCTTGCTCTTGGCGTCGTAACCGCGCACGGGGACGTAACACTTGCGAGCGAAGAGACGACGCTCGAGGTCGTCGGAGGACGCGCGCGCGGACGCGGACGCGGACGCGGGCGCGGACGCGGTGAAAGCGTCGTGGGTCATAACCGGAGCCAAACCCTCGAGCGCGGCGATCGGGTTGACGTCCACGGAGGTGCCGAGGAAGATTTCTTCGGGCTCGGTCGACGGCGGAAGGTCGCCGCCCCACGCGCGCACCTCGTCTTGCGTCATGAACCAACAGCACTCGATCATCATCGATTTATCGTCGTCCTCGAAGCATCGCTGGATTTGAGCCAAGTACATGTTCTCCGTCGTGCGCTCGGGGAGGCAGTAGACGCAGTCGCCGTTTCTGAACTCGACGCCCTCGCGACGGAAGCCTTCGTAAAACGTTCTATCGCGCCTGACGCCATCCTTCTTCCCTTCGCCGATCCAACTCACGAGCGCCAAGTGATTCCCAGCCTTTTCGTTCGCTAAATCCTTTCGTCTCTTCTTCACCACCGTCGTCGCCGCCGCCGTCTTGCCGCCCGCGCCCTCGGCGGTTGACTTCGCCTTGGCCTCCGCGCGCGCCCTCTCCTTCTCCGCCAACTCCGCCAACGGATTCGCCGTCCGCGGCGCCCGTCGCTTTTCCGGCGACGCCGCCGCTTCCCCGAACACCTTCTCCCTCGGCGCCTCGTCCGCGCCCTGCGTCTCCCGACACATCCGCAGCACCTCCCGCACGCTCGCGTGCGGCGCGCGTCGCCGCCGTTCCTTCCCCTTCCGCGCCTCCCCCCCCGTCCCCAACCACGACCTCGGCGGCCTGTACTCGCGCCCAGGGAAATCAAATATCGTCTCTCGCATCTCCTCTCGCGTCGCCGTCCCCCCCGACGCGTCCTCCGCGTCCGTCCGCTTCGTCCCGCTCGCGCTCGTCCTCGTCGTCCACCCCCCGTTCCCGTCCCTCCCCGCCGCCGCTCGCATCGCCTCGTACGCGCTCCGCTCGCGCGCGTGATCGACGTCGCCCTCCATCAGCGACTTCCGCGCGCGCTCGCACGTCATCTTCGTCAGCGCGTCCGCGACCTCGCGCGCGGTGACGCCGTCGCTGCCGCTCAGGATGCATCGCGCGGCGACGGACAGGATCGTCTCCGTCGCGCGCGGCGGCACGCGGCGCGGCGTCGGCGGCGCGCCGCGATCGTTCGCATCGCGTCGCATCGCGGTCGGCGATCGCGCGCGCGGCGTCGCGCGGTGACGACGCGATGCAGGGGCGACCGGGACGACGACCGGGACACGATTTGAATCCGCACACGCGCGCGCGATGCGCGGCGCGAGCGCGGCGCGCGCGCGCGCGGTGCGACGCGGTGCGACGCGCGCGGCGTCGAACGCGGGCGCGCGCGCCAAGGCGCGGGCGCGGGAAAATCCGCGAACGGCGGTCGAGCGCACGACGCTGCGGTACGACGGCCACGCGCGCGTCGACGGCGACGCCGCGGGACGCGCCGGGAGCGGCGACGCGATCGCGCGCGAGCGTGGGTCGGTCGCGTTCGCGTGCTCGGCGAGCGGGAGCGAGGTGCTGTGCGCGTCGAGGGACGGTGAGGGGTGGGAGGCGGCGTACGCGCCGACGGCGACGCTGCGGGACGGGGACGCGAGGGCGGATTTCGACGACGCGGCGAGCGCGGTGTACGTCGGGAGAGACCTGAGACGGGGAAAACGAGGGGTGTTCGCGATGGTGCTTCGGGGGGGGGAGGCGGGAGAGCGCGCGATGCGAGCGGCGTTCGAGGCGGCGGCGCCGGCGGGGACGAGGTTCGCGATGAAAAACGTCAAGCGAGCGACGGCGAGTTTCGAGGACGAGATCGACGCGGCGATCGTCGCGAACGGCGCGGCGCTGATTGGATGGGGCGGGAGACAAAAGTTTTGTCGAAATTGCGGCGCGGCGAGGCCGAAAATCGTAAAGGGTGGGAGTAAGGCGACGTGTCGCGAGTGCGGGCGGAGCGCGTATCCCGAGTTGATGCCGTGCTGTTTGGCGCTGATCACCTGCGGTAATTACGTTTTGCTCGGACGAAATGCGAAATGGCCCAAGAACTTTTACTCTTTACTCGCGGGGTTCGTCGAGGGGAGCGAGAGTTTGGAGGCGTGCGTCGCGCGCGAGGCGCTGGAGGAGGCATCCATCGTCGTCGACGCGTCGTCGGTGGAGTACATCGCGAGTCAACCGTGGCCGTTTCCGAACCAGTTGATGATGGGATTTCGCGCCGATGTCGCGCCGGAACGTCTAGGGCCGTTGAAAATGCCGCCAGAACCGAAGATGATCGACGGCGAACTCGCAGACGCGCGATGGTTTCACGTTGATTACCTCGCAGCGCGACTGTCGCCAGAGCGCGCCTTCGCCGATCCGAGGGGCGGCGACGACGACGACGCCATTCCTTTCGGCGAGATCGCGCTTCCCGGCGAACACGCGCTGGCGAGAGTTCTGGTGCAGAACTGGGTGGATGAGAAAATGATGTACAGAAGACGAAGATGCGACGATCGACTCGTGACCACGGTCGTGGAGGGATCGTTTTTCACCGAATGCGAATTAGCCAGCTTTGACGACGACAAGGGCGACGCGTTTGTCTTTGAGAACGATAACGGGGAACTACAAGATTTGGCTTTGCACTTTGTCATGGTGGAAGTATTGCTTGCGCAAGAAGGTCAGGCACCCGTCGTCTTTCGCGCGGCACCGGGCGACGTATCCGCAATTCGCGAAGACGTCGTCGCAGAAGTCGAACGCGTGGGCCAAGGCGCTCGAGCCATCGCCTTCGTGCGCGCGACGGGTCGAATTAAGTGCAAGCGTCGGTCGGATGGCGTGCAGTCCATACGCATCACAATGCTTAGCGAAGCGAGCGATGATGGGTTCGACGCGCGTCGATGCGTCGTCGCCATGCTTCAGAAAGCTTGTCCTTTCCACCTGTACGAGTTTGACCAGCCGTAGCAGTCATGTCGTTCTGTTTTTGGAGTCGTGACAGTTGGACGGCACAGACGCACGCGCGCCATGCCCGCGATTGCACCTACCTATGCGCAAAGGCGCGGTCCCATTCGAAGCAGTCAGTTCATGGATCTAGTTCGCGCGTTCGGCTTGAACGGCGTCGATAGGGATCTGCAGCACGTCATTCGGGCTCTCAAGGCCGAGGAACGGCACGACGCCGCGGTGCTCGCGGTAGAGATGCGAAACTTGCGCGCGCTGCGCATCTGTCACGAAGAAGGCGCGTGGTTATCGGCCGAATGTCTACGCGCCGCTATTCGCGTCGACGATTACGGCATCCTGATGTTTTTGTGGCAGAATAAGTCACCCGGCTTTGACGAAGCGTCGATGGCTGCGGTGGCTGCCTTCACCGGAAACGCTCGTTTCATCACCGATTTCATGAAAGATCTCGTCGACGAGCGCACGACGAGCGCAGCGGCCGCGGGCGGTCAATTGGGATGCCTGCGACTCGCGCATTCGTACGGCGCGCCTATTAAGGCGTCGGCGATGTTGAACGCCGGTGAACGAGGCCATCTGAATTGTCTGAGATTCTGCATCGCCGTCAGCGGCGAGGACTTCACAGCGGCGGATATCGAGAGATGCGCGAACGCAGTCGCCGCCCAAGGAAATGACTTTATTGAGATATTTCAAGCGTTGCAGTCGGCGCCAGCGTTCAGGTGGAACCCTAATTATCTCGTCGTCGCGGCGAGTACTGGTGCGTTTCACATGGCGCAGTTCATCCTCGAAAATGGCGGCAGGGAACTGAACACAAACCAAGCGCGCGACGTTGCGCGAGCCGGACGAACATCCGGCCATCGTGCTTGCTACGAGTTATTGGATCGCAATTCGAGCGGGCGGGCCAAACCGTCTTTGAGAGAGGAGGCGGCGCGCGACGTCGCCGCCGTCATCTTCATCGCCGCCGCGGCGTCGGTGTTCGTGAGCACATATCGCGTCCTCGGTCGAGCTTTTTCACGCCAAGACTAAACGCAGCGTTCCCAACGTTGCAACACAGCATACGCTCACCGCGAAGACGAAGTTTAGCGCGTCCTATAATCTAAAATATGCGTTACAACGAGACGCGTCGACGACGCCGCGCGTCCACGCCGGCGGCGCGCCCCCCCCCCCCCGACTCGACGCCGCGAACCCGATCGCGCGCGCGCACGCCCCCATCACCGGCTGCGCGATCTGCCACGCCGTCGCGCACACCGTCCTGAACCCTTGCGCGCCGTACGGAAAATAACTCACCTGATAATACCCCACCGCGCACGTCTGACACGCGCTCCAAAACACCGTCTGCGCGTACGAGTGTCGAACCGCCGCCGCGCGCACCGTCATCACCACCGTCGTCACCATCACCACCGACGTCACCGCCCGCTCCTCGCTCAGCATGTGCGTCACCTGCGCCTGCGCCCCTCGCAGCGCCCCCGTCGCGCACACCCCGCTCGCGCTCGCCGCCGACACGCACAGCCCAAACTTGGCCGGCGCGATCGCCAGCGTCGGCGCGCCCACGACGAACGCCAGCGCGTACATCAGCGCGCTCGTCGCGCTCAGCGCCAGAAACCACGCGACGCGCTCGGGCGTGAGCGACTGCAGCGCCGCCGTCGTCGCGCGCGCGCCCTGGCTCGTCCGCCGCGCGAGCGCGCGCGCGCGATCCGACAGACTCTCAAACTGCGCGCTCGCGCCGTCCGCGAACGCGCGCCAGTCGTCGGCGAACGACGGCGAGGGAGGTCGGTCGCCGACCGGCGCGTCGCTCGCGCGCATCGCGAAAAGCGTCGTCGAGTGGCGACGAACGATTCGTCGCGCGATCGACGATGGTCGCCACCGCGCGCACTGCGCGACGCGCCGCGCGCGCCGAGATGCGCGAGGACGCGCGCGCGTCGCGCGTCGCGTCGCTGCTGTCGTCGTACTACGACGAGGACGCGCGAACGGCGCGAGACGCGACGTCGGCGCGCGACGAATCGACGACGCGCGACGGGACGCATCGCGCGACGACGACGACGACGACGACGACGACGGGACGCGCGACGCGCGCGAGCGTCGATCTCGACTCGCCGGACTTCGACGTCGACGCGTACGTGCGGGAGACGCTGGCGAACGGCGACGGGGGGGGGGCGCGGGACGCGTACGCGCGCGTGAGCGCCGAACTCGGCGTCGTCGAGAGCCGGGCGCAGATGTTGGTGTACGACAACTACGGGAAATTCATTCAGGTAACGCGGAAAAGCGCGCGACGCGCGATGCGAGGGACTGACGGATGGCTCGGTGGTGACAGGCGGCGAGCGCGGCGAGCGCGTTGCGAGAGGCGAGCGCGGCGATGCGGACGCGATGCGACGCGCTGCGGGAGAGCGCGCTGCGGGCGAAAGCGCTGAGCGAACGCACGCAGGAGCGATTGTCGGCGAGGAGGGAGGTGGTTGAACAGTTGCGAGGCGTGCGAGGGTTGATCGGGAAGCTGAGCGCGAGTTTGCGTTCGGCGCCGGCGTTGGAGGCGCTCGCGAACGCGTCGGCGGCGACGGCGACGGAGGGCGAGGACGCGAGGACGACGATCGCCGAGTACGTCGAGGCGAAGGAGGTGCTAGATGCGCTCGGGGCGGAAGGTTCAGACGCGATAGCGTTCGTGCGCGCGAAAAAGCGGTGCGATGCGGCGATGGAAAAGATTGTGGCGGTGTTGAAGGCGCGCGCGAGAGCGAGCGCGATCGGGGGCGACGAAGATGACGGTGCGTCGAAGTCAGCGTTCGGGATGTCGGACGAAGTTTGTTTGGAACTGTTATCGGCGTTGAAGGTGTCACAGGACGAGCTCGTGGACGACTTCTTGATGTCAAGGAAAAAGAAACTCGACGACGCGATCGAGGCGTCGAGAAAATCGTTCGCCGAGCTCGCGTCGACGCCGGTGAGCGAACGGAATTTGAAGGATTTCATGAGCGCGTTGAATCAATCTTTCTTGGGCGAGTTTTCAAACGCGTCAGAGGCGTTCGAGAAACTGTTTTCGAACGTCAACAGCGCGCGAAACGCCCTGGTAAAGTTTACCAAAGATGCGTTTGGCGAATATTTCGCCTTCATTCGAGAAATCTACGCACCGCACGTGGATAAGACAGACATGATCGCCGCCTCATCGAGCGCAGATTTGTTGAATCCCAAGCAGTTGATGTGTGCCATGGGTACTATGGCGGCTGACCTCGCGAGCGTGCACAGATCCGTTCCCGAGGCTGCGCTCGGCGACAGAGCCGTGGAGACTATAGAGCGCGCCGTGCGTAGTCGCGTCGGCGCTGCGTTCATGTGCCTAGAGCGTGACTTGGTGCGCGAGCTTGACGCCACGTATGTCGCGGCCAAGGCAGTCTCAGCGGCGGCGGCGAATCGCGCGTCGGGCGCAGACGCCGCCACGAGCAAGTCGCTGCTGCATCGTTTCATAGCGCTCTCAGACACCTTGCTCACGAGCGTGCAAACGCTGTTGAGTGACGTGGAATCTTTGATGGACGAACGTCCAATCTTGATTTCGAGTTGGCGCGAAGAATTCGCGTACGCCGTTCGCGGGCATTTTGCGAGCCTGATTCACGCGCTTGTCTCTCGACTCATCGTCGGATCGCCCATCGCGCCGAATCCCGCGCCGAATCCCACGCCGTTACGGACGCCTCTCGCGGTGGCGGTCGATGAAGCGCGGGAATCGAGTTCGAAAACTCCACCGCCGCCGAGCTTCCTACTCGTATGCGCTCGAATGTGCGCGTTTTTGCACACTTCGGCGACGAAGCACATCGCGGATGCGTTGACGAAGATGTTCCCGGCGTCGTCGGCGATGGGTGGAAGTTTCAGCTTGGATGAGACGCGTGCGATGTGCGAGTCGGCGTCGCACGTATTATTGATGTGGTACGTCGAACAAAGCGCGCAGCGCATTAGCTTTATGATTCGAAAATCGCTCACTGCGGTGGATTGGAGCAAGGCGCGCGAACCTCGCGAGGTTCGCCCGCTCGCGGATTACATCGCGGACGATTTGGCGACGATTGAGAACGAGTGCGCGCAAGTTTTGGATGTTGGAGAAATCGACAGCGGCGATGGCAGCACTTCGTTCGTCGCGGACGGCGCGTTCACGCCCGTGAGGTCGACGCAGTCTTCGGTGATGTGCGCCGTGATCAAGCGCGCCGTCAAATCGTACGTCGAGTGCGTTCGTTGTCAAACCTTCCACACGAAATTTGCGTTCCAGCAAGTCTCGCTGGACGTGCGCTATCTCGCCGAGCGCGTGCTGTTTCGCTTCATGCCAAGCGGACAGTTCGAGTCGGATGTGTACGAGCGACGGGCGATCGAGATTTTACTCAAGGAGTTGCGCTCGGCGTGCGAGCTTCGAGCGTGCGACCCGACGCCCATGGACAAAGCCGTCGGCGATCGCATTTTAGAAAAAATCTGAACACATTACGATAGAAAAATAGAGTGTGAAAAGTACGTTTCGTAAGCGCGAGCGCGCGCGTCGACGTGAATCGTATCGGTCCGTCATTCACGTTCTCTCGCGGCGCGTTTCGACTCGACGCGACGACGCACGTACGCCGTGCGCGTTCTTCGCCGTTCATTCAACTTGACTTCGCTCGGACGTTTCTTTTCAGGCGCCCGAGCTCGCGAGACGAGCGACGAGACCCACGCCCCGTCCTCGCGTTCGAAACCGCGCGTTTCATCGACGAAGGCGCGCCGACCGTCGTCGTCGACCAATCTAAAGTGCAAGCACTCGCCCGGCTCAAACGGAAACACGAGATAATCCTTCCCGCACCCCCCCGGCGCGCGATCATCGCACCAGGACCACCCATCGCACCGCCCGTCGTCCTCGCACGCCCCGCAGCACGCCGCCGCGGTCGCCGCCGCCCGCGCGCGAATCCTCCGCGCCCCTCGCTCGCGATCGCCGTCCATCGGCGTCTCCGATCGAAACGCCCGTCCCTCGTCCTCGCACCTCTCCCTCGACCACTCCCGCAGCGCCTCGTCCAATTCCCCTCGCGCGCCGTCCCTAAAAAACGTCGGCGCGCATCCCATCGCGCGCGCCAGCGCTCTCGCTCGGATCGTCGCGTCCTCGACGGCGCCCATCGCCGCGAGCGCGCACGCGCGCGCCTCCGCGCCGCTCGCGTCGCTCGCCCCCTCGCCGTGCGCCTCCCAGAGCGAGGCGAGGCACGCGCCGCACGATCGCGTCGTCGCGCACGCGTCCGCGACGCGCGTCGCCGTCGCGTTCGCGCTCTCGGCGCGCGCGAACGCGCACCGACGCGTCGCCGCGCGCGCCGAACCGGGCACCGCGAGCGCCGTCATCATCATCGTCGCCATCGCGCGTCGACGCGTCGCCCGGCGCGTCTCGGACGCGCGCGGACGCGTCTCGGACGCGCCTCGGCGCGCGTTCGCGCGCATCGCCGGGTCCCGTATGCGTCGCGCGCGACGCGCGACGCGGCACAGTGCGGATGCGACGCGAACGCGACGACGACGCGAACGACGACGACGGCGCGCTCGCGCGCGCGATGGACGCCGCGCGGTGCGCGACGTCGACGACGACGCGCGAGCGGTGCGCGACGACGCGCGACGCCGCGGGCGCGGCGCGGCGGACGTGCGCGCGCGAGCGAATCGTCGAGCGGAAATGTCCGGGACGGTGCGCGACGCGCGACGACGCGACGCGCGCGCGTTCGACGACGTCGAACGCGCGATGCGACGACGAAAAAACGCGCGTCCGACCGCGACGCGGAAAACGCGCGGCGTCGAACGCGGGACTGACGCGACGGGACGCGCGCAGCGCGCCGGAGACGCTCGAGCGAACGCGCGAGACGGTCGAGGGCGACGACGACGACGCGGAAAACGCGATCGAACGCTCGAACGCGTGGTCGACGACGTGGTCGACGACGTCGTCGCTCGGCGGCGGGTTCGGCGACGGCGAGGATGGGACGGCGGCGCGCGCGGCGGCGGCGGCGGCGCGAGCGCTCCTCGGGGGCGCGACGGAGGGCGATCGCGGAAAAGATTTCGGCGCGATCGAGCGCGGGATGTTCGACGCGTTCGTCGCGGGCGCGCGCGCGGTGGCGGCGGAGGTATCGCGCGCGGCGGACGCGCTGGAGACGAGAGGCGCGGACGACGCGGCGGACGGCGAGGACGACGCGAGGCGAATTCCGCCGCGCGCGTGAGCGCGGTCGAGCGCGCGCGCGACGACGCGACGCGGACGACGTGAAATGAAACTGAACGCTAGAACACGCGAGCGAACGCCGCGACGCGACTCGGTCGACGACGCGTCACATCATGACGCGCGTCGGCGTCCCGCTCGTCGCCGCCGCGCCGCCGCGCGCGTCTCGCGTCGCCGCGCGCGCGACCTCCGCGCGACCGATCGCGCCCGGCTCGGCGTATCCCGCGAAAGAGCACTGCAGCGAGTGCGGACTGTGCGACACCGCGCACGTCGCGCGCGTCAAGGAGGCGTGCGCGTTTCTCGGTCCCGGCCAGTCCAGGATAGAGACCTTGGAGCCGGTGGTTCACGGGCGCGCGCGATCGGCCGCGCCGAGCGACGAGAGCCGCCTGGGCGTCGCGCTCGAGACGTTCTACGGCGCCATGCGAACTCCGGTCGACGGCGCGCAGTGGACGGGGATCGTGACGAGCGTCGCGCTCGCGGCGCTGCGAAGCGGCGCCGTCGAGGGCGTCGTGTGCGTCGCGTCGCGCGAGGACGACTCGAGAGCGCCGAGACCGATATTAGCGACGACGGAGGAGGAAATATTGAGCGCGCGAGGCGTGAAACCGAGCCTGTCGCCGAATCTGAGCGTGCTGGCGGAGGTGGAGGCGAGAGGCTTGAAACGCGTCTTGTTCATAGGCGTCGGCTGCGCGGTGAGCGCGCTGCGCGCCGTCGAACCGCACTTGGGCCTGGACGCGCTGTACGTCGTCGGCACGAATTGCACCGATAACGGGAGGTGGGAGGGATTCAACAAGTTCATCGACGCCGCGAGCGACGACCCGGACACGGTGATGCACTACGAATTCATGCAAGACTATCAGGTGCACCTCAAGCACGTCGACGGGTCGTACGAAAAGGTGCCGTATTTCTGCCTGCCCGCAAAAGATTTGACGGACGTCATCGCGCCGTCGTGTTACTCGTGCTTCGACTACGTCAACGGTCTCGCCGACGTCGTCGTCGGCTACATGGGGGTGCCGTACATGGACAAACCGATGGATCGACATCCCCAGTACGTCACCGTGCGAAACGAGCGCGGACGCGAGATGATTGATTTAATTCGCGACGACATGGAGATCACGCCGTCCACGTCCAGCGGCGATCGTCGACCGTTCGTCATGCAAACCGTCGTCGCCGACGACGAGGCGAAGCTCGGTCGAGGGCCGGATAAACCGGCGCCTCGCGTCGTCGGCAAGCTCCTCGCGTGGCTGCTCACCAAAATCGGTCCCAAGGGCAAAGAGTTCGGGATGTACTCGCTGGATTACCACACCATACGAAACTACATGTACGTCAACCGCGCGTGGGGCGCGAAGCGCGCGGAGGAGCACGTCCCCGAGTACGCCAAGCGCGTCGTCCGCGAGTACGACGTCGACGGCGCGATATCCGCCCGTCTGCGCCTCAAGTGACCGCTCGCGTTCGCATCGCCGCGCTTCGCGCGCGCTCGTCTCTGCGTTACAACGCGCCTATAGTCCTATAGTCCTAGTGGTCCTATCCGTCCCGCTCAGCCGCCGCGCGCGTCGTCCCCGCCTCCCCGCCTCCGCGCTCGGTACTCGTGCGGATCCCGCGCCGTCGCCGCCGTCGCCTCGCGCCCGCCGTCCATCTCCAGGCTCGCCGCCGCGCCCAGCGCCGCCAGCGTCGCCGCCTGCGCGTACAAGCGCGAGTGAATCAGCTTGACGCTCATCGCGCTCGCGCGTCGCGCCCTGTGCTCCATCGCGAGCGCGCTCGCGATCCCGAGCGCCCAGAACGCGCCCAAGACGCGAAGTTTATTCTCGCGCGCGTAATCCCCGATCGCCGTCGCGAGCGACGGCGCGTCGGTCGGCATTCCGCGACGCGATGTCGCGCCCGACGACGACGGAAAGCGAACCGGCGCTCGACGTCGACGCCGTCATGACGCAGCTCATGGACGAGTTCAAGCGAAGAAACGGACGCGAGGCGACGGAGGACGAAGTGCGGCAGTGGATGGCGGAGATCTCGGCGGCGATCGCGGAGGGCGGGCTGTGAACGCGTCGCGGACGCGCGCGTGAATGAAAGAATGGATGGATGGATGGTTGAATGTTTCGGACGCGCGAGGACGACGAGGGCGAGGACGAGGGCGCGCGACGCGACGGACGCGCGCGCTCGAAAACGATCGCGGCGGTGGCGTCGCGCGCGGCGCGCGAAGACGGCGCGCGGATCGCCGAGGTGGGGACGCTCGTTTGAAATGATGAATAAAAGTTTGAAATTTTGAAATTACAGCGCGGCGAGACGACGCCGCGCTCACGCCTCGGTCGGGTCGTCGTCGCGCGTGGGGGTGAAATAATCCTCGCTCGCCGTCGGCGTGGACTGGTAGTAGTGATCGAACGTGTCCTCGGGCGAGGGCTTGATCAAGTGATTGGCGTCGTCGAAACACGCCGCGTTTCGCGTCATCAACGCCGAGGCGGCGACGAATTCGAAATCCCTAAAATCAAACCCCGGGCTCACCCCCTCGCCGATCAGCGCGAACTCCGCGCCCGGTTCTAACACCGCCGCCTTGTACGTTCCGCCCGCGACGACCAACTGCGGCGTCTCGCCGTTCTCCACGTCCGATCCCAGCGTCCGTCGCTCGTACGTGCCGTCCGCCGACACCAAGTGATACGTCACCGCGCCTCCCGCGTGATGATAGTGCACGTGATCGCTCGCGTTCAGCGCCCACCACTGATGATCGCTGTCCCTCGTGAGCATGTAATATATGCTCGTCATCTGATTTCGCTTCCCGTCGTCGTTCGGTTCCGTCCTTCGCGTCGTCGCCGCGCTCGCGTCGCCGCGTTCCCGCGCGTCTTCGTCGAACGCCGTCTTCCCTCGGCTCGACATCGGCGCGCACCCGGCGCGATACGTTTCCACGAAAAATCCTCCCTCGGGGTGCGGGATCAGTCCCAGGCGAGTGATCAGCGCGTCCTTCGCTCGGCGCGCCGCGTCGTCGCCGCGCCGTCCTCCGTCGCCGCCGCGCGCCGCGCGCAGCAGCGCGTCGCGCGCGCGCGCGCTCGTCGCCACCATCGTCAGCGCGCTTCCGAGGACGACGCCCATCGCGAGACCGCGCGCGAGCGCGTCGGCGCGCGCGTCCGCGCCCATCGTCAGCGCGTCGCGGTGTGCGGGACAGCGCGCTTTCGCCACTCATCGACGCGCCGCGACGCGCGCGAGCGTCGCGCGGCACCGCGACCGCGTTCGAGCGTCGCGGCATCGCGTCGCGGAACGGCGCGCGCTCGAGCGCGGCGTCGCGCTCGAACGCGCGCGCGCGAAGGGCGAAAGATTTGATTTCGATTTGAAATCATCGATTCGCGAACGCGAAGTAAAATCGAACGCGGAGCGCGCGCGCGCGCTCGAGACCGCGCGCGATCGCGGCGACGGACGCGCGCGAGATGTCCGCGTGGCCGGACCCGCGCGCGGGGCTGCTGCGCGCGAACGCGACGGCGCGGGGGGGTGATGAGGCGGCGCGAGGACGCGACGGCGCGCGCGGCGGCGGCGCGGCGGCGTTGACGCTGGATGATTTGATCCTGCGACGCGCGGGCGACGCGAGCGCGGGCGCGAGCGCGAACGTCGTCGACGCGGGCGCGCGCGGGACGGGCGCGAGCGGGACGGGCGCGAGCGGGACGCTGTTTTCGAGAGCGCGCGCGCCGGTGGTGGTGACGGGGTGGGCGAATCCGCACGCGGGCGGCGACGAAGCGCGGGACGGCGCGCGCGGTCGCGACGGAGTCGATCGCGCGTTTTCGGACGCGCGCGATCGCCGTGGCGCGGGGAGACAGCCGTTGGAGCTCGCGGGACGGCGAAACGCGGTGGGCGTGGTGCGAGACGCGGTGGATTACAACGCGGGATATTTGTCGCCGGACGAAGTAAACGCCGATCTCGACGGGCCACCATCGCCCGTGCGAGGGTTCGCGCAGCGGTTGATGTCGCTCGATGCGTCGCCGACGCCGCGAGGGAAGCACTCGCGGAAGCGTGGGACGACGAATCGAAGCGCGGAACCGGATGGGGCGTACGAGTACGAGCAAAGGCGAAAGCGCGCGCGCCGCGCGGCGATGAAGGAGGCGGAGGCGCTCGCGGCGGCTGCACGGCGGATGCCCGTGAGTCCAGGAAGCGATTCGGGCGCGCCAGGATCGGCGTCGCGATCGGGCCGCGCGTTGCGCGCGCCTGGAGCGTTCTGGACGGGTGCGGGTGTCTCGAGAGATGAGCGCTCCTGGCGGCAGCCGGCGTCGCCGCCGAAACGCGGACGAGGCAGACCGCCGAAGAACGCGAAACGATACTCACCGCCGTCGTCGGAGGACGAATACGAAGACTTCGGCGGTGCGGAGGAAGGTGAGCGAGGCTGGAGCGAGGACAAAGACGCGCACGCGCGAGGTGGTCGTGCGCCCGCGAACGCGGCGCGCGCGCTGAATAGCATTAGAGGACACGCAGCGCCGACTCGGCGACAACCGCAGGCGCCGCGCGAGCGCGGCACGCGCAAGGGTAAGCCCGGACCGAAGCCCGGTGTTGCGGCAGCGAAGAAGGCTGCCATGATCGCCGCTGGGATTCCGATCCCCGTGCTTCCACCGGGCGTCAAGCGCGGTCGCGGTCGCCCGCCGAAGAGCATGCTTATCATCCCGGACGGCCCTCCGAACGCAAACCTTCCGGACACCGTCATTCGTTCCATAGCCGAGGTCGACCCAAGAGTGATCGAAAAGGTGAAACCCGAACTTTTTCGCGCGGTCTCTACGACGAATTCAGCGCTGAGATCTTCGTACGTGGCGCCGCCGCTTCAAGAAGAGCGAACGGCGTGCATCGCGTGCGGCCGCGTCGACGGCGAAGACAGAATGCTCCTGTGCGATGGATGCGATAAGGGCTATCACACGCACTGTTTGGTCCCTCGACTAGACAAAGTCCCAGAGAATGAATGGTTTTGTTACGAATGCGTGACGCAAAATCGACCGAAGACAGCCGCGGCGGAGGCGTTTGAACGCCGCCAAGCCTCCAAGGCGCGGTTCGCGCCGGAGACGACGTACGACGAATGTCAGCGCGTGAGCGACAAATTGAAGCTCAACGGCGAACGCAAGCTCAAACCCGGACCGAAACCAGGGTCGAAAATGAAAAAGAATCACCGCCGCGACGACGAGTTCGATGACGACAGATACGCCGCGGCGCCGTCGACGGAGAAGCGCCCGGTCGGTCGACCGAAAAAGGACCCCAACGCTTGGTCGGACGAGCAATTAGAGGCGTTACAAAACGCTCAAGTGCGCGTGGATCTCGGTCGTAAAAACTTTTGGACCGAAGTCGCGAGTTACGTTCCTGGGAAAACGGCACAGCAGTGCAAAGAACAAGTGTACGCTGGCTTGAACATCGGCGCCGACGACGCCGACGACGCAGACCGATCCGATACCGACGAAGACGTCGAAGATACCCCACACAACCAGCATCAACAACGAACGTTTCGAACGCCCACCAAGCCTAACTCATCGCGCGAAAACGCAGAGCGCTGGCGCAATCGCGCGCCCCAGCGCTCGTAGTCCTGGTTGCAATTCACACCTCGACACGCCACACAACCCTGCGCGCGCCGACCCACCGCGAATGCGCGACCGAACCTTCGGTGCGCTCGCCCTCGCCGTGCTCACCGCGCTCTTCGCGTACTACACCGTCTGGGCGCTCGTGACGCCGCTGATCGACGTCGGACACCCGGTGTTGAAACTGTTTCCCAGTCCAGAGCTCGCGGTGGCCATCCCAGCCTACCTCGGCGCGTGCGTCGTGTGCGCCTCAGCGTGCGTCGTTGGCGTGGCCATGATCACGCACAAGCCCAAGCGCGCGTGAGCGGCGAAGCGCGCGGCGATGGCGGCGCAGGCGAGGGCGTTGGAGTCCCAGGTGTGGCGCGAGCGGGACGAGGAACAGGACGACGACAAAGCATCGACGGCCGACGACCGGCGCGCGCAGGAAGAGGAGATGTCGATTCTCGTGAGTATTTTCTGCGACTGCGCGAGAGGCGACGACGCGAACGCCGTGAGGGAGGCTTTGGCTTCGGGACGCGACGTCGGCGACGCGACTTCGAGCGGGCGGTTGTTTCGCGCAGAACTGGAGATCGACGTCGAGATCGACGGCGAAGCAGAGGTCTTGAACGGAGATTCCACGCATCGTGTTGCTGCTTTACCGCCGATATTTCTGGAATTCATCTTCCCGAGAAGGTATCCCTCGCGCGAGGCGCCGAAGTTCGTCATTCGTAGTGATTGGTTGTCGAACAGCCATTTGAGCGCGATGTGCGCGAGATTGGACGCCATATGGGAAGACCAGCGTCCAAACGGTGAGCCAATAGTGTATGAATGGACTCAATGGATAAAGAACGACGCGATGCGAGACGTATTGTTGAATGCGCAGGGCGCGCTCGACGTCTCAGCTCGAGGTCTTGGGTGGGCGGACGGCGAGTTTGAAGTCGACGCGAGAGCCGTCGTTACGGCTCGAGACGCGAATGAGGCGGTGTTTACGATTTTACGTGCAGACGCACATGCTAGACGACGAGCATTTCTGATCAGCTGCGATAATTCGTGCTCAATGTGCCTCGCGGATGACATCAAAGGCGTCGACGTTCGACGAGTGTCGAGCGCCTGCGCGCACACGTATTGCGTCGAGTGCGTGACGCGCATGGCGCGCGTGCACGTGAGCGAAGGCTCTGTCTTACGCTTGGTCTGCCCGGAATGTTCGTGTGCGTTCGATCCTCATGTGCTGCGCGCCATTCTGAACCATGATGAGTATGAAAAGTATGAAGCCACGCTGCTCGCGCGCACGCTCGACTCGATGGCGGATCTCGTGTACTGCCCTCGATGCGAGCATCCCGTTATTGAAGAAGAAGATCAAAATTTTGGGCGATGTCCCGGTTGCTTCTTCGCTTTCTGCACGCTTTGCCGCGCGTCGTGGCACGCTGGGTCCGAGTGCCTCAACGCTGAGCAAAAGCTCGCGGTGCTCGAGGCGAGACGTCGCGGTGACTCGAAAATGTCCGAAGAAGCGTTGCGTCAGTACAAAGAACAAATCGCCGACGCATCCGCGGCCGCATACGTCGAACGGAACGGCCGCAAGTGCCCAGTGTGTGGTCAAGGGGTTGAGAAAAACGAAGGCTGCAACAAGATGACGTGCGCGTGCGGCGCCTACTTTTGTTGGAAGTGCGGTCAAAAGCTTGAAGGCGACGGGTATTCTCATTACCGAAACGTCAACGGCGAACCCGGCACGAGCACGTGTCAACTCTTCGACCTCGACGCCATCGAAGCGTGGGAGCGCGATATGGCCGCGCTTCGCGTCGACGGTCGCGCGCCTCGCGCGCCGAGAGCCGCCGACGTCATCTCCTGCATCCGCTGCAAGGCCCAAAACGTCGCCTTCGATCGAAACAACCACGTTCGATGTTGGGCCTGCAACTCTTCTTTTTGCGCCGCGTGCAGGCGCGTCGTTCTGAAGACGTCCGAGCACTACGCGCCGAGCGCCCCGTGCAAGCAGCACCGAAAGTGAAGCGAAAGCTTGAAAACTGAACGAAAGCTCTCACAGCGCCCTCGCGTTCCCGCACTCGCGCGCGCTCGATGTGATGGAAGCGTTCGTTTTAATCGACCCGTTGCTACCGACGGGCGCGTTCGCGCACTCGCTCGGGCTCGAGCCCGCGCGAATCGCGCGCGCGGTCGGGACACTGGACGAGACGTCTCGCGAAGCCTCGCGCGCGGTCGAGACGTACGCGCGCGAGTGCGCGCAGAGCGCGATCGACGGTCAACTTCCGTTCGCGCTCGCCGCGCGCGCGCTCGCGGTGCGAGCGAACGAAAAACGCGCGCGCGAGGGAGACGAGGACGGGACGACGCGCGCGTGGCGAGCGGCGAACGCGGAGTGCGCCGCGCTCTGCGCGTCGAACGCCGTGAATCGACGCGCGAGCGCGGGCACGGGCGCGGCTTTACTACGAGCGTCGATAGTGGCATTCGGCGAGGACAGAAGTTGGTACTTGAGGGCGATTAAAAGAACGCTGCGACGACCGCCGCCGCTCGGCTTGGGCGAGGCGCACCACGCGTGCGTCTTCGGCGCGGTGAGCGCGATCGCGAATTTAGACGCCGAGGCGTGCGCGCGCGCGTACGTGTACTGCATCATGCGCGATGTGTGCTCGGCGGCGACGCGATTGAACGCGAGCGGACCTTTGGAAACCGTCGCGGCGTTGCGGCGTTGCGTCGAAGACGCCGAGGCGGCGTGCGCCGTCGCCGTCGCCGAGTTCAACGCCTCCACCGTCCGCGCGTCGACGATCGACGACGACGACGACGACGACGACGACGCCATCATGAATTATCTCCGTCGCGCGCCGGCGACGTCGGCACCGATATACGAAGCCGTCCAGGGCGCGCACGACCACGCGCGCGCGCGCCTCTTCAACTCCTAGCCTTCGCTTCGGCGACCGAACGACCGCGCGTCGCGCGCGCGTCCCGCTGTATTTTCATTCATAGTTGTATTTTCATCCTCTGTACGTCACTCGCGCGCATTCGCGAACGCGCGAATTCGCGCGTAAAAAGGTCCCTTCGCGTCCGGGTGTCGACCCTTTCGGAAATCTCGTCAATCTCGACGCCCACTGTTTACCCATATCAGAAAATATGAGCCCGACGTTTCGAAACGTCGTTTCGACGACCTTTCGAAACGACGTTTCGAAACGACGTTTCGAAACGACGGCGCGTGCATCGCCCGAGCCGACGCCGGCGCGGCAGTGCGAGACGCGCGAGTCGACTCCAAAGGTGCGACCGCGAGCGCTCTTCGCGCCATCTTCGTCACCGTCCATCGCGCGCGCGCGTTGTCTTCGTTCGAGCGCGCGGCGACGCGGCGACGATGGAGGCGAATCACGATGGCGGCGCAAGTGACGACGCGATGACGTCGCGATGATTGCGCGATGCGGGGACTGACGATGACGCGCTTCGATCGGGCGACGCAGACACGCACACTTGACATCAGCACACATGTCTTGCGAACAGTATGAAACCCTGGTCGGGGGCTCGTGCGTTCGCGACACGAGCTTCTTCGGCGGGAACGCCGTGCTCCCCGAAGGCGCGGGCTACGGTATCGTCATCGGTTTCGGTTTGTTCTTCTCCCTCGCCACGGCGATCATCATGGGTCTCGATAAGCGTTACGGTGGGACGAACATCTCGTCTGAATACTTCAACACCGCCGGTCGTAACGTGAAGACGGGTTTGACGGCGTCCGTCATCGTGTCCCAGTGGACGTGGGCGGCGACGCTCTTGCAATCGTCCAACGTCGCGTACCAATATGGTGTCTCCGGACCGTTCTGGTACGCGTCCGGTGCGACGATTCAAGTTTTGCTCTTCGGTATGCTCGCCATTCAGGTGAAGCGATACGCGCCTAACGCGCACACTATTTGCGAAATCATCGACGCTCGATGGGGCGCGAACGTGCAAAAGGTCTTCATCTTCTTCTGCTTCTTGACCAACGTCATTGTGTCTTCGATGCTCGTGCTCGGTGGTGCCGCCACGGTGAACGCGCTCACGGGTATGAACACCACCGCCGCTGGTTTTTTGATCCCGATCGGTGTCATTGCGTACACTATGGCTGGTGGCTTGAAGGCGACCTTCTTGGCGTCGTACATCCACACCGCCATCATCTTCGCTATTCTCATCACCTTCATCTACATCGTGTACGCGGCCGACACCAAGCACGGTCTCGGCTCTCCGAGCAAAGTGTACGATCTCCTCCAGAGCGTCGCTCAGCGCAGTCCGACTTCAAGCGAATGCGTCGCTCGCCTTGCCGCCGACCAAAACTGCGGTCCGGTGGCCAAAAACCAAAAGGGCTCTTACTTGACCATGCTCTCTGAGGGTGGTGTCATCTTCGGTATCATCAACATCGTTGGTAACTTCGGTACCGTTTTCGTCGACCAATCGTACTGGCAATCCGCCATCGCGGCCAAGCCGAGCTCCTCCACCAAGGGTTACCTCCTCGGCGGTCTCGTTTGGTTCACCATCCCCTTCGCCCTCGCCACCGCCATGGGTCTCGCCACCGTCGCTCTCGACTTGCCGGTCACCTCTGACGAAGCTGGTAAGGGTCTCGTGCCGCCCGCCATCGCCACCCACTTGATGGGTAAGGGTGGTGCCGCTGCGATCACCATCATGCTCTTCATGGCCATCGTGTCCACGGGCTCCGCCGAGCAAATTGCCGTCTCCTCCTTGTTTGCGTACGATGTGTACCGCAAGTACATCAAACCGAACGCCACGGGTGAAGACATCCTTCGCGTGTCTCGTTACGGTGTCGTCGCCTTCGGTATTTTCATGGGTATCCTCTCCTTGATCCTCGACGAGCTTGGATTGTCCCTCGGTTTCGTGTACCTCATGATGGGCATCTTCATCGGCTCCGCCGTCATGCCCATCTCTTTCGTTTTGACTTGGGACAAGGCGAACGCCAAGGGTGCCGTCATCGGCGCCATCAGCGGCCAAGTTCTTGGCTTGGTCACGTGGATCGTCACCGCTCAAGGCCTGTACAAGGCGGTCACCATCAAGACGCTCGGCGAAAACTACCCGATGCTCGCCGGTAACATCGTCGCCATTTGCTCCTCGGGCATCATCCACGCGTTCATGTCCTTCCAAGATCCGCAAAACTTTGACTTCAGCACGCTGAACGATCGCATTCAACTCATCGACGACAAGCTTCCGGAATTCGAACAAGATGAAGATTCCAATCCGAAGCAGCTCGAGGCCGCGCTCGCGTGGATCAAGAAGTGGGGCATTGGCTTCACCTTCGTCATGATTGTCCTCTGGCCGGTCTTCTCGCTCCCGGCGGGTTGCGGCACCTCCGCAGGCTGCGGTGTCTTCAACAAGGGTTACTTCAACCTTTGGGTTGGCATCGCCCTCGCGTGGGGCACCGTCGCCACCGCGGTGATCATCCTCCTGCCTGTGTACGAATCTTGGGATTCCATCTCCATCGTCTTGAAGGGCATGTTCACCAACGACGACGTGCACATGCGCATGGATGTCCTCGAAAGCAAGATCGACGCGCTTCTCGCGCCGGGCTCCACGAAGTCTACCGAGAAGTTGTCTCAGCAACCGGGTTACCGTGCGAAGCTCATCGCCGGCCACCTGTAAGTCGTGACCCGACTGACGCGGCGAACGCCACGAGCGAACCGCGCAAAGCTACATTTATTCACTTTACAGCAGTACGAAGTCATCCGTTGTTGCTTCAGATAGATTTAGTGATCGAAATTCTTCATTCAGTATTGTAATTTTTTACATTAATATCTTTCCTGCAACCGTCGTTCACACGATAAAGTATCTTCTCGCGAGGGGCAGCTCTTGCGCAGGCTGACTTTTCAACACGACACCGTCTGCTCGAACCTCATATGTTTCTGGATCGACTTCTATCCTCGGGCACGCGTTATTCAAAACCATATCGTCTTTGCTAAGGCCTCTGCATTTGACCACAGCCTCGACGCGTTTATTGAGACCGTACTCGGCGCCAACATCCGCGGCGGCGGCCGCGGCGCTCACGAACGCTATGCAAGTCTTCCCCGGTTTGAGAGCACCGAACATTCCTCGCATGATGACAGGCTCAGGAGTCGGAATACTTGCATTTGGATCACCCATCTGCGCCCACGCGATTTGTCCGCCTTTAACGACGATTTCTGGCTTGGCGCCGAAGAAAGCTGGCTTCCAAATGACGACGTCGGCGAATTTTCCCACTTCTAGGCTGCCGACCTTGTGCGACATGCCATGAGCTATGGCAGGATTGATGGTATACTTCGCTACATACCGTTTCACCCGAACGTTATCCGCACCCGAGTTTGCATCTTCTTCAAGAAAACCTCGTTGTTCTTTATTAGAGTGTGCGGTTTGCCACGTGCGGCGAATGACTTCTCCGACCCGTCCCATGGCTTGCGAGTCGCTCGCCATGATACTAAGCGCACCCATATCGTGAAGAACATCTTCGGCCGCGATAGTTTCTGCACGAATGCGTGATTCAGCAAACGCAACGTCTTCCGGGATCTCGGGATCGAGATGATGGCACACCATGAGCATATCCAGATGCTCGTCCACGGTATTTTTTGTGTATGGTCGTGTTGGGTTCGTGGATGAAGGAAGGACCATTTTTTCACCACAAACCTTGATGATATCCGGCGCATGGCCACCACCAGCACCTTCAGAGTGATACGTATGAATAGTGCGACCTTTGAAAGCCTCAATGGATTTTTCGACGCAGCATGATTCGTTGAGCGTATCCGTGTGAATGGTGACGGCGACGTCGTACTCTTCTGCAATGGTGAGACAGTTGTCGATCGCAGCCGGTGTTGTGCCCCAATCCTCGTGTAGTTTCATACCGACAGCACCAGCTTTTATGATTTCGTGCAAGCCTTCGGGCGACGCCGTGTTTCCCTTGCCAGTGAACGCGAAATTGAGTGGTAGCGCATCCGTCGTCTCAAGCATGAACCGCATGTGCGCAGCAGAGGGCGTACACGTGGTCGCGCACGTTCCCGACGCTGGTCCTGTACCGCCGCCAAGGAGGGTTGTGATGCCGCTAGCGACAGCCTCAGTGCACAGTTGCGGACAAATGTAGTGAATGTGCGTGTCCAGTGCTCCCGCGGTGACGATACATCCTTCCGCGGCAATGGCTTCGGTATTCACGCCGACAACCATCCCAGGGGTCACGTCAGCGACGTCTGGATTACCACCGTGACCTATACCAACGATGTGACCATCTTTAATGCCGATATCAGCCTTATAAATACCACTATGATCGACTATCAGTGCGTTCGTGATGATTGTGTCGAGAGAATCAGCGTCGCCGACACCCGCCTGCTGCGACATTCCCTCGCGAAGCGTCTTACCGCCGCCAAATTTGGATTCTTCACCTTTCATCGTCAAGTCGCGCTCGGGGGTGATGTAAAGGTTCGTATCTCCCAGTCGTACGCGATCACCGATTGTGGGTCCGTACATGTGCGCGTACTTGTGTCTCGGAATCATCAACGGCTCGCCTTCGCCCAAATCGTCAGCGTCGACGTGCCCGAAGCCGCCGTCGATCACCCGCTTCATGACTTCGTCCAACCGATCCGCGGTCGCGGGTCCATTCACCAAATTGTTCCCACCTTTGACCACCCGGTTACCAGCGATATTCACCATATTCACAGTTTTCGACTCTCCAGGCTCGAATCGCACCGCCGTGCCGCTCGGAATGGCCAAACGCGCTCCGTACGCTCGCCGGCGATCAAACGTCAGAAACCGATTCGCCTCGATGAGGTGAAAGTGGCTTCCCACTTGAATCGGTCGATCACACGTGTTCGTTACCTTCAGTTTTCGTTTCGGTCTTCCCGCCAGGAGCTCTAAAGAATCCTTCGACGTACGAACCTCCCCCGGCGCCGGTGTCTTCTCCTTTGTCGCCGGAGGAAACGCCTTCTCGCTCGGTTTCGGTAAAAACGATCCCAGCAGCGCGAGTTCGAGATCGACGTCATCCGCACATATCGCATCGTGAATCGTGATCAACTTCGTCCCATCGTCGAACGTCGTCTCTATCTGCACGTCGCCCACGAGTTCCGGGACGCCGTCGAGCACGTGTCGTCGTCCGAGCACGCGCTTTCCCAAATCCTGCACCTCCACCGACGTCAGCGCGCGCCGTTCCCCGTCCTTATCGAACTTTGGATCTCTCACGAGCTCGACGCACTGCATCGCGATCAACGCCACGGCCTCCGGGTGGTTCAAACGCATTCCACGCGCGAGTCTTCGCTGCGCCACGCGTCCCGCGGCGAAGAGAATGTTCAGTTTATCGATCTCACACGGCGTGAGACGCATCGTTCGCGCGCCTTCTTTCGCCGACGACGCCGCGAGCTTTGATATGTTCGTCCGCGTCGGCGCCCGCGACCCGGCGACGCTTCCGCGCGCGAGAAAGTGCCGCGCGACGCGCGATGCGAAAAGCGCACTTTTCCGCGACCTTTCGCGACGCGTCACCGCGCGACGCCCCTGGGCGCTTCGACGGCCCGCGCGCGCGACGGCGGCGCGACGGTGGCTCAAAAATCGATCGCGCGACGGCTCGGCGCGATGTCCGGCGACGCGCACGCGCACGCGCACTCGCACGGGAGCGATGAGGTGGAATTCGGCGAATTGCACGCGCACGACGGCTTGAAGCCGCACCGACACGAGCGGTTGTACGGACCGGGATCGTTCGCGAAGCGCCGGAAGGGCGCGAAAGTTCGAGCGCAAACGTTCGCCGATCGCGCGTACACGGTCGGGATCGGAGGACCCGTGGGCACGGGGAAGACGGCGCTGACGCTGGCGCTGTGTCGAGCGCTGCGGGACGCGTACGACGTCACGGCGGTGACGAACGACATCTTCACCAAGGAGGATGGAGAGTTTTTGATCGCGAACGATGCGTTGGGAGATGCGAATCGCATTCGAGCGGTTGAGACGGGAGGGTGCCCGCACGCGGCGATCCGGGAGGATATATCGAGTAATCTGAACGCCGTCGAAGACCTCACGGCGGCGTATCCGGATTGCGATTTATGTTTGATGGAGAGCGGCGGCGATAATTTAGCGGCGAATTATTCGCGCGAGCTCGCGGATTACATCGTGTACGTCATCGATGTGTGTGGCGGGGATAAGATTCCGCGAAAAGGTGGACCAGGGGTGACGCAGGCGGATTTATTAGTCGTCAACAAGTGCGAGCTCGCCGACGCCGTCGGCGCGTCGCTCGAAGTCATGGAACGCGACGCCAAGATCCAGCGCGAGGACGGCCCGGTGGTCATGGCGCAGGTCAAGAAAGGCGTCGGCGTGCGAGAGATCGCTCAGCACATCCTCGACGATTGGGCCGCGCAGACCGGGCGCGAGAAGAAACCGTTCTAGTTTTAGTTTTGTCGGCAGTCCCGAAGAGACCTTTGCTGCACTTTTTCACTTTTCACTTTTTCGCCGCATTAAAACTCTTCACTCTTCGTCGTCGAGCGCGCCGCTCGCCGACGTCGAGCCTCGCGGCTGAGCGTGATCACGCGTCTGTCCTCGCGCGCGCGGCGCGCGCGGCGCGCGAGACGGCGCAGATGCGTCGCGCGTTCGCCGGTGACTCTTCAGCGCAGCGCGCGTGTTCCATCGCCGCGCTCGACGTCACGCGCGCCAACGGCCGTTCCGCGGTGACGCGATGCTACGCGGAGTACCCGGTAAAGTATCTCACGCCCAAGCGCGGGATCGATGGCGATTGCGATTGCGCGTGGGCGTACGCGGTGAACATGGGCGGCGGTTTGGTGAGCGGCGACGCGAGCGGGACGACGATTCGCGTGGACGACGGATGCGCTTTGGCGTTGGCGACGCAAGGCACGCAAAAGGTGTATAAACATAATAAACGACGATGGAATGACGATGCGAAGGCGGGCGAGGGTGATGGACGATCGAATGTGGGGGAGACCACGTCGGCGCTGTACGCGAGCGTCGGCGACGGCGGGTTGTTGGCGTTGCTACCAGATCCTACGCAAATATTCGCCGATGCCGTGTTTCGACAGACGCAAACGATCGATATGCACGAACATGGGTCGTGCGTGTGCGTGGATTGGATAACGGCGGGAAGGGTCGGGTACGGAAACGAGCGATGGGCGTTCAAGAGGGCGGACGTGCGCACGCGCGTGACGTCGAACGGCGAACCCGTCGTCGTCGAAGCCACGCGTCTAGAGGCGTCTTCGCGCGATTCACTGAACGCCGAAATCTCGCTCGCGATGAGAATGGGTGCGGTGAACGTGGTCGCGTCGCTCATCATCGTCGGTCCCCGCGTGCGGGAACTCGCGAAATCGTGCGGCGATTGGGCCCGCGATTCGGCGACGCGCAGTATGGCTCACGGCGGCGCTTCCTGGGTGCGCGCTTCCCCTGGCAGCGTCACACAAACCGACCCACAATCAAAATTTTTCGTTTCTGCGAGCGATTTACCCCTCCCACACTCCGGCATCGTCCTCCGTTTCTTCGCCGCGGATTCCGAATCCGTGCAAGACGTCCTCCGCTCGCTTCTCGCCCCGCTCGCGTCTCAGCTCGGCGCTCCTCCCTACGACGAGCGCGGCGGTTCCTGATTACATTCTCCATCATTTGTACACTACACTTCTAGTTTTCTAGTCATTCTTCGGCGTCCCCATTCCCGCCGCGGCCTCCGCGTCTCGCTCGTCGTGCGGCCGCTCGCCCGTCTTCAGTCGCTTCACCGCGCGCTTGTAATCCTTCGTCTTCATGTGGCTCTCCAGCCCCTCGCGCGTGCTGAACCTTCGACCCGTGGCGACGGCAAAGTACGTCCCGACGTCCTCATCGATCGCCGTCTGATTCGCGCCCTCGATCAGGTCGAGCGCGGTCGCGCCGCGTTTCAGCGGTGTCCCGTTCGCGGCGGCGGCGGCGGCGTGAAACGCCTCGAAACGCACGTCCGCGTGCGTCGAACTGGCGTACCCGACGCGGCGAGCGGTTTTACACAAATGCGTCTTCGTCGCGCGACCGGCGGTCTTGCGCTTGACCTTGCTGCCCTTCTTTTGACCCATGGGACAGAGGCGAGGTGTGCGGGACGGCGAGAGACGCGAATTCGCGATGATGCATATTGATTGATGAGCGCGCTAAGACGCGGGCGTGGTGAGGAGATGACCGTCTGGATGCATCGTGCGCAGGGTGAGGCTGACGCGATGGGCGCGAGGCACGGCGATGGCGTCGAAGACGTCTTCGTAACGCGCCGGGATGGCGTGGGTGAACCGGCGACGCGCGTCGCCGCGGATGAAGAGCAAATCACCGTGATCGAGACGCACCGCGGTCGTCGCGATTGAACTATGTTCGCGCTCGACGGGCTCGAATTCCATGGTGATGGTCGATCGGAGGCTGAGAGAGACGACGACTTCGCCGAAGGCGGCCAAATCGACGTGCTTCGACAACCCGCCTGGCGGAACGTACTGGTTCACGATGCACTGGGAAAATGCGAATAAATCGCCCTCGTGCGTGTCGATGAATTTCGTCTCCAGAGCGATGCCGCGCAGTCTGCGGGCGAATGCGTTGAGCCAGTCGGGTAGAGGCGAGAATCGCATCGCCTGCTCGTTTTCAAGCCATCCCTCGCGCGCCAGCGCGGCGTCTATGGAGGCTAACTCATTCGCCGTGAACGCGTGCTTGATGTGCATCAACCCTTGGGGGACATCATAGGCTTTATAAATCATCTCATTGGGCGCACCATGCCCTCGCGGTCAGTTTCCCGCGAACATCGCGTCGAGCGCGTCGAGCGCCACCTTGGTCTCGGCGTTGGCGCTGGCGTCGCCCTCGTCCGTCATCGCCGCGATCATCTCCCGAGTCTTGGCGATGCGAGCGATCGTCGCTGGGTTTCGAAAATCGTCCACCGCCTTGGGATTCTTTTCGAAGTCCACGCATCGAGCTATGTCGAGGAGCACGCGCGCCGCGGCTTCTCTGCAGTTGATGTCGGCTGATTCGAGACACTTGGCCGCATTCGCGATCGCCCCGAACTCCACCGCCGACGCCATGTTCCCCTCGCTTTGCGTAAAGACGTGTTTGCCCAGAACCAAAGCCTTCACTCGCACGCGCTCAGCGCCGTCGTGCCCGATCAATTTCGCGCACGCGGCCGCGCCGCCTCCCAACGAAAACGCTCGCTGCGCGTCGTCGCAACCGCGTGTCAGGGAACTCAACGCAAACAGCGCCTTGCCTCGCACCTCGTCGTCCGCATCGGATATCGCGGCTTCGATCAATACCCCCATCGCGCCCTCCTCCAGCGCGTGTTTCTGCGCCTTGGGATGATTTTGCGTCGTCGTCGCCAGCGCCTCCGCCGCGAGCGCTCGCACGCTCGCCCGAGAGCACTTCATCGTTCCAATCAGCGCTTCCATCCCCCCGATCGTGTGTAAATCCCCCGCGTTATCTACATTCTCCACGCGTTCGATCAAATCCTCCAGAACCATCTCCAATCGCTCCCCATCCTCCTCGCTCGTCGTCTCTCCGCGCGCCGCGTTCCGCAGCGCCTCCACGTCCTCCTTCATCTTCTTCACCTCATCCACGAGCCCACTCGCCATGGCGTCGTAGAACCATTTGCGCTCCTCGTCCGTGAACTTTCGCGCCTTCGGCGCGTCTTTCGCGTCCTCGGCGTCGTGTTTGCCCTGCTGCGAGAGCGACCTGCGCGGATTCGTGTGTCACTCAGTCTGCAGTCAAATTTCGTCAAATATCTGTCCGTCCCGCGCGACGCGCGCGTCACCGTCTTCGTTCGTCGTCGTCGTCCCTCGCGTCGCGCGTCGCGCGTCGCGCGCTCGCGCGCACCATTTCAAAAGCGCGCTCCACGTCGAGTTATCCGGCGCGTCGTCGCGCGCGCTCGCGCCGTCGTTCGACATTTCGCGACGCGTCGCGCAATGCCGGCCGCGCTGTCCCGAGCCGTGTTTCGCGCACCGCGCGTCGCGCGCGCGCCGCGCCGCGCGCCGCGCGCGCGCGCGCGACGCGCGCGGACGTTCGCCGAACCGGAGAAGTCGTCCGAGGGCGAATACGGGCTGAATCCGCTCACGGGGGAGCCGCTGGAAGCGAAAGGGCAACTCACCGCCATCGTCACGGGCGTCGTGAGCGTCGCGCTGGCGCTCGGGTACTTGGCGTTGGTGCAGGTGATGGACTCGAGGGAGATGGTGGCGCCGCCCGAGGAGGCCTTCGGCGACGGGAGCGTGCGGCCGGCGGATGAGCGGGCGCGTAGGGGGGAGTGAGACGCGCGAGCGGGACGCGAGGGCGAGCGGAGCGACGCGCGAGGCGAAAAAAAATGTTTTGTGTAGTAGAGATGTTGAATATGAAAGAATGGCGCGCTGTCTGCGTGATGTTCTATCGTCGTTCGTTCGCGCGAGACGCTGTGGACGGATCGGTGTGGATGGACCGGCGTCGACGACTCGACGCGACGCGAGACGCGGAGGACGCGCGGTTTCAGTCTCGCGAGGCGGGCAAGATTTCAACCTTGCAGTTCTCCTTTAACCACTTGAACGCGAGCTTACCCTCCAAAGCATCTTGCGCTTGGAGGTAAAGCTGATTCTCGTTGTACTCCGTACCGAACTCCTCGAATTCTAGCTTGGCTTTTTCGACCTCTTCGTAGAGCGCCTCGCCGGTGACTTCGAGGTTTTCGAGCTTGGCCAAGTGCTCGCACGCGATGGTGCGTCGGCACACGCGCTCGATTTCGTCCTTTTGCTTGGTGAGGTACTCGTTCACCATTTTCGCCGACGCTAATTGCTCGAGCTGCTTGGGGGCTAATTTCTGCTTGACTTGCATGGCGAGAAGTTGCTCCGAGTACATGTTCCTGCCTTGCTCTTCGATGAGCGACTTGGGAATTTTGACATCGCAAATATCAGCCAAAGCGTCGACACACGCCTCGTCGATCGCTCGTTCCAAATCATACTCATACTTTGCGGTGATGCTATCCAAAATTTTCGCCTTAGCGTCGGCGATGGAGGTGGAGCCGGGGAAAATCTTCTCCGCCAAAGCGTCCGTCTCCTTCGGGAACTCGCGCCCGAAGAGCTCGCTCACGGTGACGGTGAATTTCGCCTTTACGTTTCGCACGTACTCCTGCGGCCAATCGCCCGGGAACACGATCTCGAACGACTTCTTGTCGCCGACTTCCATACCTACGATATTCTCGAGCAAACCGGGAAGCTTGATGTTGCCGCCGTCAGTGTCGAGTTGGAACGCCTTTTGTTGCATCCCTTGCAACGCGGCGCCGTCGGTGCCGTCGTCGTTGACGCGCACGGCTTCGATATCAACCACCGCAGCGTCTCCAGAGACGAGACCACGATCGGTCACGACACGCAAGGTAGATTGATCCTTGAGCGCGTCGTTCCAAAACTTATCCGCATCGTACTGGGCGGTGGCATCATCCCCCGGGCTCTGCACCTTGACGCTCAAGCTCTTGTGATCCCCCGTAAACGCGACGGTCGGTTCCATCTCGACCATGACTTCATACTTCATGTCCTCGCACGGCGCCGAGTGCACGCCCGCGAAAGACGAAAACATATCCATAAAGTGCGTCGTAATTCGCTCGGAATCCTGCAACGCCGTCGCGGCGACGAGTTCCATCGCCTCCGGCAACGAGTTTTGCAACGCCTCCTCCACGCACGCGCTCTGGAATTCCTTCTTCCCCACGTGATTTATCAACAACTGCATCGGGATCTTCGTCGACGCCTTCGACCCTTTCTTCGACGCGTTAAATCCCGGCACCGTGACCGTATCGTTGAATCCATCGACGACGTTATCGTAGCACTTTTGCAGCAACGCCTCCGGGACGCGCACCGTGAGCTTCACCGCGCCGTCGCCCGCGTCCTCCTTATCCACCACGCATCCGCTCTTCGTCGTCACCGTCTCCGCGCCGCTCACCGCGCGCGTGAGAACGCTTCTCCGCGCCCTTCTCGTCGTCGCCGCGCCCTTCGTCGCGCGTTCGGCGACGCGCGACGAAGATTTTCGCGCGTTTGAGGTTTTAGGTCGGCTTCGCGCGTTCGTCCCGAGCGGCGTCGCGCGCGGCGCCGCGGTCGCCGCGAGCATCGTGCGCGCGTGCGAGCGCGGCGCGAGAGAGCGCGGAGGCGTTCGGCGGTTCGGCGGGCGCGCGGATGGCGCGCGTCGTCGTCTGCGGCGCGCGCGGCGGCGCGCGGAAGCCCCCTTCGCGATAAGGTTTATACCTCATATTATGAGTGTCATATACGGTATGTAGTACGTACACTGCACACACACCTAGGGTTCAGGCTCGCGCGGCAGAATCCAACCGACGACAGACGACGACGCGCGGCGCGCGCGCGCATGGCGTCCGACGTCGCCGCCGCCTCGCGCGCGCGCGAGGACGCCCGCGTCGCGTTCTTCGACGCCGTCCGACGCGCCGTCGTCGCGCTCGGGACCGCGGACGACGACGAACCGTCCGCGAACGATGCGCGCGCGGCGTCGACGGAACGCGACGACGCGGCGACGCTCTCGCGCGCGGCGTCCGCCGCGCGCGCGCTCGCGGCGACGGCGAACGCGCTGGCCGTCGCGGACGACGTCGCGGGGTCGGTGAGCGAGCTGGAGGACGAGGACGGGGCGATGGCGAAGCTGGAGCGCGCGAGCGCGAGCGCGGCGAGCGCGGCGGAGACGTTTCGGACGCTCGCGAGCGAGGACGGGGCGCGCGCGCGGGCGATGATCGGTGAGCGTGGACAGCTGACGTGCGATGCGGTGCGAGACGCCGCGTGGGGGGGGCTTCGAGCGAGGCTGGCGGCGAGCGGGTGGCCGCCCGGTTTGCGTCCGACGGAGCTGCGCGCGTACGGGTGGTCGTTGGCGCGAGACGGCGGCGAGGACGACGACGCGGACGCGGCGTTGGGGGAATTACGCGCCGTGCGAGCGTTTCACGTGCTGCGAACGACGTCGGAGGCGAGAGCGGCGTTCGCGGGGGAGGCGTCGTTCGCGCACGACGACGTCGCGTTGGCGTTTGTGGAGGATTTAGCCGAAGCCTTGCGCGTGACGTTTGCCACGCGCGGATCGTTGAGCGATCCGAGGAAACCCGAGCGCTTATTCGCGTGCGCGAAGGAGTTGACGATCAAGACGCCGATGTTGGTGCGCGCCGAGCTCGATCGCGCGGTTTTCGTCGACGAGCCAAAAATCGCCGTGGCGACGACTCGACACTACTTGTCGCTGTTGCTTCACGCCGTTTCGGACGTCATTCGAACGCACGTGTGCGTCGCGTGCGCGGCAAGCGAAGAACCGTGGTGGTTGCACGTCGCCGACGAGTGTCGCGCGTTTGACGATCACGTGTCTCGTAATCCGTACGCGGACGTCGAGGAGACGCCGAAGGTCCTCGACGCTTTGGTGTGCGAGCAGGCGCACGCCGAGGCATGGCTCGACGCCGAGTGCGAGCACGCGAGAGTGCGGGCGAGCAAGTCATGGAACGAGGCGAAGAATTGGGCCGCGAGCGCGGAAGACGGGGACGTGGAATACAAGGCGCCGTACGTCGCCCAAGTCGTCGTGGAGGAAACAAAGAACGCGTTCGAGAGCGCCAAGGGGCTGTCGAGGGCAGACTGGCGGTTATATTTCGTAAACAGAGTGGCGATACCAGTCTTAGATGAGTTTATAGACGAGTGTGAGTGTCGTGCGGTGGGTTCGAAAGGATTAGGTTCGCTCGTCGCGGCGACGGGGAGCTGGCGCTCCGGCACGGAGGGCACCGCAGTCATCGGCGCCGCCGTGAACGCATCCACTTTCGTCGCTCGAGCGTTGCGCGTGTTGGCAGAAGACACGTTTGTTTTAGAGTTTGGTGGAGAAAAGTGTTTGGAGACGTACGCGAGCAAGTTCGAAAAGTTCACCGCGCGTTGGATCGACGCCGTCGCGGACGCCGCCGCGTCGCAATTCACGGATAAAGTACTCGGCGACGCCTACGTCGGTTCGACGCACTTGCAGGCGTACGAAACGCTCGGTGACGAAGATGCACGTGATGCTAGCGATGATGGATCGTCCCGGAACGTATCGGCGAGCGGGTACATGCTCGCCGCTCTCGCGCCTCTTCGCGACCGCGTCGACGACGCTCGAGCGGCGTTCGGCGTCGCGGCGTTTGAAAAGTGTTGGCGCGCGATCGCGAGCAAGACGACGCGCGTGATCGTCGATCGCATCGTGTGCGTCGCGACGTTCTCTCGCGCGGGCGCGAAGCAACTCGAGCGCGATCGCGACGCCCACGCGAACGTCTTCGTCGAGTGCGCCAAGCGGCCGTCGGCGCTTCGAGCCAAAACAAAGACTCTCGCCGAATGCGTCTCCGCGCTTTCGTGCGACGGTCCCACGGCGCGCGAGCTCATCGAGGCTCTTCGTAGCGACGGTATGAAGGGCCTAGCCGTGGTCAACGCCCGTAAGTCATCGCTCGACGTCACCGCGCTCGACGACGCCTCGCTTCTCCGAGTCCTTCACCGCCGCCGCGACGTCGTCGACGGCGACGCCGTCGCCTAGCCCCCACGACCGCGCGCGCGTCGCCCCTCGCGATTAGAACACACTCAAACAAGCACAACCATAGTCAAAATCATTCACGCTATTCGGATTACAACCGCGCCGCGACGCCGCTCGACCCTCGACCGCGGTCTACGTCCGCCTCTGGTCCGGGTCGTGCACGATCAACTCGTCGATCCCCCAATCCTCGTAACTCCCGTCCGGCATGTACCGCCGCACCACAAACGGCACTCTTTTCTCCCTCAACTCCTTCCCCGCGATCTCCAGCGGATCCGTCTCTCCCTCGAGCTGCACCAACACCGGCGCGTTCATCGAAATCTGCAGCGCCCTCGTCCCCAGGATGCGCGCCCGCTCGTACTTTGTCATGTACGGCGTCGTCGTCCGCTCGTGCCTCGGCACCGCCCCACCGCCGCCTCGCCGCGTCGACCCTCGCCGCGCCCCTCCCGCGCGCTCGTCGCTGTCCACGATCGTCGGCGCGTCGTCCGCGTCGTCGTCGTCGGCGATCGCGTCCGCGTCCGCGAGATCGTCATCGATCGCGACGTCCTCGTCGCCGTAATCGCGCTCCTCCGCGTCCTCCATGGCAAAGAGCGCGATTTCTGCGCGCTTCGCCGCGTCCGCACGCGCGTCGAGCGACGCTCGCGCGCTTGCGCGCGGCGCGGAGTGCGGCGACGCGCGCGCGGGACGCGCCGCACTGTCGGCGGCGCGACGATTCATCGGCGCCGCGCGCGCCGCGCGGCGTCGCATGGCGCTTCGACGCGCCTCGAAGGTCGCGACGGCGGTCTCGCGCGC
>Ga0255763_1000609_pt1 | contig 39585 bp, 29 predicted proteins | sample 041ome_2_FD_179963 | JGI IMG/M metagenome (GOLD analysis project Ga0255763, IMG submission 179963) | Coastal salt marsh microbial communities from the Groves Creek Marsh, Skidaway Island, Georgia - 041406US metaG (version 2) | ecosystem: Environmental > Aquatic > Marine > Intertidal zone > Salt...
TCCATCGGTGCAGATGCTCCAACTTTTTGAACGAAGTGAAATCAATCTCGAGCCAGGGACGATGTCAGGGCTGCAATCGATACGCCATACCCAGTGCCTGGCAATATTGGGAATTTTGGATCGTTCCTCTAAATTAACTCAGCCAGGTGCGGTCACTCATCCCTGTAAGCATTTGGATTGGTTGTCTGATAATCAGGTCAAAGGAATTTCAGAAGTTCCTGCGATTACTCTTCATTCATCGGCTGAATTTTCCGATCAATACTGGAATATCCCGGATTCGGAATGGGCGAGTGAATTGCTAGCACCAGCAGAAGATGTACTGGATGCCAAAATTATTTCCTGGGTTTCTCACCGATGGGGGTTTGCCAAGCCTCTGGTCACATTCGGGAAGAGCCACTATCATATCCCTGAACTCGGTCTGACCCTTGCTGGAGATGGGTTTGGAGGCGAGCGGGTCGAGGGCGCGGCTATTTCGGGGTTGGATGCCGCAGATGCTATCCTCGGAAGAAGACTCTAGAAACGATAGCGGTATCCGATTTCGAAGCTTGGAGCACTTTTTAGATCCCGGTCGGATTCCACGCCGTTGGTATATTTCAATGCTACTTCTCTGCCCACTTCAGCACCGATGGAAGCAAATACTCCGTGCTTTTCGGATGGGTTCCATTGAAGGGTGGTATACAACCGGTAAGCTGTCATTGCAAACTCAGGGTCATTACCTCTGGCATATTGTTCTTCTGTTTTCCAACGGTTGCCGGAGAACTGGCCCCCTAAGATCCAGTCAATAGAATCGGACAAACTGTAGCGGTAGCGAATAATCGGTCCGGCAAAAGCCAAATCCATTTGATCGGACGGTTCCCACATGAAACCAATTGCAGGAAGGAACATATCATCATCAAATCCCGTGGAGTAAAAAGCACCAAATATCCACTGAAAGGTTTCGCTTTGCTTCCATCTTACTCCGGCAAGTGCCATGTAATTCATCGCATCACTTCCGGTGGCATCAAAATCTCCAGACATACCAGGGACAAACAGAGCGATTCCCTTGAGTGTGTCGGAATAGTCCTTGCTCAGAAAAAGAGCAAGTTCGAGAGAGTGCAACTGATCTTCGTTGAGGAAGGCGGAATTGGAAACATCAATATCGGTGCTCTGGTAACGCAATCCGGCACCGAACGACCAGTTGCTGCCTTCTTGATAGTAAAGGGGGGTCATTAATTCAAATTGGCTTCCTCCAATCTCGACATTTTGACCTTCCACCTTGCGGTCCGGAGTACTTCCATAGGAAATCTTGACGGCTGCAGAATCGGAAAGGAAGTCCTGTCCACAAAGCACAATAGGCGATACAAACGCGAAAAGAAGGAGGGCTGTCTTATTCATGTTTATATAAGTAAGTTGGTTGGAATCCATGGTCAAGCAGGTTGCCCATCCCTGAATATTCGTTAGTAGGTTCTTATGCACAGACTCTATCAAGAACAGACCCTGCCTATTAGCCGGGAGGAACTTTGGGAATTCGTTTCCGTTCCTCAAAACCTTAACCAAATTACTCCGCCTGATCTTGCTTTTCGGATCAAGGGTGATCCTCCAGAAAAAGCTTACCCTGGATTACTTTTGGAATATGAAGTCAAAGTGCCCATACTTGGGTGGACTCCCTGGCTTACCGAAATCAAATATGTCAACGAAGGCTATTCGTTCATGGATGAGCAGCGGGTTGGACCCTATAAACTATGGATGCATACCCACCGCTTGGAGGAAGTAGAGGCGGGGACGAAAATGACTGATGAAATTATTTATCAGGTTCCTTTTGGAATTTTTGGATCGATTGCTCATGTTTTATTCGTGAGGCGTACTCTTGAAAGAATTTTCCGCTACCGTCGGGAGAAGCTGGAAGAAATTTTTCCTTCTTAATCCTGAGGGGAATTGTCAGCGAAACGCATGACCTCTTCCTTTTTGAATAATTTCATGTCCCAAAAGTGGGAAGACTTGGTGATGGCTCACTTCTCAGAGGATCCCAGTGCTATTCAATCCAGCCTGTCGGATGATTTAATTGCGGATACCTTTGAAGGTCGTGCCTGGTTCAGTGTGGTTGCCTTTCGTCTAACCAATCTTTCCATTCGTCCTTTCACCTTTTTACGATGGCCGGATTTCTGGGAAATCAACCTGCGTACCTACGTTAGGGATAAGCAGGGGAATCGTGGTGTTTGGTTCTACTCCCTGGATTCGTCTGATCTTTTTGGGGTAATTGGGGCACGCTTGCTTTATGGTCTTCGCTACAACTTTGCTCGTATCAGGCGAACAGGAAGTTCGTCTGGTAAAAAAATGATTTACCAAGGGCAAAGAAGCAAAATTGCTAGTTCCAGAATTGAGGCAGAGTGGAAAGATAAGAAGTTTGTCAGCAGTGCATCAGGATCGCTGGATCATTTTCTTTTAGAGCGATACCGGTTTTGGGCAAGAAGAGGACTGGCAAATAAATCCTCTTCGGCGTTCGTGCGACATGTCCCTTACAAAGCCACAAGGCTTACCAAAATTCATTATGAGGGAGGGCTGTTTGCCAGCCAGGGATTTACAGAACCAAAGAAAGATCCCGAGCTCGGACACTATTGCCCGGGCTTTTATGTAGAAGCGACTGCTCCCGAGTGGGCATTTTCGATTTCGGGCCAGGCAAACCAAAGGTAAGTTTCATTCCCAACCTGCTGTTTCCCAAAAAAGGAAGCTTCGGAGAGCTCTCCGATAGAGTGATGAGGGAATCCGCGGCGCATGGAGCCTTGCAGAAGTGACCAGAGGCATGCGTCTTTGGTAGGTTCAGCGGAAGAATTGGCAGAAGGGGAGAGAGGGAAAAGATCGAGTTCGTCATTCATGCCTCTTTTACCTTCAGCATGAGCCACTGCCAGAACGCATCCTGGGACTGCATCCTTGATGAGCTCGAGTTTGAAGCCACCACTACTGGATCGGGTAGAGATCAGGTTTGCCAGACAATAAAGATTGGAGTCGTACTCAGCAAATTCCACACAGCGCTCGCTGATGGGGCCTTCAAAGAAATTTCCACAACTGGCAGTGCCACCAAAATTAAAGTAGGAGTGCCGTGCACCGGTCCATTTCTGGTGAAGCAGGTGGGATCCATGAAGGCGGATAAGCTCATCCTCCTCCAATCGCATGGGATCAAGGTCCCGAAAAGATGCCCGCATAATTTTCAGCTGATCCCGGCAAAGATAGAATATTCTTCTGACCTCGCTGAGGTTGGCTTTGCCTGACCCTGCGAGTTCAATGAAGTGGGAAAGGGAGGGGAGTGCGGCAAGCAACGAACGCTGGAGTGAATGAGCCACCGGGTCATCGGTGGGAGAGAGAGGGTCAGCCCATCCTCCGAGCTGATCCTTAATGAACAGGCTTTGTGAGGCAAAATTTTGCAAAGCAGAAAAATCGCCAAATGCAGCAGAAGATTCACCATTCACCAAAGGAAGGATGCCGAGAAGTTGTTCGTAGGTGCGAAAAATACTATCCTTGTGGATAGAATCTTTAATCTCATTTGTATCCACGGTGCCATCGCCCCCCAGATAACGGTTACTTGGCTTGGAATAATTTTCGCGCAGAGTATCGAGTTCTTTGGATTCGATGAATGGGGATAGATCACTCGGCTCCTCAACCAGCATGAGTGTGCGTGATCTAAGATCCGAGTCTGGTTTGGTAGAGTTGGAAAGAAGGGCTAGGCTGGACCAATCATCACTGATTTCTGCAACGAGTTTCTGTGTAACTGGGTCAGAATTGAGCAGAGACTCAAAGGAAGCTCTTTCTTCATCAGAAAGAGATCCCGTCAGGTAATCGATTGCTTGTTGTCGGGCGGTGTCCAAAACTTAGAGATGTCTATAACTATGGTTGTAGGTAAAGCTTCGCAAACTTAGTGAGATGAAATTTTGCATCGCTCTTTGGGTGATCAAAATTTGCAGGCTTATGGCCTTAAGCTGGCTAGCGCCCTCCGCAGTTTTTCCATTCCCAAGCGGATACGTGATTTAACGGTTCCTAGAGACAGGTTCAATTGTTCCGATATCTCCTGGTGATTTAACCCACTAAAGTAGGCAAGCTCAAGTACTTCGCGTTGGTCTGGCGGTAACTGTCCAAAGGCATCCTTGATGCTCGATCGCTCATCAGAGCGAACTGCATGTTCTGCCCCGTCTTCAAAGGAATGATCCTGCCGGTTACTCAACGCCTCAATTGGTTCCCCATGAACAACCTTACGTTTTCGTGAGCGCATCCGATCAATACTACGGTTGCGGGTGATGACCATTAGCCAGCTACTAAACTTCCCTTTTTCGGGCGAATAGGACTCTGGCTTTTTCCACACATAAGCAAACACATCCTGAACCACCTCCTCGGCTTCCCAGCGGTCACCCAAAATTTCTAAGGCCAAGGAGAACAATGCACCTGCGAAACCATCGTAAAGAGCGGCAAGTGAATCAGGTGCGCGATCCCGTATTCTTTCCCAGTGTATGGTTTCGATTGGTGACATCAGTTTAGCCCATTATCAGTTTATCAGATGGGGGCTTTTGTCGAGAATAAGCGGTATGAATCCGTGATGTTTGATCGATAGGAAAAAGGAAATATGTGTTTTTTAGTTATTCTGAAACCGCATGAGACTTCAGGTTTTCCAAATCCACAATTTCTAAGGCAGATTGCTCGCAGGCTTTCAATTTTACCTTTGGTGCAATGCCGGCCTCAAAAGCTTCCTGCCAGCGACCAGCACAGAGGCACCAGCATTCACCTGGCTTTAATCCTGGAAAATTATATTCCGGAATCGGAGTACTTAAGTCATTGCCCATCTGTTTACTGAAGGCCAAAAATTCTTCAGTCATTATGGCACAAATGACATGCCTGCCATGGTCGCTTGGGTCAGTTTCACAGGTTCCATTTCGATACCAACCTGTACTGTTCTCCAGACAGCATGGTAAGAGGGGAGTGCCTAAAACATTAAGTGAGCCAGTTGGTTTGATGGGTGCGATCATGAGTCCGAAATGTAAACTTTAGTAACTTTCATTTTTTGATTCATCAACTATGGAAATTTGAGGAAGGTCGAGTAGTTTCCTGCATTCATTAAGAATTCCCTGAGTAGAGGAGGTTCCAATCCTGGTGGCTCCGATTTTTCTCATCCGTAACAATGTGGTCAGATCTTTTACTCCGCCCGCAGCCTTAACTTGCGTTCCTTTCTTGCAGGCTTCAACCATCAGCACAACATCGTGTTCAGTTGCTCCCAGTGTCGCCATATTTCCATTCGCCTGCCTGGTGTACCCAAATCCGGTGGATGTTTTTACCCAGTCCGCTCCAGCATTCTCGCATATTTCGCAAAGCTTTTCCTTAATATCATCACCGCTCAAACTTGCACCTCCATTGGCTAGAAAATCATTTTCAAATATCACCTTGAGCTTTGCTCCCAGGTCATGAGCGGTTTGGCAAACTGCATGAATGTCGTTTGCCACATATTGCCAGTCTCCGCTGAGTAAGCGACCAAGATTAATGACCATATCAACTTCGCATGCACCCTGCTCGCATGCCCGTTTGGTTTCGAGAATCTTTGTTTCTGTAAGGTTTGACCCGTGGGGAAATCCAATCACAGTACATACCTCAGTTTGTGAGCTGCTCAAAAGTGCTACTGCCTTTTTCACATCACACGGTTTCACACAGACCGTAGCGGTTTCATAAGCCGCGGCCATATTGCACCCGTTTTTCAGTTCTTTATTTGAAAGAGTGGGATTGAGTAGGGCATGATCAATCATGCCCGCGATGTCTTCATAAGAAAATAGCTTTCGCATTATCATTCCGTAATTTGACTCAGGGCGTTTTTTCAGCAAGCACTGATTCGCTAAAATGCTCATTAAATGAATCTAAAAATGTACGGTAAGATCAGTCCTATTTTGAATTATGCCCATCCTAGGTCATCTTTTGCGTAAAAGTAATTTTGATTTAGTTGAATCTGAGGTAACTCTAGTTTGATCAGACCAATCAATCGCAGAATCGACAAATTGAATTTATTGACCGATTTACGTTTATTCGCCTAACATACTTCTGCCGTGCGGCATTTTGAACACATGAAATATTTGTATTCCATCCTTGGGTTGTTTCTTTTTTTTCAACCATGTATTGCTGAGGAAAGCTTCCGCATATGGACTAGTTCAAATGGAAGAAACTTGGAAGCCAAGTTGATTAAACAAAGAGGCGTAAATGTTAAATTGGTTACCCCTGCTGGCAAAGTATTAACAGTTCGGTTATCTCGTTTATCTAAACAAGACCGTCAGTATGTAAAAGACACATCTGTAAGAAACTCATTCACTCTCCCCGATCCATTTCCTGATGGAAAGAAGGGAGCAATTCTTATCGCTTCAATGAATGGTACCGTTGAGGTTTATGACCACCTCTTAGATGACACAAAACCTGCAGAAGTTGGTAAATTTATTACAAGCCCCAAGACGCTTGTTACAGGTAAGGATGGAAATGTAATTATCATTTTTACTAATGGTACTTCGGCGAACCTGAAACCAAATTCTAGGCTCTTTTTTCAAAAGATATGGCAACTGGAATTCAAGGCTGCTCCTTTTAAAGTTTCTGAGATTAAGGAGGAGACTAGTCCATGTCGCATCGCTATGGAGCTTAAGACAGGGGCGTTGATTGTTGATGTCAAAAAGCTGAGAAAAGGGTCTTCCTTTATGATCAACTCACCTGTGGCGGCATGCGGAATTAGGGGCACTCAGTTCGGCTTTTCTGCTACATCAGACAATTCAAGTCTAAGTGTTCTTGAAGGTGAGGTTGTTGTTTTAGATTCCAAAAAAAATATACGCGAGGTGAGTAGTCAACAAAGAGTCATTACAACTAAAAGTGGTTCTTCTTCCGTCACCTCGATGAATAATCTAGATCTTTCGATGATCAACCAATCAATAAGTAAAATGGAGCAGATTAGCCGGGGGTATTCCCTTTCCAAACTCGAGCAGATTATCCAAATTCTGAACAAGAAATCTTCTCCGAATTTAGTCCCAAGTCCTCAAGAGGCTCTTCCTGAAAAGGCAATTGCTCAAAAAAGTAACTGGGAAAAACAATATGATAGATGGCTGAAGACTCCTATCCCTTATGGAGGAATAAAAGCCCTCAATGCTGTCAAGCAGGCGATTGAAAATAAGACAACCACCCTAGACCTGAGCAAAAGTCCATATGATACCAGCATCTCCGATTTAGAGGCATTAGCTATCCTAACAAATTTAATCAGCCTAGATTTGGAGGGTAATGAAATCTCCGACCTTACTCCTTTGAGCGGGCTCATTCATTTGGAGCATCTCAATTTGGAATCGAATAAAGTCATTGAACTCAAGCCAATTGCTTCTTTGAGCAAATTAGAGTCGCTCAACATTAAAAATAATAAAATTTCAGATGTTAGTGCTCTTGCAAATTTAGGAAATTTAAGATCCCTAGTCTTGAACTGTACCATGATCGAGGATTTGAGACCCCTTGTCTCTTTATCAAATTTAACTCACTTGGAAGCCGTTCATACTGACTTCCTGGATGTTAAAATAATTGCTAATTTACAAAGCTTAAGAAGCCTAGATTTGCAGAGTACTGAGATTACGGATATCAGAGCACTGGCCCTCCTGGTGAACCTAGAGCATCTTGGTGTCTCTGATATTGTTCTCTCTGATAATGATCTTAAATCCATTACTAAATTGAGAAACCTATCAAGTATTAGTCTGGATAACACAGCTATCCTCGATATTAGCCCATTTCTCAAACTTAGGAATCTGTCTAAACTTTCGATTAGTAACTGCGAGCTGCTTGACATTGAACCAATTACTGGACTTTCCAATCTTCAGGAACTCTACCTGACAAAAACAAAAATCAGGGACTATGAACCAATTCTAAGTTTACCGAATTTGCAAATCCTTCATCTCTCAAACATTACCTCCGAAAATATTCCAACTCTTACGCATTTAAAGACTTTAACAAAGCTAACGATTTCAAATTCAGAAATTCCAAAAGATCAAATAAATGCTTTGGAGAATGCTCTGCCAAATACTCAAATTACTTGGGACTAAATTCGAAATGTTCGCATTGTTTAGTTTGGAAGCTAAAAAGATTCAATTATAGATGCCCTTTAAGCTTATCAAAAATTAATGTTTGAAAGAGAGCCGAGAATCGGATTCGAACCGACGACCCACGCATTACGAATGCGTTGCTCTACCAACTGAGCTATCCCGGCGTGTTATATTAGAACATAACTTATTCAGGTTTTTTAATTTGGAAACATCAAATCGAAAAGGATTTATTTCTTCACAGATGAAGATGTTTTGATCATTGGTAAGGGGTGTTCAAAAAATGGTTTGGATTTTGGTTTCGTTTGTTGTGTGGATTATCCTGCCTGAGTCTGGTGGGCATGATGTTTTATCATGACAATACTGAGTTCGTATTCATTTGGTCTTTTTTTCTCCTGTTTGGATTTGCCTGGTTGGTAGGGGCATATTTGAAGTTTCCCTCTTCTAAGCGGAAATAACCAGTAGTTATAGTCTGAAGGCTTTTTACCTGCTTGCCCAAAAAGGTTTTCAGATTTATCGCTGAGGGAATGAAAGCCGCTTCTTTTATTCTGTGTGTGTTATGGGTGCTGCTCTTTGCCAGCTGCGAAGAGGAAAAACCTAAGCTGGAAAACAAGTCTGATAACCAGTCCGCTTTTTCCAGAATCGAACGAATCAAGGAACTGGAGACTGATGTCGAAGTGATGAAGTGGGAGAATGTAAGGCTCAGCTTAAAAGTGAGAACGGTGGATGGTTCTGCACTGGTGCGCGATAAAAGAACAAATCTTTGGCATTATGATGTGGAGTTTGAACCGTTTACCGGAAGAGCCGTGGAGGAGTTTGAGCCGGGTAAGCCTCGTGCCGAAGCCCACTTCCTGAAGGGGAAAAAAGATGGGATGGAGAGATTCTGGTATGAGAACGGTATTCTAAAAGAGGAGGGGCAATGGTTTAACAATCAGGCGAATGGAATGATGCGGTCATGGGATGAGAAGGGTAAACTGACCAAGGCGGTGAGATATAAGAATGGCGAACTAATAGAAGTTCTTCGCCAGTAAATTTTATTTCCTAGTTGGCGAAATTGAGACCCCGGGGGAGAAGAACTTCTCCCAGCCATATCGGGCGTTCGCAAAACACTTCCCCGTTGGGGGTACTAAGAACACTTTTGATCAGAATTTGATAAGAACGCTGGGGCTGGCCAAAGGAGAAAGTGAGGAGAATGTTTGATCTCTGGTTTGGTTTGTTGGTGTCATCAAAGTCTTTGATCAGGATTGGTCCACCGGCATCGTCTTCAAAAGGGCAGAAATAATAAAGACGGTCGGGGAATTGCGTGGTGAAGCGGGCGAGAATATCAGCCTGGCCAGAGCCGTTTCCTAAAATTCCTTTGCTGTAAATCTGCTCGGAGTCATCCGGAGCATAACCAATCATGAAAGCATTGCCATGAGTGGATTTATCAAGCCTGAAGCGGTAAGTTAGTTTACGGTCGAGGAAAAGGGTATAGGTGTCGATTTGATTTTCGGCGGGCATCAGATCCCTCTTCACATCAAATTTCCGGTTGTTCCACTTAACATCTAGAAGGACTTCAATCGCGAGTAGCTGGGTGCTTTCCCATTGAATGCCATTCTCCTTGGCTTCCCGGAGAATCGGGGTGAAGGATTGTAGCATGACTTCCTGAGGAGAATGGTGGGCGAGGTGACGCCATTGGTCCCGCCAGGTATGAGCAAAAGCAATTTCCCACTGCTCAGCAGAGGTTGATTGCGGAGGGAAGTGAGATTGGTGGTGGGCAAGCAGTTCGTTTCTTAGGCCCTCATTTTTAATCGTAAATAGGAGATCCCTGAATGAATCCTCCTCGATCGAGAAAATGGAAGACATGTAAAACAGTTTGAAGTCATTTTTACGAAATGAATCAAAGACCTTGCGGCCAAGAACCTCTTTGGGGTGGACCTGGGAGAACAGACAGAGTTGAAAGAATGCTAAGGTACAAATACAAAAGATGGAAACCAGACGGAAAAGCATAAACAAAAAGTAATCAATTTGTATGGTGCTACAAGCAATTAAGATTTTATGGATGTTGAACTTTATGATAATTATTTGAATTCCATTTCCATTAAGGATGAACTTTAAACAAATGTATTACTTCAGGAAACCAACCATCTTTCCCAATTTTGGGTGCTCTTCATCTTCTGGCTGATCTCATATGACTCCGTCGGAACAACTGGCTAAATCGTGGAGTTCTTCTTGAAAGAAAAATTCATAAGTCTGGATCCCTGCTAGAACCTTCAGCTTTATCGATCATTTACTTCCTTGCCTGTTGGTAAAGAAAGGTAAAAAAGGAGGGATGTATGTTCGATTGTCTTTGTGGGTATTTTTGAAGTTGTTTGTGTTATTATCAGGATTTATCTACGGGCAGAAGTCACCTAATCCCGGTACATTCCTCAAGCTGGCAGAAGTGGTTGGGATTTCTGCAAACATTGATCCAACCACGGAAGCCGCAAGATACGGATTGAACCGTTTGCTCGACGGTAAATTGCCTAAGGATGGATGGCGCTCAACCTGGACGGCCTGGTATCAAAAAGATCCTGTGATTACTTTCGATCTAGGCAGAGTAAGAAAAATTGGATTGATTCGGATATTTTTTCAGGCATGGGCAAGAGAAGACGAATTGAAAAGCATTGATGTGGAAGTGAGTATCGATGGCGAAAACTTTGAGCTCTTCAACCGCTATGGTCAGATCGTCACGCCACGGGAGAAGGGAACCTGGGTGGAAATGGATTTGCGTGCCGTGAGTGCGCGGTATTTCCGATTGGGGCCTCGCTTTCAGGGGTGGGGTCATCACTGGGGAGAGGTAGAATTTTGGGAAGTTATTAACTAAGCATTTTATGGCTGATGTGCTTACATATGGGTGAGGTGTACTTCCTGCTAGTATGGTAAAAATCACTGACTGGATGACCCAGCGTTTTTCTGTCTGGTCTGTGGCGGTGGCAGTGGTCGCTTTAATTTATCCGTCTGCATTCCTGTGGTACGGTACGGGTGCTATCAGTTGGGGACTTGGGCTGATTATGCTGGGGATGGGAATGACACTAACACCTGATGATTTCAAAAGAGTTTGGCTGGCACCACAAGTGATTGCCTTGGGAGTGGGGTTGCAGTTTTTGATTATGCCCGCGTGGAGTGCTCTGCTCTCTAAAGCTCTTGATTTGCCAACTGAAATGTCAGTAGGACTTATCCTGGTTGCTTGCTGTCCGGGGGGCACTGCATCCAATGTGGTGGTTTTTTTGGCTAAAGGAAAAGTTGCCCTATCTGTTTCCCTGACCTTGTGCTCCACCTTGTTGGCTGTGGTGATGACTCCATGGCTCACTTACTTCTATGCAGGGCAATATGTACCCATTGATCCGTGGGCCTTATTATCCACGATTTTCATAGTAGTTATTATTCCTCTTTTTGTGGGAGTTGTCTGGAAATTTTATTTTGGCCGGTCAGCCAAGCTAATTTCATCCTTTTCTCCATTGGTTTCTGTGGTTTTTATTCTGCTCATCGTAGGGTTTGTATTGGCAGCAAAGAGGGATTTGATCCTCGATTACGGGTGGGTTCTGTTACTCGCTACCGTGTTGCTTCACTTGGGTGGTTTTGCCGGTGGATACTGGGGGAGTTATCTGCTCGGTCGTGAAAAAATTGAACGGCAGACTCTGTCAATTGAAGTAGGGATGCAAAATTCCGGCTTAGGGACAGCCCTTGCCGCCAAGCATTTCCCCTTGATGAGTATGACACCTGCACCATGTGCGCTGAGTGCGATCATTCATTGTGTGGTGGGCAGTTTGCTGGCATCGAAATGGGCCAAAGAAAACGGAGCAAAAAAGACTGGAGTTTAATTCTTTTTTCTCGAACGCGATGAAAGACGAAGAGATACCTTCCCAACTACTTAAACCAAAGGTTCATTGGTCCCGAGCCAATGGTTATTTCGAGTTGGGTATGCTGAAGGAAGCAGAAGTTGAGCTTGGTGCACTGCCTGAGGAATTGCCATGGGGTAAAAGGAGAAGGATGCTGCTTTTGAATATAAGGCAGAGCCTTGAAAGATGGGAGGATATGCGGGACTTGGCTCATGGTTTGCGGATGGAATTTCCTGAGGATTCGGAATGGTGGGTGGCGGACGCCTACGCTACCCGCAGATTGGATTCGATTGAGGTGGCCAGAAAGATCCTGTTAGAGGGGTTGGTTCATCATTATGACGATGCCACCATCAGGTATAATTTAGCCTGTTATGCCTGCCAGTTAGGCAGTCCAGGTGAGTGTATGGATTTTCTCAAAGAAGCGGTGAAGCGGGAGCCTAAGTTTAAGCAATTGGCTTTAGAAGATGAAGACCTTTTGGAGGTCCGCCAGGCATTATTAAACTTGGGTTGGGGCGATGTTGTGGTCTAGGGAGAGCTTGTCTGCGGATTAAAACTGGGGAGAATGACCCTGAAGTAATCTGCGTTCTAGTTCCAAAAGAGGTGCATTGTGGGTGGAGTTGCGGTCCTCCCCGATCAAGATTCTGATGTCGGATAGTGCCTCGTCATAAAGACCTTCCTGATATAGAGTCATGGCCCGCAAGGTACGATTGTATTCATCCGACGGGTGTATGGCAATCAGGGCGTCAAGATAGCGGAGAATGGAAGTTGTATCCTTTTCCCATTCAGCGGACCTGATAAGGTTTCGTAGCATGCGGGAAATAATGTCACGATTGGAAGCCGGTGTGAAATCATCATCTGCTAGGGGGGTACCGGATAATTCATCAGCCTCATGGCGGTTAATCCTGCTTCCTCCAAAGGCGTCAATAATGACTGCCTGATCCAGGGGGCTGCCGGTTTCTCGATAAAGAGCAAGGAAGTGTCCGGGGGCGGCAACACCATGAATCGGTAGGTCCATTCTTTGTCCTATTTCCATCAAAAGTAGAGCTAACGAGAGAGGAAGGCCCTCGCGGTCATCAATCACTTCATTGAGGTAGCTATTTGCCCGATGGTGGAAATCGAGAGTGCTTCCATGATAACCCATTTTCTGAAAGAGTTGATCGAGCAGAATTTCCAATTTTTCTTCCTTGGATGAATCCGGAGGGATATGCTTGGAGATTCTTTGGGCAAGCCTGTCCACACGTTTGATGTAGTGCTGGGTGCTGAAATCAGGGTTATCCAGTTTGGCCACTAATAGAGATGCCAGAAGCAGGTCACCTTGCTTTGGTGGAGAGCTTGGTTCAAGAGATTGCTTTATTTCAGCAATAATTTGAGAAACACGAACTTTTTCAGCAGATTTACGAATCCGTTTTGAGGTGTTTTCAAGCTCGATTGCCCGGTCTAGTAGGGCCTGATGAGCTGATTCACCAAATCCAGCAAATTGGCGGATTTCCTCGCCGGACAAACTTTGCTCAAATTCCAAATTCTGCGAGAGCTCATAAGCTCGCTGACGCATTTCACTTGATACACTGCTGAGGGGAAGTCTTGGAGAAACCTTGAGGTTGCGGAACTCGGCGGATGGTTCCCTGAATTTACAGAAGCCGATCCATCCATTCTTAAGGGTGAAATCAACCTTATCGAAAATTTTCTGATGATTAATGTAGCATTGAATAACCCCCCCTTCATTAAACCTAACCCGCAGCAAATTCCATTGATTGGGCAGATATGCATTGGATGGTTCGGTACTTAAGATGTTCCAGTCAAAAACTTTTGGGCCGTTGAAGCTGGTCAAGCGCAGTGATCCATTGGTGGGATAAAAACCGTAATGCTTATGTAACCCATCCGATGCAAAGACGAGGCCGGCGGCTCCCTGCTCATCTTCCAGTCGAACTTCCACTTCCAGGTCGAAGGGCGGCTCATGCTTTTCAGCGTTGAGGAGGCATAAAGTGCGGCCCCCGAATCCGGTCCCTATTCCTGATGCACGAATGACACCTGCCCGCTGTCTCCAGTTGCCACCCATGGGTAGACGCCATTCGTCCATGTCCAGCATGCCCACTGTGAACCATTGCTTAATTGGAGTACTCTTTTTTTCTCCGAGTAAGTATTTCAAAGAATTCACAGGTACACCAAATCCCATGGCTCCACCTGATTTAATCGTGAGTATGGCAATGACTTCTCCAGATTGGTTTATCACCGGACTACCACTGCTTCCTGCTTCAATGGGAATGGCGACCTGGATCATTGGCCGGCCGTTTCCAAATTCAAGTTCACGAACTGCAGAGACTACGCCCTTACTAATGCTCAATCCATATCCGAGCGGATTGCCAATGGACAGAATCGTTTCCCCGAGTTTAATCTGGTCTGAATTGCCCAGAGAAATGGGTTGCAGGTCCGCTCTGTCTACTCTGAACAGAGCGAGGTCCTGACTGCGGTCAATTCCAAGAATTTCGGTGGGTTTGCAAATGGTTCCATCCGCCAATTCCACCTGGAATTCACGATGGTCTCCAATTACATGGAAATTCGTTGCGATCACTCCATTCTGCCCAACCACAAATCCCGTACCTACACCCCAGGAGGACCCTCCTCTGCTGGTTGTTGAAATAGTAACCACAGACGGCTTAATCTTTGAGGCAAGCTTGGAGAAAGGATCTGGGCCCTCTCCATTAGTAACTGTCGCAAAAATGAAAAGAATGGAAAAAAGATAAGAAGTAAGATCTTTCATTCGCTTAAGTTATAGCAGAAAGAAATGAGCAAACAATAACCCGGGAAACTTCCAACTAGACTTGATCTGTGAGGATGGGTTCATCTTGGTTGTCCGATAAAAAGGAGGGAGGGATTTCTTTCTTCGTCCTTATGCCCATGGCCTGAAGTTTTTCTGCCTGTCCGATGAGATTGCCAGGTCCGGTTGAAAGCTGTCCAATGGCCCGGTCATGTGCACCCAATGCTTTATGGAGAGATTTTCCTACATCTTCAAGGTTTGTCAGAAAGCCAGTAAATTTATCAAAGAGGAGACCTGCTCGTTTGGCGATATCCTGGGCATGCTTATTTTGTTTCTCCAGCTTCCATAAGTTAGCTACTGTTTTGATGGTAGCCATTAGGGTAGATGCGGTGATTAGAGCAATTTTTCGGTCAAATGCATATTGATAAAGTTCGGGGTCTTGTGAAAGGGCAGCTCCAAAAGCAGGTTCTACAGGAATAAACATTAGGGTGAAATCGGGGCAGTTTAATTCCTCAATCGAAGAATAATCCTTTTCGGATAATTGATCGATGTGTTTGCGGACAGATAGGAGATGTTCTTTGCTGGCTTGTTTCCGCTCCTCTTCCGTAGTTGCGGAAATTGATCTTTCGTATGCAGTGAGCGAAACCTTTGCATCTACAATCAACTGGCGGTTCCCTGGTAGGTTGATGATTGCATCAGGACGTTTCCCGTCAAAGCTTGATTGCATGCTAAATTCCAAATCCTTGGTGAGTCCGGATGCCTCCAGTGCCCGTTGCAGTATGAATTCTCCCCAGTCTCCCTGCTTTTTAGAATCACCTTTAAGTGCCTGGGTCAGGTTTTGTGCGTCCTCACTCAATTGTGTCTGGGCTTTTTGCAGACCGGTTACAAATTCTCTCAGCGCTGTGTGCCGGTGTGCATCCTTTTCATGAAGTTCTTCCACTTTCTTACGGAATTCGCGGATATCTTTATCGAGAGGCTGTAAAACGGTTTTTAATTTCTCCTGATTGAGTTCAGAAAATTTAGTGGATTTTTCATCAAATATTCGATTGGCAAGATTTTCGAATTTATCCTGCATCTGCTTAGCCACTTCCATTTGCTCGTTCGCTTTTTCTTTGAGCCTCCTTTCCAATTCTTGGAGTTGGGTCTGATGCCGGGCAACTTCGGTTTCGGAATGGAGTAATTTATCCCTTAAATCCAGTTCCAAGGATTTAGCTTCCTCACAATTCTGCTTGAGCAGAGTCACTTCTTTTTGAATAGACACCAATTCCTGTTCCTTAATCTGAACCTTACTTGCAGCACTTTCGAGCTTACGATCAACCTGGTGTTTCTGAAGAAAAATGTAGATGGCCGGAAACGCCATACCAATGCCTATACCAATCAAAATCAAAACTATCTGATCCACTTATCCAAGTTGGGATGGGGGATGGGAGTTGTCAAGACAGCCTGAAAATGATGGATGATTAATTTCAATATGTTGCTGCCTAAAATTTTAGAGGAATAATAATTTTCCAGTCTTGCTCCAAAGTATTTGATAAGGAAAAAAGATAATATGTTGAAATGGAGAATTATTTTTTTGGCTTATTGTTGTCTGGTTATTTACCTCTCGAGTCTTTCACCTAAAGATCTGCCGGATCAGGCTCTCTACATCCCTGACACCGTGCTTCATTTCATTGAATACTCGATCATGGGAGTCTTAGGGTGGGCCGCATTTGGGGGCGGAGGCGGATTCCCCTGGGCTTTATTCGCTTTTTGTTGTTGTTTTGGAATTGGGGATGAGTGCTGGCAGGATTGGTTGGGCCGATCGAGAACTGCGGATGTGTGGGATGCTGCCACAGATGCTGCAGGTGCCTTTTGTGGATTGTTGATATCGATGGTTTTTTGGAGAAGATAATTTTCAAAAACTTATCTATTCATCTTAAACTCCTAATTAAATATTTTACTCTTAATGAAAAAAGAATCATCAAAGGAAAGCTCAGCCATAACCCGAAGGGGAGTTATGAAAAGTGCCATCGCTGGCGTGGCCGGTATGGCAACTATGGCCACAGGCTTGTCAACGGGCTGTTCGAAATCACAAACACACTCTTCCCAGAGGAAAGGAAATATCCGTCAATCAGTGGTTTCGTGGTGTTACTCCAAGCATTGGAGTGTGGAGGAGACTTGTCAGCACGCCCGTGATTTAGGTTGTGAAAGTGTGGAGTTAATTAGCTCCGAGCACTGGCCTACTTTAAAAAAATACGGACTTACTTGTGCGATTTCTCCAATCGCGGTGGAGGAGGCTCCTTTTATCAAAGGATTCAATAATCCAGAGTATCATCCTTGGTTGCTGAAGATTACAAAAAAAGCGATCGATGAATCGGCAGATTTTGGATGTCCCAATGTAATTGCTTTTACCGGGTTTTCAGAAAATTTTTCACCTGAGCAAGGTGCCGCCAATTGTGTAGCCGGATTCAAGAAGTTGGCTTCTTATGCCGAGAGAAAAGGAGTTAATATATGCCTGGAGATGCTTAACAGCAGGGTTGGTGGCCATCCTGATAAAGGGCATCCAGGTTATCAGGGAGACCATATTGATTATTGTATGGAGATCTTGAACGCAGTGGGCTCTCCTAACATAAAATTACTTTTCGATGTCTATCATGTGCAGATCATGGATGGGGATATTATCCAGCGCATCCACCAATGCGGGGATATGATTGGGCATATCCATACCGCGGGGAATCCTGGTCGGGGTGAGTTGGATGAAAATCAGGAAATTAATTATCCTCCGGTCATGAAAGCTCTGCTTGATATCAACTACAAAGGATTTGTTGGGCAGGAATTTATTCCAACAGGAAATCCGCTGGCTGGCTTAAGGCAAGCCGTTGAATTATGTGATGTGTAATCTTTTTGTGCCTGCGGGCCAGACGCGAAGATGAAATTTGTTGATCTGTTTTGTGGGATTGGTGGTTTTCGCCAGGCCTTAATGGGCGATTCTTCGAGCTGTGTGATGTCTTCGGACTGCGATCGCCATGCTCAGCATGTCTACCATCAAAATTATGGGGAGACTCCAATCGGAGACATAACAAAACTACCTTCAGCAGATGTTCCGAAGCATGATATTTTATGTGGTGGGTTTCCATGTCAGCCCTTCAGTATTTCTGGCAACCAGCATGGATTTAAAGATGTACGGGGCACCTTGCTCCATGAAATTTTGAGAATCGCCCGGGTGGCAAAGCCCGCAGTGTTGTTTCTTGAAAATGTGAAAAACTATCTCACTCATGATGGCGGGCGTACGATGAGGAGAACGATCGAATTGATTCAAGAGTCAGGATATTCCGTTTTTCATGACATGGTTGATTCCTCGGGGTTCGGTGTTCCTCAGAAAAGAGTCCGTCTTTTTTTTGTATGCTTCCGGAAAGGTTTGGATATCAATGAATTTTCTTTTCCGAAACCATTCAATGTGGATGTTGCACTGGAAGACATTCTTCTGCCTGCAGACGATCCCAGACTGAGTTCCTTGTGGATTGAGCGGAATGATTTTCGTATGAAAGCAAAACTTCCTTTGAAAAGAGAGAGCAAGCCCTTACGGATTGGTACAATAGGTAAAGGCGGTCAGGGGGAGCGAGTCTACAGCACCAAGGGACATGCGGTTACCCTTTCTGCATTTGGTGGGGGGGTTGGAGCAAAAACTGGAATGTATCTGGTAGATGGGAAAATTCGCCGTCTTCATCCGGAAGAGTGCCGGAAAGTTATGGGTTTTACAGAAGGCTTTAAAGTGCATCCCAGACAAAACATTGCTTTCCAACAGTTTGGTAATTCAGTGGCGGTTCCGGTGGTGCAGGCCATAGGGGATCGAATCAAATCAATTCTAAATCATTCCTCTCGAATAGCTGCGTAGCTAGTGATTGCTAAAAGATCAGCAAAAAATACGGCGTGGTGCCTCTTTGGGTGTGCCATCGGAGATTTAGGAACTATTCTTTTCTTTCAACTGAGTTATGCTCCGCTAGGAATCCCCGCGAGCTTATGGCTGATGGTCTGGGGATTGGCCATGTGCATGGGGATTATTACCAGTATCATTTTGGAAACTGTAATTCTCTGGAAACAGCTAGGGGGAAAAGGGGCGTTCCGTACCGCCGTTGGGATGAGTCTAATATCCATGGTTTTGATGGAACTGGCCATGAACTTGGCAGATTTTGGGATGATGGGAGAACCCGCAATTACCTTAAAGGTTTTGCCCATCACTTTGGGTGCTGGCTTTCTTGCCGCATGGCCCTATAATTATTGGAGGCTTAGAAAATTCGGTAAATGCTGCCATAGTTAATTAACGCTGATTCAATAGGTATTCATTTTCTGAACTTGCCCTCTTAACCCATTCAATCCTAGATTTGGTTCTTTCATGAAGTTGCTCTACCGAGAAGATGTCCAGGAGGCTGGTTATGATCTGCCCGCACAAGGATTATGCGAGAATATCGGGGAGAAGGAGATGGAAGCCCTCAAGTTTGGAGGCGAGTGGGTGCTTGCCTCCGATGAAGTACTTGTTTCCGATGGCCATGAACAAAGATTTTTGTACATGGTCGTTAGTGGTCAGGTCGGTATTTACAAAGCCGATGACCGCGGTGCTAACCAGCAAATAGCGAGTCTTGGTGTTGGTGCCGCTTTTGGCGAAATGGCTTTTTTAAGTGGAGGGGTTGCGTCTGCCACAGTTCAGGCAGTGGGCGAGTGTGTCCTGTGGCGTATGGATCACAGCCGGTTGCTTGAATTTATTTCTGAGAATGGATTTGCAGGTGGTCAGCTCTGCTTAAATGTCGCGAGCATTCTTTCCGGTCGGTTAATCGATGGTAACAAAAAAGTCCTCGATATGGGGCGGGATTTGCAGGAGTCACTGCAGCATTTGCAATCCGCCACATCTGCGGATCAGAAGAAATCGGAGGCACTTAAGCAAATGCAAAGTAAAGTCTCCAGCATGCAGGGGGCTTTTAAGGGTGCTGCGGTCAAGAAGTCCGGAATTAGTCCGCTTGCAATTGTTGCTTTTGTACTGGCTGGATTGAGCACGACCGGAATGATCGGTCTTTTTGTATCCATCGATGATTCGGTTGCAAAGCGTGCCGATGATCTCGCCAAGAAAGTAGAAAAGATGGAAAAAAATGAAGCTTTCTATCTGAACCTGAAAAAGCGCTTGGAGGGTGAAAACGAGGATATGGTGAGGCAAACCCAATTGCTTGCCGAAGAAAAAGAAGCCCTGGAAAAAGAAGTGGCCCGTGCTGAGGATGATGCCATGGACTTGCGAAGCGAAGTCCGCTCTTTGGAAAGAGACCTGAGCAATGCCAAAGATGATATTGTCCGTGCACAGAGAGTTGATTCATCAGCCATTAAAGATCGGGCTGAGGAAGTTAAGGCAGAAGCATTGGAGCAATTTTCCCAAGATGTTGTTGCATGGGCTCAGCGGAATTCGACTTTAGCTTTTCCTGCCGAAGTGCTGGTGAAAAACGAGAAGCTTACCTTGATGGACCGTTCCCAAAAAGTAAAACAGCCTGTAAATATTGGTGAAGCAGTACGAGCACTTCGTTTTCATCCTTCGGCTCAGGGTTATTTGATTGTTGGGCAATTGAATAGCGACAAATTGTTAGCTGTTTCCAAGATCAGTAATCTGAATTTTGACGAAGCTATTGCCTCCAAATATGCCAATCATATGAATAAGCTGGGTAAATCTGTTTCGAATCCATATTCTAAAAAGTCTTCTCTCTCCGGTAGCGGACCTGATTCCCGTTTATCTTCTCCAGGGTCCATCGACCGTTCCCCTTCGGTAGAAAGTGCCAGCCAGCCGAACACGGTGTTAAAAAGCAAGGCAATGCTGCCACAAAAGAGTGAGGATTTTCTTAAGTCGACCAGTCCCGGGAAGTCGATGGAAAATGATCACGGGAACAGCTGTGTCTGTAAGGATTGTCGGGCCAAGAAAATGGGTAAGGGAAGCTTGTTTCCAGAATAACCTGTTGCTTGTCAGGAGGCGAAAAGGGCATAGATTCCGGCACCGATTAGTGCCGATAAAAGGGAAATGATCAGGTAGGCGTTTTGGTTGTTCCAACGCGTAAATCTTTCCCAACCAGAGTACCAGTAGACCGATACTTCATCCCCATGTCGATAGCGTTGTAGATCCTCAAGAAAGAGCGTAGCGTTCGAGTAACGATGTCCGCGTGACCGGTGCAGTGCCTTCATGCAAATGGCCTGAAGGTCTTTAGGTATTTTGCGCTCTGGCTTTACTTCCCTGGGTAAACGGTACGGTTCTTCCAGTAATTTTTTCTTTATTTCAATAATGTCTTTACCCTCAAGAAATGTTTCCAGGGTTAGCATTTCAAAAAGAAGGATGCCTAGAGAGAAGACATCAGATTTTTCATCCAAATCACTCAGCCCCCGGGCAATTTCAGGCGTCATGTACATGGGGGTTCCGTAGTGCATGCCACTACGAGTTAAGCTCAGATCTTCCCGTTGATCCTCGGTTCCAAGGTCTTGAGCAAGCGATTTACCGCCAAGAACCTTGGCGAGCCCCCAGTCGAGCACATAAACCTCACCAAATTTGCCTACGATTATATTTGCCGGCTTAAGGTCCCGGTGGACTACACCAATGCTATGTGCATAGGCAATGGTCTGGCTCACCTGAATGAGAATATCCAACAGACGGGGTAGGGGGAATTTTTCAACAGCACTGGGTACTTCGTGTTTTAGATCAAGGAGGATTTGACGCAGGTCCTGCCCGAGCACCCTTTTCATGGTGAAAAATAACTGGCCTGCCCGATCCCTTCCCAGTTCATAGACTGGTACTGTTCCAGGGTGCTGAATATTAGCAGTGACCCGTGCTTCCCTGACAAAACGCTGGGTTTCAATATCGGAGTCCTGAAGGTCCTGGTGCAGGGATTTGTAAGCAACACGGCGGTGAAGGTTCAAATCCTCTGTGAGAAATAACTTAGCTGTACCCCCTTCCGAGAGAGGCTTTAGCTCATCATACTTCAGGGACCCGCTTTTCCATGCACGGGGCAAAAGTTCATCCGTTTTTTCCTGCTGTAAGCGGTGCTGCTCTTCCTCTTTGTTAATCACCTCTAAATAGAATTAATATAGTGAAATTAGAAATTATCTGCAAGGGTGTGAACCGATTACTTAGGATTCGCTAGTTGCGTGTGGCATTTTCTTGCCTAGGTGTTGAATGTTTCTTTTTTTTGCCAAGGCCATCTGCCGCTGGCGTTCCCGTAATCCCTCTCTTCTTTCAGCGGATAACTTTGGAGAACATCTTGGACAGGATACACCTTCCTCGAAGTCGGGCGACTGGAAATCTTCTTGGCTAAGGGGCCATCTACAGGAAAAGCAAAGCTTGGTCTTTCCGTCTTTTAAACCATGGGTAACGGCAACCCGGTGATCGAAAACAAAGCATTCGCCTTTCCATTTACTGTTTTCGGGATCTATCTGTTCTAAATAATTAAGGATACCTCCCTTTAAATGATAAACCTCCTCAAATCCATTTTGTACAAGGTGTGCGGAGGCTTTTTCGCAACGGATCCCACCGGTGCAAAACATAGCCACCTTTTTCTTTCGCTCTTTTCCCCAGCGTTTTTTCACATACTCATCCCATTCACCAAACGTCTCTGTCTGAGGGTTTTCCGCGCCTTCAAAAGAGCCTATTTCGACTTCGTAATCATTCCTTACATCGATCAACTCCACCTCGGGGTCGCTGATCAATTCATTCCAGTCTTCAGGATTAACATACTGCCCGGAACCATTGGAAGGCAGGATACTGGGGTCTCCTAAGGTTACGATTTCCGGGCGGATCACGATACGCAATCGGTAAAAAGTCTGCCGTGGAGTGACCATCGAGCGGATAGGGAGATCCGCGAATCTTGGATCGGATGTGATCTCCTGGAGAAAGCTTTTCAGTCCTTTATCAGGTCCCGCAACTGTGCCGTTTATTCCTTCATTTGCCAGAATTAAGGTGCCGGTCACTTTTTCTCTTTCGCCCAATTGGGCCAGCCTGGGCTTCCACTCCGCATGGTCCGGGAATTCCGCAAACTTATAAAAAGTGGAAACCGTTTGCTCCATCGCTTTGTTTAAGACTCTGATTACCCACGAACTGCCTGTAACCAAAAATCAGCCATCAGGGCAGCACCATGAGAGGAAGGGTGGACGCCGTCCGCGGCCCAGTGCTTGGCTGGAGCAAATTGCAGGGCCTGGTCAAACATACTTTGGAAGGGAACAAAGACCGCTGAATGCTCATCGGCTACTTTTCGTGCAGCCGCCCGGTAGTGGTCAAATTCAGGAAACCATTTATCATTCACCGCTCCACATCTGAGCACAAAGGGCTCACAGATCACCAGTTGTACATTGGGTAATGCCTTGCGGGTCCTATGGAGCAGGGCACGGTAATCATTTTCATAAGTTTCAACGGTGCCATCATACCTACCATTCAATCCATGCCAGATATCATTTACTCCAATGAGAATACTGAGCACATCAGGTTGGTGATCAAGGCACTCTTTTTGCCAGCGGGCATCGAGTTGGTGGACTTTATTGCCCGAGATTCCCCGGTTGTAAACCGAGAGGTTTAATTCTGGCCTGGATGTTAACAGGGCAGCCGTGGCTATGCTTGCATATCCCTTTCCCATCGAAGCCTGCTCGTTGGGGTTGGGTTCTTGACGGTTCTGCCTGCCGGCATCGGTAATCGAATCACCCTGGAAAAGTATGGTCATTCCTTGCTCCAATTTAATTCCGGATGAGGGAGTAAGTTCTTTCGCAAAAGAATAAGATGGTAATGAAGCAGTAACTCCAGCGATTAAGGAACCACCGAGCATGGATCTTCTCGATATTTTGGAAAATGATTTCATGAGATAAACAAATGAAATTCCGTCAGTTCAGGCAACTTGGAAGTAAGAAAGATTTGGCACTTGCCCAAGGGCACAAACACAAGACATTTTGAAACCTATGAATCCAGATGAAATTATCGCCTCCTTTGAGATCGAATTGCCTGCAGCTCCAGCTGCTGCGGGTCTTTACAAGCCCATGGTCATTGTTGGTGATCTTGCTTACCTATCTGGACATTTGCCCATTATGAAAGATGGATCTTTGCTCACAGGAGAAATTGGAAATGGAACGACCATCGATGAAGGATTTGCAGCTGCAAGACAGGCTGGACTCAATATGCTGGCTACTTTACGGGAAGGGCTGGGTTCACTTAATCGGGTTGTACGGGTGGTAAAATTACTTGGTTTGGTTAATTCGCCGGCTGGTTTTTCTCAGCACCCACAGGTAATCAATGGATGCAGTGAATTATTTAAAGAAGTTTTCGGAGAGGATCATGGTGTGGGTGCAAGAAGTGCACTTGGTGTATCAGGATTGCCTGCCGGAGTGATGGTGGAGATAGAGGGAATTTTTGAAATCCTTTGATGATCAAAGTTAAAAAATTTATCTGGTCGCTGGTTGCGGTCGGAATTTTTCTACTTTGTCTGTTTCTTTTCCGGAGCCCGATTCTTACCTTGTATGCTCATCTTTTCACCTTACAGAATGCCGAAAAGGGAGCTGATGCAATTATCTGCCTGTCCGGGGACCGTCAGACCCGGAATCCGGAAAGCTTGAGGCTGTGGAACCAGGGCTATGCCCAGCGGTTATTTGTCACGGAAGAGAAGCCCAAAAATAAAGAGTTTAATCCCGTAGAACTTAGTCACTTGGAATTTGCCAATGAAGTCAGCAAATTAATGAAACTCGGAGCAAAGTGGGAACTTTTACCCTCCTTGACTGGAGGGGCAACTTCCACTTTCGATGAAGCCGAGGATGCATTAGCTTATGGGAAAAGGGCTAACTGGAAGCGGATTATTATAGTTACTGATGAATTTCATACCCGCCGCGCTTATCTTGCTTTCAGTAAAGTATTTGCTGGGAGCGGCCTTGAGGTCCAAGTTGCTGGTGCCCCAAACGAGGTCTTTGCCGTTGATGACTGGTGGAAATCGGACCGCGGGATCCTTGCTTATTTAGGTGAGACTATTAAGTATCCCATTTATTGGCTTTGGGACCATGAGCCCAGAATCGTAAGAAACGATTAGAACTGATAAACAATACCGGCACTGATTACGGGCCAAAGTTCATAATCGTTTAAGGAATCCTGTAGCTCTGCCATCTCCTTGCTTTTATCTGCTTCGAAAGTTGCTTTTTGAGCATCTGTAGCAGTGGAATCCAAAGTTGCATCAAGAGCTAATTCAGGCGTTCCTGTAAAAACAACGCCTATATCAAAAGTAAATCCCCAATTGTCATGATCCCCATAAGTTGTATCCCAACCGATTCCAGCATAGGGAGCGAAATTCGGGAAAGATAGTTCAGCGTATGCAGGGTTATTGATTGGGTAATCATTATCATTAGCTTTCCACGTGCCTTGGGTAATTCCAGACAAGATATTGCCGTTGTACATAACTCCTCCAGTCATTCTGAAAGCCTGTTTGAACGGGTGAATGTCGATGAGTAAACCGGCATTCTTAAGCTCAAGTTCAAGTTCATATTTATTTCCAGACTCTTCACCGTCATAGCTGTATTTGAAATAGTTTCCCCCGACTCGGAGCCCAAGCCAAGGCGTAAGCCCTTTGGCGACTTCAAGCCCACCCCCAAGTGTGCTGATGCGTGGTGCAATCCGGAACCCCAGATGGTAGTCTTCCTCTGCTTGAACCATAGCTGGAGAGAAGGTGAAGATGGCAGCAAACAAAATGACTAATGTGTAGTAGGTTTTCATAATATCTATTCAGAATTCGTAGATTTTTGTAACATGTAATTCAATTCAAAACTGATCTTTATTTTAATGATCAACTGCCTTACCAGCTCCCTGGGGAATGCGGATATTTTCCACCAGATCCTGCACATCCTGTGGGGGAGGGGGAGTGATCGAACTAATCACAAAGGCGACAATAAAATTAATAAACATCCCGAGGAATCCGATACCCTCTGGCGAAATACCAAACCAGTAGTCCTTACTGTCGGTGAGGAACTGGAAGTGGACAATGTATCCCAGGGTAAATCCAATTCCACAGATCATTCCGGCAATCGCTCCCTGCTTATTTATTTTTTTGGAGAAAATCCCCATAATCAAAGTGGGGAAGAAGGAGGAAGCTGCCAGCCCGAAGGCAAAGGCCACGGTCTTGGCGACAAAACTGGAAGGAGGATTGATCCCGAAGTAGGCAGCTAAGGCAAGGGCACCAAAAGAGGCGATGCGGGCATACCGGATCTCCTGCTTGTCAGAAATATCGGGCTTAAGGATTTTCTTCATCAGGTCATGAGATACGGAGGTGGATAATACCAGCAGTAATCCTGCGGCGGTGGAAAGGGCAGCAGCCACACAACCAGCCATGACCAGGGCAATCACCCACTTGGGGAGTCCGGCCATTTCGGGGTTTGCCAGGACGATGATATCGCGGTCGTAATAGACCTCGTTGGTTGAGTCGGAGATTTCATTCGATACCGGACGTGGACCGCCTTCGATTCGAGAATCATCCGCATATAGCGGTTTACCGCTAAAAACGGTGCCGGATGAGTATTGCATCACTCCGTCTTGATTTTTATCAACCCAGGCAATCATGCCCTGGTTCTCCCAGTTTTTAAACCATTCTGGAGCCTCGGCATATTTTTTCTGGTTTATCTCCTCCACAAAATTGGTGCGGGCAAACATACCCAGAGCTGGTGCAGTGAGGTAGATGATAGCGATGAAAGAGAGCGTCCAATAGGCTGATTTTCGTACCGCTTTTACATTTTTTACGGTAAAGAAGCGTACAATCACATGGGGTAAGCCCGCGGTGCCTATCATCAGGGCAGCGGTTATACAGAACATGTCCAGAGTGTTACTGGTACTGGCGGTGTATTCCTGGAAGCCAAGATCAGTCGATATTTGATTAATTTTTACAATCAAGGGCACGGAATTTTCCGCACCGTCTTTGATATAATTTCCAATTAATCCCAATTGGGGAATCACATTTCCAGTGATGATGATGGAAATAAAGATGACCGGTATGGTGTAGGAAAAAACCATCACGCAATACTGAGCAACCTGTGTGTAAGTAATGCCTTTCATGCCGCCCAGACCAGCGTAGAAAAAAACAATTCCGCCACCGATGAGCACCCCCATCCAGATTTCGATATCAAACAGTCGGGAGAAAACTATACCCACCCCACGCATCTGACCCATGATGTAGGTCATACAGATGAAAATAGCACAGATGACCGCTACCAAGCGGGCACCATTGGAGTAAAAGCGGTCCCCGATAAAGTCGGGTACGGTGGCTTTACCAAATTTCCTGAGGTAGGGAACCATTAGGGTGGTAAGCAGAACGAAGCCTCCTGTCCATCCCATTAAAAATTTTGAGGCACCATATCCTGCAGCAGCAATGCCTCCAGCCATGGAGATAAAGGTGGCTGCAGACATCCAGTCGGCCGCGGTGGCCATCCCATTGGCAAAGGGGGATACGCCTCCGCTTGCGGTGTAATATTCTTTGGTTGATCCTGCCCGTGACCAAATCGCTATTCCGATGTAGACCCCGAAAGTTATGCCGATGAAAATAAAATTCCAAATTGTCTGGTCCATCAGTTTTCCTCCCCTTCGTCAAATCCGTGCTTTTGATCCAGTTTATTCATCGATCTGGCGTAAATAATCAACAGGGCGACAAAGCAGATAATGGAGCCTTGCTGGGCCATCCAAAACCCGAGGGGTGCACCGCCTATTGAATATTGATCTAGAAAGTCCTTAAACAGAATCCCGCATCCAAAAGATACGAAAAACCAAATGCATAATAATTTCCCTACAATCCGGAGACTCTCGCTCCAGTAGGACTTGGCATGATTAGATTGGGCTGTCATCCGATCAGCATGGCTGAATATCTATATTGCAGGCAAGAAAGAATAGAGTAACAATATAATAAGTTTTCTTCTAAAATTCACCTAAATGAAAGAATTGTCACCCCAGTCCTGTTTCTTCCCATTAAATTTGCCCCCACCACACTTAAGAGAATCAGTTTCTTGCCGACTATTTTTATAAACCTCACCAATGTTTTTTAGCCCGCCATTTTTACGACGGTTGCCCAGCGGAGTTCGCTGGGTGGGTATCTTGGTGGTTTTATTTTTTACTAATCAGTTTGCTCATGGACAGGAGCTTTGGCCTACGCCTCCCGGTGGAGTCAATTTTACAGTGCCAGAACATCAGATTGAGCTCGCGGATGAGGGAATGAAGCCAACTGGTAGAGCCATCATTGTTCATGGGTATTCTCATCCGGTCAATGGAGGTTTCTCACCTTACTCGAACAAAACTGTTTGGGTGTCCAGACCTTCCAAGGGCGAGGTGGTTCAGTCGGGAAATACCTTCTATTACTATCCATACAGGAACCGTGAAGGAAGCGATTCCTTCATCTATCTCGCAAGATCCACCGTAAATCCGGATAATAATGTCTCCTACCAGGTCAATATTTTGATTGAAAAAGGATTAAACGACCAACCAATTCTCCAATTGGATAATGATACCGAGGGTGGAGCTTTTCTTTTCCATCTAGATGAGGAAGAGGATACCGTTATTGAGAAAATCAAAATCCTGGATCCTGATTTCACAGATGATTCCGTCGAGCTGAGGATTGAGGATAACCAGTATTTTGAACTTGTAGGTCCTGCGGAGTCGGACTCGTTGAAGCAAAGTTATGTCCTGCAATCAGGTAAGCTGTACACCTGGGATTTAAAATGGAAAAACGGTCTTCCGCCGGATTATGAAGGCTTGGCGGCTGAGGACAGATCATGGGGGCCTTTTACACTTTCCTTTAATGATTCGTCTCAAAGTATCCAGACTTTTGATCTTGAAGTCAGGCTGAACCAAATTTGGGAAGAAATGATCTCAGAGGGAGATCCTGCAAATGAATCAATTCTGGTCAGAAACGGAACCGAGGAAAATGCCAGTGAGTTGATTTCTGCCTCTGCCAACGGTGTGCTTAGCTACAACTTAGTCGAGGGTGATGGATTGGAACTTAGAATACCAATCAGGCTTTATTCCCCGGATTCTGAGAAATATCAGCTTTACTACAAATGCGATTTAAACGATTCGGTATATCCGGAGTTTCCTATCACGGTAGGTTTTTACAACGAAAACACCCCGAGCAGAAGTTCTCTTAGTCTTGCCTCCACTCAGAACACTGAGACTTTCAATAACTCGTCTTTCGATGATGTTTTGTCTGCACCTTGGGATAATAACGACTTCGGATATCTCTCAGTTAGTTTTATTGATGATAATTTTAATTCCAATATTAACGAACCGCTGGAAATAGAATTGTGGGCGGTGCCAGGTTTGGATGCAGTTGGAAACAGGGGAGGGAATACTTTGGTTGGTAAGTTTGTTATTAAGGTGGAGGATGATCTGAATGATCCGGTCATTTTCAAAACGGATAATCTCACTGGATTCCAGGGAAGCGGTGAAAGTGAAAGTGACCGAATTCTTTTTGAAATCAGCGAGAATCAACCCTGGAGTTATGATTTTTATTTCGACGATCCGGATATGGAATTTAGCCGCGGGCAAAACGGAGCTAATCCACTGATCAGTATTTCTGATGCTGTATCCTTTCAATACTCCCTAAATGAATTACAAAACAAAGTTACTCTAAATTACAATGGACTACCAGACTACGAGTCACGATATCAGGGAAGTAACGATAGGAATAACCATTACCTCTCCCTGGTGATTCAGGATGCGGAGGATGGGTTTAGCCCGCTCAAAGATACCCTTTACCTGAAGGTCCGGGTTGAGGATGCCAATGATGATCCTTACATCTCGGAAGGAACAGTCTATCCTGACGATGTTGACCCAATCACTGTTTCCCGGATTGGGGGTGATTACGATTACAATATATCCCTGCAATCAATCCTTGAGAACCAGAGGTTGGATATCAGTGAGCTTTTACTTGATCAGTTGCAGGTAAGGGATGAAGACACCGAGGACATTGGAGATACCCGAGTACTCGATGCAATTACCTGGGAAGTTTTACGATTTCCGGAGAAAGGTAATCTCTATTCCGGATCGGATGATGTGCTATTATCCGAATCATCCAATGTTGTTTCCTCAGCTTCAGGCAGAATTACCAAATTATTCTACCAACCTTCACTCAACGAAATAGGAGATGATCAATTTGCCCTGAATTTTTTTGACTCCAGTGGGGAAGAAAATTCTGTCTTATTCAATATTTTCATCATCAACGAGCAAAGCACTCCTCTGCTGGATCGTATTTTGGTGAATCATGATATCGCCAAGGACATGGATCTGAATGATATGCAGTTCATACCCACTCTCAAGGAATACACTGTCTTTGTAAACGATGGCGAAAGACCGGTAGTTGATCTTGTTTTTGATGATCGGAGCGATAATGAACTGATAAGCTCCATTCTGCTCTTGGAGGATCAGGCTTCTCGAACTGCTCTTCCCTTTGAATTTGTGTTTAAGGGAGATTCGACTGAATCGCTAAAATTTTACAAAGGGGTCGGAGATGACTCGGAGGTTGTTTTGGAGAATTATCCTGTGGAAAGTGGCTCGAATGAGCCAGCTTGGGTCCGACTGGAACTCAAAGAGGGGAAATACTGGGACTTTGAATCGGATAACATCAATGATAAAAATGCCTCAATTGATCTAAGGCTGACAGATGAAAGTGGTTCGCAGAGTAGATATACCATAAACTTTGTTACCTTGGCCGTCGATGAGGCCCCTGCATTGCAGCCACTTACTCCGAGAGAATATGCTGTGGATGAAGAACAAAATGTGGCAGCATTAAATCTCAACGCGTTTGATCCAGAGGGAGCATATGAAGATGTTTTTTGGAAATTGCCTGCTGGTGTCCTCGATAATGATTACTTCGAGTTGCGAGCCAACGGAGTTAGTGGATCGACACTTTTTGCAGCAAATAATATTGGCATATACTTTTCAGAAAATCCAAACTTTGAAGCTATATCCCCTAAGAATGAGTATAATTGTACCTTGATCATCAAGGATACTCAGGACTCAGGCTATGAAACGACGGTCTCTCTGGGCTTTTCGATCAATGATATAAATGATGCTCCTCGACCAACTACCGCTTTCAGTGGAGACAGTTTGGTGATGGAACTTGAGGAAATTGAGGAGGATACACCCAGCGTTGACTGGCCCACAATAGATTTGCAAAATTATTTTACTGACGAGGATGAGCATTCCATCCGTTTTGATGAGTTAGTTTTTGAGCACTATCTAATTTCAAGTACTGGTATACTCTCTTTCACGGCTCCTCCTGATCATGAAAGTGATATGGGAGGCAAAATCCCGGTTAATGTGGTGGTTCGAGATGAACAAAACCTCAAATGGGAGGGTACTATTGAAGTCGAATTTACGCCCATTGACGAACCTCCACTTTACAACCTCGGAAATTACGGGACAATCATTCCACGTTTTACGATAGAGGAGGATACCAATTTCACTGCTAATTCCGCATCCACCACCTCCCCGGCAGAATTGGATATTGGGGACGAGCCTAATAAACTTTCTCTTTATTTGAAAGATCCCGAAGGACTTGGGGTTACCATTAATGAGCAAAGCGTAAACATAATCTATCCCGAGTACTTTGAGCAGGAGGGACTTGCGGAAAATGCCCAATTCCAAACCTCTGTTTTTGCTGGTGAAGAAAAATTTACTTTCTCACCACCCGCAAATGCTCCTGGACTCTATGTTGTTCAGTTCGATGCAATTGCTGGAGTAGGGCCTGTTTTCACCGAGGCGACTTTTGAATTCAATGTTACTGATGTTTCAGACCCGCCAGTTATCGACTACGAAGTTGAATCTCCTAATGAAGTCAATCCGGACTTGGCGAATGTGCCAAGTTATGTACTAAACACAACGGACGAAAGTGACCGGATCATAGTCTTTGCTCACGAGGGGGAGTCTGGCCCTTTGTTGAACTTGAGGGCAAATGATGTATACGACCGCATTTCTCCTCACGGAGGTGATTATGAATGGTCCCTTGTGGGTTTGGATAGCACTGCTTTTAAGCTGGTGCAGGAAAGTACCAGGGGCGAGCAGACCAATTACCTGAAGTGGCAGACAATTCCTGATTTTGGAAACCCACCCCTCACAGGAAATCCATACACCCTCAGTGTAAAACTCAAGGAGGATTCTGCTCCGGATGAGGAAAGTGATGAATTAAAACTGGAGGTATGGCTCATAAGTATTCCCAATGAAAGACCTCAGTTTGCGGTGGATGAATTTCACTATTACCGGTCAAAATCCGAGAATAATACCGACCCTTTCATCATGGTGGTGAACGCATTTGATCCGGATGCAGATGATGAACCTGATTATGTGGAATCCCCAATCTCCTATGTGATTGTTCCCGAAAAGGGAGATGCAGACCGGTTTGAGATAAATGCAACAACGAGAGAGTTGAGTTTTGATTTCAGCAGTGGATGGTCGCTCGACTACGAAAATACCATTGATGCCGATCAGGATAGGGTTTTTGAAGTTCTGATTCGTGCAACCAAGGAGTCTATGCCCAATGAACCTACGGAGCAGTGGATCAGGGTGCAGGTGGAAAATGTGGTTGAACCTCCGATATTTACGAATGTCCAGAATGCATATAACGATGCCAATTTCAGCATTATCGAACAAACCGAAGATGTATATTTTGAAATTTTTGCTGAATCCGTGGATGCGATTGAAAAAGAAGTTAATCTTTCGCTTTCAACCGAAACCGCAGATAACGATAACCAATTCTTTGAAGTCATCGCACCTGGTTCGGACAATTCGATGAAGTTTGCTTTTCAGGTACCTCCAGACTTCGAGAACCCAGTCGATTTGGACGGTGATAACAATTACACGGTTTCGGTGATAGCTGATTGTGCGGGCTCCACCACTACCCAACTTTTCACGATTCGGGTGGAAGATGTTTTGTTTTATCCGGAAATTAAACCTATTCCTGCTGACAATTCATCTTCCCTGAGCAATCAGGTGCTTTCAGAAAATGAATCATACATTCTGAGGCTCGATGTGGAGGATCCCGAAAACAGTGAAGAACATAAGGATTTGCTTTTTCTCACTTCCACAAATTTTGGTTTTACGCCGGTGGTTCCCGGGGCGAGCCAAAGCACCTTAGATCTCGTGGATCAAAAGCAGGCACTTTTCCCGGCTTCGGATGAGCTTTTTTCCAGCCGTCATATTATGTATGGTGATCTAAGAAATGTCGGCACTAACGATGTGATTATTTTGGATCATGTCAGCAATACCGGTCAAAGAATTAGATACTTCAAAAATGCCAATGGCTTCGGCAACTTTGAGGAGGTTGTGGAGGTTAGTGAAACTTTGAGCGAAAAGTTGGATGGGTGGATCCCTAATCATGGAGCTATCAGTGATGTGGACGACGATGGAGATCTTGATTTGATTATCAGTGCTTATGGTCAGGGGACATCTTCTGATCTCTCAAGAATTATTATCCTTCTCAATAATTATGACTATACTTCTTCCACCAGGATAAATTTTTCTCTAGGGGTTGATTCCTCTCTGACATTTTCTTCGGATCAGATTTCAGGTTCAGATTTTTCCATATTGCAATCAGGTCTTATCAGGAAACTTGCAGTTCTTGATGTCGACTCAGATTATGACTTAGACTTGGTTGCGATCCATTCCGGGGGGAATGGGGTTGTCTGGTATGAGAATAGCACTGATTGGAGTAAGGATGTGATTGGAATTGACTTCAGGTTTGGTGGTACAATTGCCAACAAAGAAGATGATGGAATCACTGAGCCTGCTTTACTTGAAACTTTTGACGGGAGTAATTATCAAAACACTCTGAAGGCGGATAATTTTCGCTCCCGGAATATTTTAATCAGCGGGAAAGAAGGAATTTTTCATGCATCACCGAAATTATCCACAGATGGAGTCATGTTTACAGTTTCCCAGGTAGTGGATGCAGCCCAGATAAATGGGGAAGTTGTCAATAGTATGAAAGTGGCGGTTTTTTATCCTGACAGTCAAAATCGCCACGGTGTCATATTTAGCTGTATGGACGGGAAAGCCTATTTCCTGGACGATTTGGACTCATCAGAAGTAACCGATCTCGATTCGTCCAATGTTGGCAGCGTATCGGTGTTGCACGCTCCGGATCATGCCGATGGGTTTCCATCTTTGTTTCTCTGTGAGGAGGGAAGTACGATTTCAATTTTTACCAGCGATGATGAGTCGATTGTCCCAGAGTACAGCAAGCAGGGAACTCTAAATCTTGATATTGTAGAACCTGTTATTTCTTTCAGTTTCGTTGATTTAAATAGGCGGTGGACATTTCTTGATTACGAAATCGAAGACACAATTGGTTTTTTTGATAAGAGAAGAATCAAAGGGGATGGTCGTTTATTTTTCAAAACCTTGCCGGACTTCGATGCTCCCAAAGGCTCCGGGAATGGGACCATCAATAGCAACTATTATGAGGCGAAAATAATTGTGCGTAAGGCTCATTACCCCGATATTTCCGCAACCAGGAAAGTGCTCGTCCGCGTCACAGATGTGGATGAGCCTCCATTGTTTGATTCTTTTCTGAGAACCGGACAGTCAGATGTTGAAGTTAGCGAAAATTCCTCCACTCATCAGCATGAAGAAAATGTTTTGGAGGTATTTTCGGCAATCAATGTAATCAATCCAGAAGAAGGGGAGTCCATTGAGTTTTCCATTGTCAGTGGTTCAGACTCGGCCCTTTTCGAAATAGATGCTTCTTCCGGTAAGTTGGATTTCAGGGAACATCCAAATTTTGAGGAGGGTTCTACCGTTACCCAAAAATATGAAGTAGTTATCCGAGTGGAGGAAGTGAACCAGACGAGCCAATTTTCCGAACATTCACTGGAGATAATCTTGAATGATGGCAGCGAATTACCTGTTTTTAGACCCACAGCTGATTTCGATGTTGATAATAATGCTTCCTGGGAGTTCAATGCTTCAGATGGTTCCTTAGTTGTAGAAATCAAAGAAGACGGTAAGGGCTACACCTTTTCTCTGGTTGATTTTAATGCATCTGATCAGAACAATGAATTGATTCCTCCTCCAGCAGGGTCTCCATCTCCCGGTATTTTGTCTGATAGTTTTAGCATCGAAAATGTGCCTGAGTATGGGACAGCCCGTTTTTCAGATGATAATCTTTCTTTGCTCTATGATCCAGACCCTGATTTCTTCGGTACGGATGAGCTAACCATTAAGGTTTTGAACACTGCGGGTCATCCTGCCTATCAAAAAATGCTTTTTCATGTTTTACCTGAGCCAGATTTACCCAAGGCTCAAATGCCCAGCTCGGTTTCAGTGGAAGAAGGGCAGCTAAGGGTCATCAGCCTGAACGGATATGACCCTGATGGTACTTCAGTAACATGGAGTTTGGGGTCTGGTTTTACGGATGACTTTGTGATATCTAATAATATTTTGTACTTTAAATCAGCTCCGGATTATGAGGATGCTCAGTGGTCAGCTGGATCAGCTCTTGAAGTTTCGCTTCTTCTTTCAAGTAGTGGAGATACCATTGAGCATTTATTGAATATCGATCTGGAAAATATCAACGATCTTCCTCCTGCTTCCATCTTGGATGCCGCAAAAACTGCTCAACTAAAAGTTCCTGAAAATCAGTCCCGGGTAGTAGATCTTGAAGTAAGTGATCCCGACGGCCTGGTTGATTGGGACGGTTATTATGTGGTCCAAGTCGTGGACAGCCCAGACGCAGATTATTTCGAAATTGTTCGGGAAATGATCTTAATTAATGGCGAAAATACTGAGAAGTTCTACCTCCAAACCAAGAGTTCATCTGGCTTGGATTATGAAAGTCCTCTGGATGCGAATAAAAACAATCGTTACGATATTAATATTTTTATCGGCAAGAATCCTTTGGGTTCAACGGCGGAGAATCAGCTTGGGGAGAATTATCCGGTCACGGTATCGATAATAAATCAGGATGAAACCAAGCCCTATTTTCTAAGTGGTGACGGTAGTGACTTTTATAAGGTTTCCATGCCTGAGAATGAAGTGTTTGCTGCTCAGGTAGAAGCTTATGATCCACCTGAAGTTGCAGGCTCATCTTTGACTTACAGCCTGTCAGACGGAGATGATATTGAGAAATTCAGAATCAACCAGCAAAGTGGGCTGGTTTACTTTAACCAGGCCCCCAACTACGAATCCCCCAGCGATCTGAACCGCGATAATGCTTATGAAGTACAGGTTAAGGCGACGGACGGTGTCCACCACATTTATCAAAATGTGGTAATTACGGTTCGAGATGCTAATGATTTCCCCCATGTGATCGAGGCGGTTCATTTTGGAACAGAGGATCAAACTTATGAAGGGAATCTTACTTTTGCGGATGACGATGGGGATGCCTTTGAATTTGTGACCTATAATCTACCCGAATTTGGTGAACTACAACTCTTCGACGATTATACCTTTACTTATATCCCTCCTGCCGATTTTGCCTCCACTGATACTTTCACTGTGACCCTGGCAGATCCCTACGGAGAGGCTACCAGAGTTGTGGAAATTTCCCTTGCCCCGGTCAATGATCCTCCGGTGGCGGAGGATGACTATGTATTTTATACCAACCTGAAGCGTTCAAACCGACTCCAGTTCAATGTCCTGGCAAACGATCATCCTGGAGTGGATGCTCCCGCGGAGGAAAGCTACACTCTTGTTTCTCATACGCAGACGGATTATTCACAGGGTCTAACCAATTTGGGAAATGGCAGTTTTAGTTACACCCCGGCTGCCGGTTTTCTTGGTGAGGATACTTTCACCTACATTGTGGCTGATCAAAATGATTCCACATCCAGAAGTACCGGTACCGTGCGTATCTGGATTGCTAAAACTGCAGACCTTCCAGACTGGACTTACCTGCGGCATTTCGGGGCCTACATGGAAACAAAAAATGGCTGGCTTTATCACCAGACGCTAGGGTGGTTGTATACGAAAAATCCATCCGACATCATCTTGTCCGCCACTTGGATCTGGAGTGAGGCAATTGGATGGTTCTGGACCGGAGAGAAATATTTTAACTGGATCTATGTGGATGATCTTATTGGACTCTCCTCCTCAGATGAGGACCGCGACAAAAAATGGCTCCTTTGGCAGGGCGATCTTACCAAAAACAATAATTGGTTCCTAAAGGATAAAACAGATAAGATTTACTCAAAAGATCATTTCATCAGGTTGGGAATCCGTAATGAGATCATTGAAATTCTTCCAGATCTAGCTGAGCTAAGTAATTTTATCGCTGAACATGAATATTTTTCTGCAGATCAAATCATTACGATAATTACTGAGTTAAATCGTTTTAATAGTTCAAACACTTTAAACCAGCTAATTGAGTTTGATTTCCAGTACTAAATTCCCCCGCTTGATGCCAATGTTCTTTCGCCTGCACAGATTCTTATACTGGTGTTACCTGTCTACTTTAGTATTTCCTGTCCTTGGTCAGGTAGCCCCGGATGAACCAGTGATTTCAGAGCGGGAGTTCCGCTTTCGCGAGGTGGAGCAACGGGCCCTGGACCTTTCCAAAAGATTAAGTGAAATCAGTGGCACCGAACCCGTGCAACTGATCGACCGGGAGCAATCCCTGAGCCCGGTTCGTTACGAGAGTTCGGCCCAGCGTGCATTTGATGTGCTCCCTGGGCCTTTGGAGGAGATCGAACCAGTGGTCGAGGGGCCAGAAGAAGAGTCTGAGCCTGTGGTTTTTGCATCTCAGGTGAATAGGGTGACTCCTACTACACAGCAGCGCAAAGGGGATTACTACATAATGCCGTCATTTGGTATCATTTTTGGTACTGATACGAAGTTTGTGGATGGTGGCACCAACTATTCATTAGCCGGAGAGATCGGAAATTCATTAGCTTTGAATATTGGGAAGAGACTAGATAACTGGGAGTATTCTTTTAGAATTGGATATAGATATATCCAATACCAAGAGTTCATATTCGGTCCAGTAAATACCCCATCTAAGTTTTTTTCAGAAGAAGAGTTGTATGCAGCAAATTTAAGTGGTGGTTATGCTGTGCCAATTTCAGAAAGGCTCTCAACCAACGGATCTGTTAATCTTGGTATGGCTTGGAGAAAAAACTTATATCGGATTAGCACATACACCAAGAAACTTGGTTGGAGATCCGATCCTAATTCTCCTCAAGCACCTTCCTCTCTTGTCTTTACTTATGGTTTATCCCTCGGCTTTGAATATTTGTTCGTAAATAATTTCTCCGGATATTGTGGATACCGCTTGATGGGACTGTCCTCCAATAAATCCTTTGAGGGAGCGTTTCAGCACCTCCTCGAACTTGGAGTAGGGGCGAACTTTTAGGTTCACCCTCAATGTTTATCTCTTTGCCTTGACGAGATCATCGGCTCGGGCTTGCCTGTTATGTTTTTCTAAATGAGCGGAGAGACCCCAATGATGAAGCAGTACCGCGAGGCACGGGAAAGCCTCGAGGAGGATACTTTGCTGCTTTTCCGGTTAGGGGATTTTTACGAAATGTTTGAGACCGATGCAGAGCAGGGTGCGGCCCTGCTTGGCATCACCCTGACCAAGAGGCACGATATGCCCATGGCAGGCATTCCCTCTCATGCGGCGGAAGCCTACTTAAGCAAGCTCCTGGCACAGGGGAAAAAAGTAGCCATTTGCGATCAATTGGAGCCTCCCAAGCCGGGCAAGTTGGTGAAGCGGGGTATCACCCGGATTCTTACCCCCGGCACCGTACTGGAGGAGAGACAGTTGGAAGCTTCGCACAATCATTTTCTTCTCGCGATAGATCTGGATAAAAAAGGTGCCCGGGCAGCCTGGCTCGATCTCTCCACCGGGAAATTTGCTCTCTGTGCCCAGGAAGACCCTGGCGATCTGTTCTCTTTGATTCATTCCCTTTCTCCCCGCGAAGTCCTGATGGCAGAGAGCCTGGGGCGGAAGCTGGAAATGATGGAGAATGGAAAAGCACTATGTGAGGACATGGACCGGGCATTGGGAGAAATTACCCGGACCGAACGCCCGGACTTCGACTTTGAGCAACGCTCCGGTGCCCGTGAGGTCATGGAAAGCCTGGGGGTGATGAACCTGGAAGGCTTCGGTATAGATCTGGAGCATCCTGGACTTGGTCCTGCCGGGGCGGTGCTGGTTTATGCGGAGGATGTTCTCAAGGGGAAACCAGGCAACCTTACCCGGATCGAAGAATACCGCACAGGAGCTGCTCTCTTGCTCGATCCTGCCACGCAGAGAAACCTCGAGGTGTTCCGTACAACTGCCCAGACCCGCAAAGGTTCCTTGCTCGATTCCATGGATGAGACCGTAACTCCGGCAGGTGCACGATTGGTGGAAAGTTTTCTTGCCCGTCCGGAGCGTGATATTGCGGAGATCGAGCGCCGCCAGTGCTGCGTGCAGGAATTTTCCCAGAACCCCCGTGCGGTGGAACAGGTCAGGGAAATCCTGAAAACTGGAGCGGATTTGGAGCGCATCCTTGGCCGGTTGCGCAATCGGGTGGTAAGACCCCGTGAACTGGGAGGGTTACGGGCAACAATTCGCGGACTCCCCGGTATTCGTCAGGTGATGTCAGATATTGGAGATGGGTTCCCTGCGATTCAATCGCTCGCAGCTGGAATCGAGCTGTTTGAGGATCTCACGGATCTATTGAACCGGTCCTTGGAGGAAGAATTGCCGGCGGAAATCAAGCTGGATGTAAAAGGGGAAGGCGGTCGGGTAATCCGTGCCGGATACAACGAGGAATTTGATGAACTGCGTGATTTAGCTGGTGGAGGAAAACGATGGATTCTCGACCTGGAGGCAGCCGAGCGGGAAAAGACCGGAATTTCCAACCTCAAGGTCAAATACAATGGAGCTTTTGGATACTTTATCGAAGTGACCAAAGCCAACCTACACCTGGTGCCCGAGCACTATGTGCG
>Ga0255763_1000611_pt1 | contig 39485 bp, 35 predicted proteins | sample 041ome_2_FD_179963 | JGI IMG/M metagenome (GOLD analysis project Ga0255763, IMG submission 179963) | Coastal salt marsh microbial communities from the Groves Creek Marsh, Skidaway Island, Georgia - 041406US metaG (version 2) | ecosystem: Environmental > Aquatic > Marine > Intertidal zone > Salt...
AATTAAAAAACATACAAAAAAAGCGCAAACACGCGTATAATACGCGCACTTAAATTTTTGTCAGAAATTTCACTATTTGGGAGCTTTTAATGGCTGTGGAACGCACTTTATCTATTATTAAACCTGATGCAATCGCCAAGAATGTTATTGGTGACATTATCAGTCGGTTTGAGAAGGGTGGTCTCAAGGTTGTGGCAGCAAAAATGTTGCAACTGGACGATGAACTTGCCGGCGGATTCTATGCTGAACATAAAGAAAGGCCTTTTTACAAAGATCTGGTTGAGTTTATGACTTCAGGCCCGGTCATTGTCCAGGTTCTGGAAGGTGAGAATGCAATAGCCAGAAATCGCGACTTGATGGGAGCGACTAATCCTGCTGAAGCAGCACCGGGGACTATCCGTGCGGATTTTGCTCATTCCATAGATGCCAACGCCGTGCATGGTTCTGATTCGCCTGCTTCTGCAGAAAGGGAAGTATCTTATTTCTTCAAGCCAGAGGAAATTTGTCCGCGCAAATTCTGAGGCTTTAAATTTTAGGGCAAGAGACAAATATCCTGGTTCGCAGGAATAATGTATGCCAACACAACGCACCAATTTACTTGGTCTCAGCAAAACAAAAATGGAGGCTTTTCTTCTGGGTTTAGGAGAAAAGCCTTTTCGCGCTATACAGTTGATGAAATGGATACATCAACAGGGTGTGACAGATTTTGATGCGATGACCAATATCAGTAAATCCTTGCGAGTCAGTCTCAAGGAGTGTGCTGAAATTCGTCCGCCTGTACTTAAAGAAAGTTATGCAGCGAACGATGGCTGCTACAAATGGATTGTTGAAGTTAGTAGTGGCAGTTCAGTTGAAATGGTTTTTATCCCAGAGGCGGGCAGAGGTACCTTGTGTATTTCTTCACAGGCTGGTTGCAGTCTGGATTGTAAATTCTGCGCTACGGGCAAGCAGGGTTTTAACAGTGATTTAACGACAGCAGAAATTATTGGTCAGCTCTGGCTGGTTAATCAGACCTTTAATACTTTTGGTACCAAGGCCCCCAGGAAAGTGACCAATGTTGTCATGATGGGTATGGGTGAACCCTTAATGAATTTTGAAAATGTCATGGATGCAGTGGGCCTGATGATGGAAGATAACTGCTATGGCTTATCTAAACGACGCGTAACAATCAGTACTTCCGGTATTGTGCCAAAAATTTATGAAATGCAGGAATATACTGATGCCTCAATTGCTGTTTCACTGCATGCCCCGAATGATGAATTGCGTAGTGAAATTGTACCGATTAATCGGAAATACCCCATCAGTGAATTGCTGGATAGTGTAAATGCTTATCTGGATTCGCTGACAGATAATCGGGTTGCAACAATCGAATATATTTTAATTTCAGGAGTGAATGATCACCGGCAACATGCCAGAGAGCTCGCTGAAATTTTAAAAACAACGCCCTGTAAAATTAATCTGATTCCGTTCAACCCTTTTCAGGGTTCTGACTATAAACGTTCAACGGATTCGGCTATCAGTAATTTTCGTAAAATTTTACAGGATGCAGGTTACGTCGTTACCATTCGTACGACTCGTGGCGATGAAATAGGGGCAGCCTGTGGACAGTTGGTTGGACAGGTAGACGATACTACACGGCGACATGCTCGTCATCTTGCTATGCAGGAAAAAAAGCGGGAACAAAGTCGGGCTGTTCAGCCTCTAAAGATTCAATAATATGATAGGCTATAGCGAGTCTATAGAAGCCTATGGTGGCCCATGAAAGTTGAAGCAGGTTTGATAGAGAAGAAAAAAATGCAAGGTTTGGCCGCTGCGTTCATCATTATTTTCAGCGCTATGCTGACTGCCTGCGTAAGTGAAACAACAGGAGGTTTCAACCGGGCAGACCCGGAAGAAACGCTAGATGTTTATTTACAACTTGCGCTTGGCTATGTTGAACAGCAGGATCTGACTGGTGCAAGAAGGCATTTGGCAAATGCTGCCAATATTGATCCGAATAACAGTAATGTCTATGGCACATGGGCTCTGGTTTATACCCTGGAAGGTGATCTGGATCTGGCCGATGAAAGTTTTCGTCGTGCTTTGCGTCTGGATTCTGCCAATTCCCAGGTCAGAAATAATTATGCTGCTTTTCTTTTTGCCAATAACCGTTTTCAGGAAGCCTATCAGCAATTGGAAGAAGTTGTTAGAGACACAGAATATTCAGGGCGTTCCCAGGCTTTTGAAAATATGGGGTTGGCAGCTTTGCAATTGAATCAGTTAGAAGATGCTGAGTATGCATTTACCCGTGCTTTACAATTAAACAGCAACCGTATCCGCTCAACTTTGGAACTTGCCGATATTAATTTACAACAGGGTAACATTCAGAATGCCGCTCGCTACTATCAGAATTTTTTAACCATGCGGCAATTTTTTAATGTTCAGCAAAGTGCCAGAAGTCTTTGGGTTGGCATAAAACTGAAGCAGGCCCGTGGAATGAATAATCAAATGCTGGAATACGGAGCAAGTTTATCTGAGTTGTATCCGGATTCTCCTGAATATACTTTTTACCAACAATTATTAAATGACTGATATAAATTTGAGTGAAAAGTCTGATTCGGCTTCTGATACATCAGAGCAGGTTCATGGTGAGCAGGATTTGTGGCCTTCACCTGGACAAAAATTAAAAAAATTACGTGAAGAATTAGGTTATAGCAGGGAAAAAGTTTCCCAGGCGCTTTATATGACTGTGCACTATGTCACTGCACTGGAAAATGACAACTATGAAAAATTACCCGGGCATACTTTTATTAAAGGGTACTATAAATCCTATGCTGAATTTTTGGGTGCTGATGTGGAACAGATACTGAATTATTATTTAAAGCAGGTGGAGAATTCCACCAAGCAGGATATGCAGCAGGCACAGGCGGCAGAATCTCAAAATCGTAATAAGACCATCCTATGGGTGGCAGCTATTGTCGTATTGGTGAGTGTTATTGGTGCTGCTTTCTGGATGTGTGCCTGATAAATAAGAGTTGAATGTGCTGCTTCAGTTGCAATTTTGGAAAATTAAATGAGTGATCCCGGTTCAATAAACAACCCAATCAAGCGTCGGCAGTCCCGGCAGATCATGGTTGGAAATGTACCGATTGGTGGTGATGCGCCAATTGCGGTGCAAAGTATGACGAATACTGAAACCTGTGATGTCGAAGCGACCCTTGCCCAGATTAAGAGGCTGGAAAAAGTTGGCGTTGATATTGTCAGGGTGTCGGTGCCTTCAATGGAAGCCGCTGATGCTTTTAAACAAATTCGTGATCAGGCAAGTGTTCCACTTATAGCCGATATCCACTTTGACTATAAAATTGCACTAAAAGTATTGGAATTGGGTGTTGATTGTTTGCGTATTAATCCCGGCAATATAGGCAGGGAAGATAGAGTACGGGCTGTAATTGAATCGGCCAAAGACAAGGCGGTGCCATTACGTATCGGGGTAAATGCCGGTTCTCTGGGAAAGGAATTATTACGTAAGTATAAAGAGCCAAATGCGGATGCCATGGTGGAATCGGCATTGCAACAGATAGCTATTCTGGATTCCTATAACTTTGAGGATTTTAAAGTCAGCCTGAAAGCCTCTGAAGTTTTTATGACTGTAGAGGCCTACCGTAAACTGGCGCCACAGATTCAGCAACCTTTGCATCTGGGTATTACGGAAGCAGGCGGTTTACGTTCAGGCACTATCAAATCTTCTATTGGACTGGGTCTGCTGCTGATGGATGGTATAGGTGACACCATTCGTGTGTCGCTGGCCGCGGATCCGGTTGAAGAGGTAAAAGTCGGTTTCGATATTCTGAAAAGTTTACGTTTACGTCATAAAGGGGTGAATCTGGTAGCTTGCCCAAGTTGCTCACGGCAAAACTTTGATGTGATTGCAACAGTCAATGAACTTGAATCGCGACTTGAGGATATAACAACACCGGTCCATGTTTCTGTAGTAGGTTGTATCGTCAATGGTCCGGGTGAAGCTAAAATTGCGGATGTTGGCTTGACAGGTGCGACACCAGTCAATATGTCGTATATCAATGGCAAAACCAGTCATAAAATTAACAATGAAAATCTGGTTGATGAGCTTGAAGCCATGGTGCGTGCAAAAGTTGCCGCCATAGAATCTGGCAGCGCCGATACAGAAGCTGAAAAAGCGACGAAAAAAACAGGGTAACCAGATTGTCTAAAGCAAAAATACAAGCCATTCGCGGCATGAATGATGTGCTGCCTGATCAGAGTCCTCTTTGGCATTATCTGGAGCAACAGATACAGCAATTGATGGCAGCCTACGCTTATCAGGAAATACGCTTTCCGGTACTGGAACAGACCCAGCTTTTTAAACGCTCAATTGGTGATGCCACTGATATTGTTGAAAAGGAAATGTACACCTTTGAAGATCGCAATGGTGACAGTTTAAGTTTGCGTCCCGAAGGTACAGCTTCCTGTGTGCGTGCGGCTGAACAGCATGGATTGCTCTATAACCAGATTCAAAAACTTTGGTATATGGGGCCGATGTATCGACACGAACGCCCGCAAAAAGGCCGTTACCGTCAGTTTTACCAGTTTGGTGTTGAAGCCTTTGGTATGGCGGGCAGCACCATTGAAGCAGAGCTTATTCTGTTGACTATGGCACTCTGGCGTCATCTTGGGCTTGAGCAGTATCTGACACTGGAAATAAATAATCTTGGTACAGCCGCAGACCGAAGTGCTTATGGTGAGGCGCTACGGAGTTATTTACTGAATTATAAAGATGAGCTGGATGAGGATAGTCAGCGTCGGCTTGATGCTAATGTGTTAAGAATTCTGGATAGTAAAAGTCCGACAACCCAATCTATTCTGGAGCAGGCGCCGGTACTTGAAGATTTCATCGATGCAAGCTCTCAAAGTGAGTTTGAACAGCTATTATCAATGCTTGGCGAGGCCGGTATTGATTACCGCTTGAATTCGCGGCTGGTGAGGGGGCTGGATTATTACAATGGGATGGTTTTCGAGTGGACTACTAAAGAATTGGGTGCTCAGGCTACAGTTTGCGCAGGTGGTCGTTATGATGGTCTGGTGGAACAACTTGGCGGAAGAGAGACACCTGCGGTTGGTTTTGCCATGGGTATGGAGCGGGTATTGTTGATGCTCGAGGAATTGACAGATTTGCCTGCAACGCTTGCTCAAAATGTAGAGGTTTTCCTGGCACTGATTGGTCATGAAAATCAGGCTAAAGGATTGTTTCTGGCCGAACAGATACGACAGAATTTTTCAGGCGTAAGAGTTTTGACCCATTGCAGTGGCGGCAAATATAATAGCCAGCTCAAAAAAGCCTACGCCAGTGGAGCCCGTTGTGTTGTGGTACTGGAAGATGAGCTAATCAAGCTGAAAATGCTCGATCGTGAAGATCAGGCATTTACTGTGGATGCTCAGGGTTTAATCACTGAACTAAAAAATATATTTAACTAATAATTGAAGGCTTAGGAGTAGAACTTGGTTTACGATTCAGATGAAGAACAAATAGAAGCGCTTAAGCGCTGGTGGGATGAAAACGGTACCCTTGTTATTGCTGGAATTGTTCTGGTACTGGCAGTGCTGTTTGGTTCGCGCTACTGGCAATCCTCACAAAGCTCAATGGCAGAAGCCGCTTCCGATATTTATACACAGATGACAGAAGTTGTTCAGTCAAATCTTGATTTGGAAATTGATGATACGGAATTAGCAGAGGCGCTGAATTTACATACCGAGCTTAAGAATAACTTTGCCAATTCTGTTTACAGTCGTTACTCGGCTTTATTGATGGCTCGGCTTTATGTGCAGAGAAATGAGTTGGGTGAAGCCGCTGCAGAATTACAGTGGATTATGGATAATCCAGGTCTGGGTTTCCTGAACAGTATAGATGATGAAATGGCATTAACGGCTCGTAGCCGTTTGGCGCGAGTGATTCTGGCACAAGGAAATGCTGAAGCTGCGCTGCAATTATTAAACGAAGTAGAGCCAGGGACCTTTGCAGGGACATTTGCAGAGATCGAAGGGGATGCCTATGTTGCTTTGGGCCGTATACAAGAGGCCATAGAAGCATACCAAAACGCGCTTAATGCTGGCACTAACACTGAAGTCGTTGAATTAAAACTCAACGATATCCGTTCATAGAACTGACAGATGCAAATAATAAAAGGTAGTGTATTAGTTTTTCTGGTTGCGTTGCTGTCTGCCTGTGGCATTTTGGGTGGCGATGAGGAAACAGAACAACCGGCTGAGCTGGTTAATTTCGATGAAGAAGTCAATTTTCGTCGCTTGTGGAGTACCAGTGTCGGCAATGGGCAGGGTGAAAAATATAATCGCTTGCAACCAGCCATTGAAAACGGCGTAATTTATGTTGCTGCAAATAATGGTACGGTTCAGGCTTTAAACCTGGAAGACGGCAGAAGAATCTGGCAGAGCAGGCTTGCATATTTTATAAGTGGTGGTGTGGGGCTTGGCGATGATTATGTCTATCTTGGTACTGAAGACGCATCACTGATAGCGCTTGATAAAAATACCGGGGAAACGGCCTGGGTAAAAAATGCCAGTAGTGAAGTGCTGTCCGTTCCTGCCAGTGATGGTGATTATCTGGTCGTGCAATCTGTAGATGGCAGGCTGACAGGCTATGATGCCGCCACAGGAGATCAGCTGTGGATTTATGAAAGCGCTGTTCCTGCTTTGAGTATTAGAGGAACCAGTTCTCCCATTATTATCAATGATTTTGTGCTGGCCGGATTTGAAAATGGTGATTTGGTTTCCCTGGCTATAGATAACGGTACGCTAAACTGGAATTCAAGAATTGCTGTGCCGACCGGGCGCTCTGAAATCGAACGTATTATTGATGTTGATGGTGAACTGCTTGTTGATGGCGGTTCAGTACTGGTGACAAGTTATCAGGGCTTTTTGAGCATGATTAATATTGCTACCGGCCAGACCTTATGGCGTGTTGAAGAATCCAGCATAACGGGAGCCAGTATTGGTTTTGGCAATGTTTATGTAAGCGATGACAGGGGACATATTAAAGCTTATCGTCGCGGTGCGCAGGAAGAGCAGGTCTGGGTCAATGACCAACTGGATTTACGTGAAATATCCAAGCCTGTCAGCTTTAGTAACTATATCGCAGTCGGCGATTTTGAAGGTTACCTGCATTTGCTTTCCCAGGTTGATGGCCGTTTTGTCGGCAGAGTCAGGGTTGATAGAAATGGCCTGAGAAGCATCCAGACCCAGGGAGGCGTTCTTTATGCCTATGGCAATGGTGGAAATCTGGCTGCCTACAGAGTTGAAGCCGAATAAACGTAATTTTACTCCTTTGGATCAATTATGATTCCTGTACTGGCCCTGGTGGGTCGACCTAATGTTGGAAAATCAACGCTGTTTAACCGTTTGACGCGAAGCCGTGATGCTCTGGTTGCTGATTTTGCAGGCCTGACCCGTGACCGGCAATACGGGGAAGCTACGCATAATGAACGGCCGTTCATTGTGATTGATACCGGTGGTATTGATGGCAGTGAAGAAGGTATCGATGCGCCAATGGCGGGTCAAGCATTGCTTGCCATCGAAGAAGCTGATCTAACCTTATTACTGGTTGATGGCAGAACGGGTCTTAACCCCGGCGATCAACATATTGTTGAATATCTGCGTCGACAGCAAAAACCTTTTATCGTTGCTGTTAATAAAACTGATGGGATTGATCAGGATGTTGCCATGGGTGATTTTTATCAGTTGGGTTCTAATGAGATTTACCCGATAGCAGCAACGCAGGGTAGGGGCGTCAGCAGTATGTTGGATCAACTACTGGCAGATTTTCCTGTAGAAGATGATATAAAAGCAGAGGAAGAGGATGCTGGCATAAAGATCGCCGTGGCAGGCCGGCCTAATGTGGGCAAGTCTACTCTGGTGAATCGCTTGCTCGGAGAAGAAAGAGTCGTTGTGTTTGATCAGCCCGGTACAACCCGGGACAGTGTCTATATACCCTTCGAAAGACGGGGACAGCTTTATACCTTAATTGATACGGCCGGTATCCGTCGTCGTGGCAAGACCAAAGAAGTTATCGAAAAATTCTCTGTTGTTAAATCCTTGCAGGCCATACAGGATGCAAATGTTGTGGTGTTATTGATTGATGCCCGTGAAAGTATTGTGGAGCAGGACTTGCACTTACTTGGCTATGTATTGGAAACAGGCAGAGCTTTGGTTATCGCTTTGAATAAATGGGATGGGATGTCTGAGTTCGAGAAGGACAATGTAAAAAAAGATATCAGACGCCGTTTTGTGTTCGTGGATTTTGCCAAAATTCATTTCATTTCTGCCTTGCATGGTACGGGTGTTGGTAATTTGTATAAGTCGATAGATGCCGCCTATGCCTCTGCATCACGTAAATTACTGACGCCGAAATTGAATGAAATGCTACAGAGAGCCGTGGCTGAACATGCTCCTCCCATGCATAATAATCGACGTATTAAATTAAGGTATGCGCATGCTGGCGGCAAGAATCCGCCACTGATTGTGATTCACGGTAAACAAACAGAAAAATTACCGAGCAGTTATGTGAAATACCTAGAAAAAACATTTCGTAAATATCTGAAACTTGAAGGGACCCCTATACGGATTGAGTTGCGTAGTGACGAAAATCCTTACACAAAAGCTGAAGCCGATTTGACAGATCAACAGATTGCCAGAAAAAGGCGTATTAAGAAAAACAGAGAGTATTTAAAGACAAAATCATGAAGCCAATGCTTATTATAAAAACAGGCAAGACGGTACAAACGGCTTATGCAAAAGCCGGTGATTTTGAGCTCTGGATTCTCAGCGCTATGCAAGCTGAAGCCAGTGATTGTATTGTGGTTGAAGTCTTTAAAGGTGAAAAACTGCCACCAAATGATGAGGTCCGCGGAGCGGTGATAACCGGCTCTCCGGCGATGGTTACAGACAGGCTTGACTGGAGTGAATATACGGCGGAGTGGTTACGTCAGGCCATTTCAAGGCAACTGCCAATATTAGGTATTTGTTATGGTCACCAATTGCTTGCGCATGCCTTGGGTGGACGGGTCGATTATCATCCCAAAGGCCGGGAAATCGGGACTACTGTGGTCTCACCCTTGACGGAAAGTAAGGAAGATATTTTATTCGCTGATATTACTGAGCCTTTCACTGTGCATGTGAGTCATTTGCAGAGTGTCATGGAGTTACCATCGGCTGCAACAGTATTGGCCAGTAACGATTTTGATTCATTTCATGCTGTAAGATTTTCTGATCTTTGCTGGGGATTACAATTTCATCCTGAATTTGAAGAGCTCGCCATGTGTTCATATATTGAAGAGCGTCAGCAAGATTTAAGAAAAGAGGGATTGGATGTTGAAGCTCTGCTGGCGGAAGTAAAACCGACACCGGTTGCACGTAAGATTCTTACTGATTTTTACAGGCTTGCCAGTAAGCTATAGATTTCTCTTACTCAATATAACTACTCAGTATAATTTTTTAATAAAATTTGCTGGGCGGACCTTGCTTTATTACCTGCAAGAACACTTTTCTTATAACTGCCATCGGGCTGTAAAATCCAGGATTGCGTATTGTCAGCCAGATAATTCATCAGACATTCCTTGATTACTTTCTTTTTCATGCGTTTGTCTTCGATAGGGAAACAGGTTTCTATCCGCCTGAAGAAGTTTCTATCCATCCAGTCTGCACTGGAACCAAACAGTTGAATGTCGCCGCCATGATGAAAGTAAAAAATACGCGAATGTTCAAGAAAACGTCCGATAATTGAGCGTACATGAATATTCTCTGAAATACCTTTGATCCCGGGTCTCAGGCAGCATATGCCCCGCACGATCAAATCAATTTTTACGCCGGCCTGAGAGGCTCTGTAAAGTGCCTTGATGATTTCAGGCTCCACCAGGGAATTCATTTTTGCAATGATGCGGGCAGTTTCACCTTTCAGGGCATTTTCGGTTTCGATCTGAATGAATTCGATCATGGATTTATGTAAGGTAAAAGGGGCCTGAATGACTTTTTTCAATTTTCCGGCTTTACCCAGGGCAGTGAGTTGCTGGAACACTTTCTGAACATCGTCGGTGATCGCAGTATCGCTACTGAGCATACCCAGGTCAGTATACATACGGGCTGTTTTCGGATGGTAATTTCCTGTGCCGAGGTGAACATAACGTTTTAACTGGCGACCTTCACGTCTAATCACAAGTATCATTTTAGCATGAGTTTTATGACCAACGACGCCATAGCTGACATGGACACCCGCGTTTTGCAGTTCGTTGGCCAGTTCGATATTTTCTTCTTCATCAAAACGCGCACGCAGCTCAATTACGACAGTGACTTCTTTACCAGCATGGGCAGCTGCAATCAGGGCTTCGACGATATTGGAGTCATCACCTGTTCTGTATAAGGTTTGTTTAATAGCCAGTACATCAGGGTCAGTAGCCGCTTGCCGTAAAAAATCAACCACCGGCGCAAATGATTGAAAAGGATGATGCAGAAAAACATCGCCTTTCTTGATGGTTTCAAATATGTTTTCAGAGCGGATCAGCCGATTTTGCAATGCCGGCGCGAAGGGTGGAAACTTCAGCTCAGGCTGATTAACCATGCTCGATACGGCCATCATGCGATTCAGGTTTACCGGACCATCAACCAGGTAAATGTCTGAGGTTTGCAGATTAAACTTGTGCATAAGGAAATCTACAATTTCCTGTGGACAACGATTTGAAACTTCGAGCCTGACGACTTCAGCAAAACGTCTGGATGGCAACTCACCCTCAAGAGCGCGCATTAAGTCGCCGGCTTCTTCTTCACTGACATACAGGTCACTATTGCGTGTTGCCCTGAATTCGTAGCAACCTGTTACCGTCATGCCTGGAAATAAATCAGTGGCATGCTTATGAATTATTGAGGAAAGAAAAACAAAATCATATTTATGGCTGGCGCAAGAGACTGGCAACTGTATCAGTCGGGGTAACGCTCTGGGAGCCTGTACAATCGCTATCCCGGTGTTTCTACCGAAAGCATCTTTACCTTCCAGTGTAATAATAAAATTTAAGCTTTTATTTAATACTTTAGGAAAGGGGTGTGCAGGATCCAGGCCCACCGGGCTAAGGACCGGTAAAAGTTCTCGATTAAAATATTTTTTTATCCAGGCTAACTGGGCTTGATTCCACCTGTCATGATGCAGAAAGTGGATATCTTGTTTAGAAAGCGCAGGCAACAGCTCATCATTGAGAATTTTGTATTGGTGGGCCTGTATCTCATGTGCAATCTGGTTGATTAACTCTAATTGTTCGGATGGGCTTAAATTATCCGGTCCACGCTGAGTAGAACCATAGGAAACCTGTTGTTTTAGGCCGGAAACACGGATTTCAAAAAACTCATCCATATTGGAGCTGGCGATACAAAGAAAAAACAAGCGTTCAAGCAAAGGATTCTTTTTGTCTCTGGCCTGTGCCAGTACGCGGCGGTTAAATTCAAGCAGGCTTAATTCCCTATTAATAAAATAATCAGAGTTATCCAGATCCAGCTCTTTAACCTGTGGTGCGATTGTATTCATTTTGAATTTTTAATAATTAAGAGATAACCTTCTTTTTCTTTGGGTTCACTGATTTTAACTTCAATTAATTCTGCATTAAAATTTTTAGCGCAGCGTTTAGCCAGCTTCAAAAAAGGGGAGCGGCCGGGATCTGCAATAATTATTCTTGGTACCCCTGCTTTAAGGGCTTTGTTTATCATTTTATATAAAGGGTCAATCAGTTCTTTCCAGAAACAGATGTCGCCACCGACAATCAAATCCTGCTTAGCCAGAGTGTTGCGTTTAAGATTTTCATAACGCGAAACACTTTTTTTGACTTTTACGCCATTAGCCTTGGCATGTAATTTCAAAAAGGGGAATACATGTTTGTCAGCATCTACACCTGTTACTTGTGCCTTAAATACTTTTGCACAGTAGATTGACAATATTCCCCAGCCACAGCCTACTTCCATAATATTGGATTTTAACTTTGGCGGGTTGGCATCAAGGTAGTCAATAATAAAAAAACTTGAATACCAAATTTTGTGACCGTGTATTTCAGGATCGTTGTTTAAATCGAGCAGTTTATTAATGGCTTTCGATTTATTTTTAAAAACAGTCAACCCGCGGACTATCTTGGTATCTGCAGCGGCCACAACTTTCCTCATTTAATAAAAGTCGTAAACAGAAAGTTTATTACAACTTTGTTAAGAGATGATTAATCTAAACTCAATTTCACTTTCCTAACCAGCGGTTCAAATAAGGCCAGAAAATTCAAACTAAACAGCAGAAAATTCTACGCTGATCAGAGCGCTTAATCAATAAAGTGAGAAGTGAAACGGTTTATAGATGGCTTGGTCAGACAGAAATAAAAATCACCGTGGACGAGCAGAGCTTTTCAGTAGAGACTATTTCTTGCTGGCAGTTTTATTGACTTCAATGACGCTTGAGACAACTTCTCCTTTGTGCAGGCGTGTCCGTAAGGTGGCTCCACGGCTGACAGCGTCAGCTTGTGTAATCAGATTATTCTCGGCATCGTAGGTCATGGAGTACCCCCGACTTAAAATATTTAAAGGGCTTAGGTTATTCAGGGCGCGACCGAGATCAGCAAATTTAAATTGTGCATTTTGCAGCGATTTAAGAGTGGCTTTTTGCAAGCTGGCGGCAAGGTAACGATTGTTTTGCTGCTGTTCGCGGATTAAAGCAAGAGGTGAATGTTGAATGAGCCTATGAAGCAGTTCTTTTATGGCAGTTTTATTTTGAGTTAAATAAAAATGAAATTCGCGACGCATTTTTATTTCCAGATCATCCAATCTTTGCGCCTGTTCCTGTAAGCGGCGTCCCGGGTGTTTGATCTGTTTTCTTAGCCAGTTCAGGTTCTGTCTGGAATGATTTAGTTTTTCTTTCATTATATTGCTTAGCTGAATCTGGTAAGCACTAAAAATCGCCATAAAATCGTCTTGATCCGGGCTCAGTAGTTCAGCAGCAGCAGAGGGTGTTGCCGCTCTGACATCGGCTACAAAATCGGCAATTGTAAAATCGACTTCATGGCCAACCGCGCTGACAATAGGAAGTTCAGAATCGAAAATGGCACGTGCCAGTTTTTCATCATTGAAGGCCCATAAATCTTCCAGTGAGCCACCGCCACGGCCAATGATTAATACATCAAGGTTTTTTAGACAGCCTTGTTTAAGGTTTGCCAGCTTAATGGCATTAATCATGCCGGGTGCAGCTTCATTGCCCTGCACTGAAACAGGTAATATGGTTACAGGTATAGCTGGGAAACGGCGCGCCAGCACACTAATGATGTCTCTTATTGCCGCCCCGCTTGGTGAGGTAATAACACCAATATGCTCAGGTAGTGTTGGTAGTTTTTGTTTGAATTCATCATTAAATAAACCTTCATTTTGCAATTTATTTTTTAGTGCCTCAAAAGCAATTCGCAGGGCCCCTTCCCCCAGAGGACTGATGGATTGCACAATTAACTGATAATCGCCACGACCTTCATAGAGACTCAATTTCGCTTTTAATTGAATCTGCATACCTTCCCTGGGTTTGATTTTCACATACTGGTTACGCCCTTTAAACATCGCGCAACGCACCTGTGCATGCTCATCCTTTAAAGTGAAGTACCAATGGCCGGAAGCTGGCATGGCAATATTGGAAAGTTCTCCTTCAACCAGAACCGCGGGGAAATTTTCTTCCAGTAAGAAGCGGGCTGACCGATTAAGATCGGAAACGCTATAGACGGTTTCATTTGAGGAATTAGTGCTATTAAAGAGGTCGTCACTCATCGTCTAATAATACCTGAAAATGTAAGTCTGTTTTTAAGTTTTCCAGAGGCTGTTACACGACAGCTTTAGCTATCTATTTACTGGATGCAGGCATGAGTTTATAATAGCGCGCTTTCCCGATTCCGGGATTTGGTGGAAAGTGACGCTATGCTACGAATTGTAGAAGATGCTTTAACCTTTGATGATGTCCTTTTAGTTCCCGCACACTCTCTGGTGCACCCCAACTCGGTCGAATTAAAGACCCGCCTGACACGAGACATACAATTAAATATTCCTTTGGTTTCCTCAGCGATGGATACGGTGACTGAGTCACGTCTGGCGATTGCGATGGCACAGGAAGGCGGACTGGGCATTATGCACAGAAGCATGAGCATTGAGGACCAAGCTCGTGAAGTCCGGACAGTAAAGAAATATGAAAGTGGGGTAGTCACCGACCCGATTTGCGTTACCCCAAATACCACCATTCGCAAATTATTGGACATGATTAATGAGCATCGGATATCCGGGATGCCAGTCGTTGAAAGTAGCGATAGTGATAACCTGGTAGGTATTGTAACCAGCAGGGATGTTCGTTTTGAAAATGATTTAAATGCCACTATTGATAAAATCATGACACCAAAAGATCGCCTGGTAACGGTACAGGAAGGGGCGGATCTGGACGATGTTAAAAAGTTGATGCATAAACACCGGATTGAAAAAGTATTGGTGGTCAATGACAAATTCCAGCTGAAAGGCCTGGTGACCTTAAAAGATATACGCAAGGCAGAAGATTTTCCGAATGCCTGTAAAGATATCCTTGGACAGTTACGAGTTGGTGCAGCGGTAGGCACGGGGCCTGATACTGAAGATCGGGTGCGAGCCCTGGTTAATGCAGGAGTAGATGTGATCGTGGTGGATTCTTCCCATGGTCACTCTCAGGAAGTCATAGACCGAATCGTGGAAATTAAGAAGACTTTTCCGGCATTACCAATCATTGGCGGTAATGTAGCTACTGCGGCCGGTGCCAGGGCCCTGGCAGATGCGGGTGTTGATGCGGTGAAAGTAGGTATTGGCCCCGGCTCTATTTGTACAACAAGGATCGTGACTGGCGTCGGGGTTCCACAAATCACAGCGGTAGCCAATGTGGCAGAAGAGTTAAAAGATACTGATATTACGATTATCTCTGATGGCGGTATTCGTTTTTCCGGTGATATTGCCAAGGCCATAGCGGCTGGTGCCAATGTTGTGATGATAGGCAGTTTACTGGCAGGCACCGAAGAGGCCCCTGGTGAAGTAGAGCTGTATCAGGGACGCTCGTATAAAGCTTATCGTGGTATGGGGTCGGTAGGGGCAATGTCGAAAACCCATAGTTCCAGTGACCGTTATTTTCAGGATATAGAAGCCGGTGCTGCGAAACTGGTGCCTGAAGGCATTGAAGGTCGGGTTCCCTATAAAGGCCCCATGACAGAAATAATCTATCAACTGACTGGTGGTATTCGTGCCAGTATGGGACTGACTGGCTGCAGGGATATTGAAGAAATGCGGATTAAGCCGGAATTTGTGAAGATAACGAGTGCAGGGGTTTCGGAAAGTCACGTACATGACGTGAGTATTACCAAGGAAGCTCCAAACTACAGGGTGAGCTGATAGGGGAGCTATTGCGCTTGCCATAACTTTGTTGAAAGAGAAATTTTATTCAGTCATTTACTGGATTTGTAAACTCCTTCATCAAATTTCTCTTTCGCCGCGTTCTGACTATGCTCATAACGCTCCAAAGTTGTGATGATTCAGATATAAACTAATTTAATAAAAAGTCCTGGAAGCTGTTTTTTAATGACCCAAAACATCCACGAACAAAAAATTCTGATCCTCGATTTTGGTTCTCAATATACGCAGTTGATTGCCCGCCGGGTGCGTGAATCCGGGGTTTACTGCGAAATCCATCATTATGGGCTAAGTGAAAAAGACTTTTCTGACTTTGCCCCTCAAGGGGTCATACTGTCGGGGGGGCCGGAATCCGCCAATATTGTCAATGCCCCTGTTGCGCCGGACTACCTTTTCACTGCCAATATTCCTGTTCTGGGTATCTGCTATGGTATGCAAACCATGGCTCAGCAGCTCGGTGGATTGGTAGAAGCTTCAGATAAATCAGAGTTTGGTCATGCTGCTATCAGGCTTCAGGGTGACAGCGTACTTTTGGGTAATCTGGATAATGCCATTGAACAGAATGGTGAAATAAGACATAACGTCTGGATGAGCCATGGCGATAAAGTAACCAGATTGCCGAAGGGTTTTCGTACTATCGCAGCTACTGAAAGTGCTCCGATTGCCGCTATGGCCGATGAAGGCAGACGTTTTTATGGCATACAGTTTCATCCTGAAGTCACCCACACGCCGGCCGGGCAAAGCATTCTGAACCGTTTTGTGCATGATATTTGTGACTGTGAAGCCCTCTGGACACCAGCCAATATTATTGAAGATGCGATCAGTCAGATCAGAAAACAGGTTGGCAAAGATCAGGTCTTGCTTGGACTTTCAGGCGGTGTTGATTCTTCCGTGGTTGCAGCAGTTTTACATGAAGCAATCGGTGACCAGTTAACCTGTGTATTTGTGGATAATGGCTTGCTGCGCTTACGTGAAGGTGATCAGGTCATGGAGATGTTTGGTCATCATATGGGCATTAAAGTGATACGGGCCGACGCCGAGGAACTCTTTCTCAGCAGACTTGAAGGTGTTTCTGATCCTGAGGCAAAACGTAAAATTATCGGTAATACCTTTATCGAAGTGTTTGATGCTGAGGCGGCGAAAATGGCCGAAGAAATAAAATGGTTGGCGCAAGGAACCATCTATCCCGATGTTATTGAGTCTGCCGGTTCCAAAAATGGCACGGCGCATGTGATTAAATCACATCACAATGTCGGAGGTTTGCCGGAAGATATGGCGCTTGAACTGCTGGAACCGCTGCGTGAACTGTTCAAGGATGAAGTGCGCAAAATCGGTCTGGCCCTGGGCTTGCCTTATGACATGGTCTATCGACATCCTTTTCCTGGCCCTGGGCTGGGAGTACGAATTCTGGGAGAAGTAAAAAAAGAATATTGCGACATCCTGCGCCAGGCAGATGCCATATTTATTGAAGAACTGCATAAGGCGGATTGGTATCACAAGGTCAGCCAGGCCTTTGTTGTGTTTTTACCGGTCAAGTCTGTTGGTGTGGTGGGTGATGGCCGCCGCTATTCCTATGTATTGGCAATCCGCGCAGTTGAAACAATCGATTTCATGACAGCACGCTGGGCACATTTGCCCTATGAATTACTGGAAACAGTGTCCAGCCGTATCATTAACGAAGTCAGTGAGGTGTCCCGCGTTTCATACGATGTCTCCAGTAAGCCTCCGGCTACTATCGAGTGGGAATAGTCCTTTAGAGTCATCAGCTGTTGATTTGTTGATACTAAAGGTATTACTTTACTCAACAATTCAAGAAGATCAGTTTACTGCTAGATTGTAAGGGGCTTATATACATGCATATCTCTCTTTTAAAAGCTTTGCTAGTTAAATCTATCTTGCCTGTATTGATGGTATTTGGATTATTTGCACAAGCCAGTGCTGATACCATTGCCATTATTGGTACAGGGAATGTTGCTTCTACACTTGGGCCCAAATTTGCCGATTTAGGGCATGAAATTATCTATGGCTCGCGTGAACCTCAACGCGAGGATGTGTTAGCTCTGGTCAGAGAAACGGGCAATGGTGCATCAGCACTTACGCCTGCTGAATCAGTCATTGATGCTGATATTGTCGTCATTGCTGTTCCAGGGCTGGTCGTGGAATCCGTGGTAGCAGGCCTCGGGGATTTATCAGGAAAAATCATCATGGATGTCACTAATCCCACGCATACTGTAGAAGGAGGGCTCAGAGTTCACGCAGTCGAGACGTCCAATGCTGAGATTATTCAAATTATGGCTCCCGAGGCTTTCGTAGTGAAAGCATTTAATACCCTGAATTACAGAACCATGCTGGATCCGCAAAGTGCAGGAGGACCGGTAACAATACCCTTGGCAGGTAATGATGCTGCTGCAAAGGCTAAGGTAGCCGAGCTTGCCGAGGGTATAGGATTTGAAACATCAGATGTTGGTCCGGTGCGTTATGCGCATGAGCTGGAGGGCATGCTGGTTTTATTTGCCAATGCCAGGGCGATGGGTCACACATTCAATTACTACTTTAGAACACCCTTGTAGACTTTAACTAAAATTTTTACCGCAACTGTTTTTCACTAAAACTGCTGCACTCGAATATAAAATAATAAAAAGGATTAGCGTATGGTGGTTTATGGTGTTGCTTTACTGTCAGCTTGCTTGATTGTAGGTATGCTGATTGGCGAAGCGCTGGGCGTCTTGCTGAATGTAGAAGCCAATGTTGGTGGTGTTGGCATCGCCATGCTGTTTCTTGTCATCGCCAGTAATTCATCACGATTTAAAAGCCTCGTTGAAGGGGCCTCCGGAAGAGGTATTGAATTCTGGAGTGCCATGTATATTCCGATTGTTGTCGCCATGGCTGCCAGACAGAATGTTGTTGCTGCTTTTGAAGGGGGTGTACTGGCGATAGTCGCGGGTGTTGCAGCAGTCATCGTCAGTTTTGCGCTGGTTCCTCTGATTAGTAAACTGGGCACAAAAAGCAGTGCTGAAAATAACGAAGTAGACGCCTGATGGACATTCTGGAAACTGTTTTCGTTCGAAACTCGCTGCTGGTTGCCTTTGCTGTAGTTGGTGCAACACTTTGGATTTCCTATCTTATCGCCGATAGACTGACGCATGGCCGTATTCATGGCTCTGCCATTGCAATAACCCTGGGATTGGTTGCCGCTTATTTCGGTGGCAGGTATACCGGTGGCAGTAATGGCGTTGCTGATTTTGCTTATCTTGGTGGAGTTGGATTGATGGGCGGTGGCATGATGCGTGACTTCGCCATTGTTGCCACGGCTTTCGGCGTCAAAATAGGTGAATTGAAAAAAGCTGGCCTGGCTGGCGTTATATCAATTTTTGCCGGTGTTATCGTATCCTTTATCGTTGGCGCGCTAGTTGCCTTGGCATACGGCTATTCCGATCCGGTTGAGATAACCACCATTGGTGCTGGCGCAGTGACTTATATTGTTGGCCCGGTCACGGGTTCTGCCCTGGGAGCCAGTTCGGAAATCATAGCCTTGAGTGTAGCTGCCGGACTGGTCAAATCCATATTGGTAATGATCTTGACGCCTGTGATTGCCAGATTCATCGGCTTGAATAACCCGCAGTCAGCCATGGTGTTTGGCGGCTTGATGGGAACCACCAGTGGCGTAGCTGCTGGTCTGGCAGCAACTGATCCTAAGCTGGTGCCTTACGGGGCGATGACGGCGACGTTTTACACGGGGATAGGTTGTTTGCTGGGGCCTTCAATTTTATTCTTTATCGTCAGAGCCGTAGTCTGAGACATTAAACAGTGCTGACATCGAATGATAATTATAAGCCTGAACATTGGATGCAACGGGCACTTGAGTTAGCCAGATTAGCTGAGGCTAAAGGTGAGGTTCCTGTAGGTGCCGTGTTAGTCAAAGACAATGTTGTTGTTGGTGAAGGATATAATCAGGTCATTAGCTTAAATGACCCCAGCGCCCATGCTGAAATTCTTGCCTTGCGCAATGCTGCTGCACTTTTAAAGAACTATCGCCTGCCACAAACTACCCTTTATGTGACTATTGAACCTTGCAGTATGTGTGCCGGGGCTATTGTACATGCAAGAGTTAAACACCTGGTGTTTGCCACCCCAGAGCCTAAGGCAGGGGCTATCGTGAGCCAGGGATGCTTTCTAGAGAATGCTTACCTGAACCATCAGACAACATATGAGAGTGGTATTCTGGAGCAGGAATGTGCCAGCTTAATCAGTGATTTTTTTAAATTGAAACGGCAGAAATAAAAAAAGCCGGATACTGGCAAACAGTATCCGGCTTTTTGTTATTAAGTTTTAACTAAGAAAACTTATAATGAGAAATCAATAGAGTAAGAAGCTACAAACTTCACATTGTCGTTGTCACGTGGAGCCTGCACAGCGTAGTCTTCTCCAGCACCTCCATCAGCATCAAACTCCAGGTCAGTGGTAGTAACCATGAAGCTGAAGCCGTCTTTGGATACGCTTACGTTATAATCAAGATAACCATTTGAAGGTGTGCCGTTAAAGGCTTCTGCGAAGTCGCCTTCATGGTAACCAATATGAAAACCAATCTCAGTACCGCTTTCCAGTGGCCATACATAATCGGCAGACAAGTATGAAGCTTCAGCAAAACCAAAATCCTGTATATTTCCATCTGGTTTTAAACCTTCATCAGGCTCAGCATTAGCCAGCAGTGAAAGACCTAAGCTGAAGTTACCATAACCGATAGAACCATAAACTTCACCAAAGTCGAAACCGGCCTGGCTATCATAGTTGTAATACAGATAGCCTACGTCATAGCTAAAGCCGCTTGCTTCACCACCAAAGCCGAAATACATATCATGCTCATAAGAATAAACATCGTCTGAGTCATAAGATACGTTGGCAGCCCAAGTACCGGCATAGAATCCGCTTTCGTGGGCATAATCCAGGCCACCTGATACTACCGCCTCGTTAATACTCTGTGTCAGTCCGCGCCAGATGTAGTTATTAGCAATACCTGCATTAGCTGTAACTTCTGCTTGAGACGGAATAGAAGCTGCAAGAGCTGCTACAGAAATAGCTGAAGTAAGCAAAGGCTTTTTAAATTTTTTCAGCAACGATTTATTCATAATTCATTTTCTCCAAGGTTTTAATTGTGTAGCCTGATTATTGTCAGCACTAATTTCCTTAACTCCTGGGTTTCTTATGGAAAGTCCAGTAAAACCCTTTCTCATCCCTGTGAATGCAACGTACTCACAAGCAGATACTGAGCAACACCCGTGCCAAAAATATAAAGTTTATAGATATCAATAAGATAGGCTTTATTTTTAGTTAAGAAATAAAAATATCAGAATAGATGGAAAGGAAAATTCAACTAATTTGGTGCGCGTGCACTAAGCTGGGGCAGTTCAGAAAAGAAGTTTTACAAAAAAAAGCCCGCTGTAGAGCGGGCCTGAAGGGAGGAGTATTCGTAATTAAGCGATAGCGGGTCGTTGTGAGCTTTCGATTGTGCCTTTCACGTCACTTTTTTTTTTGAAGTTCACGGATAGCAGGAAGTGCTGCTTCCAGGGCATCTTCAAGCGTCTCAAAGTGCCCACTTTGGGGTAAATGCTCATCGGCTTCGAGTGCTTCCAGCACAGAAAGCACTTCCGGGCTCATGTCGCATAAATAAACAAGACGTCCGCTGGCAACGGCATCCCTGGCAACAGTTTCAATTGCCAGTGCAGAAGATACATCCAGTTTTGTGACACGCTCAAAGTCCAGAATCAGTACTTTTGCTCCGCCAGTGGAAAGAATGGATCGCGCGTGATGTCCCAGGTCGGCAGCTGCACCAAAACTCATTGGGCCGCTGAAATCAAATACAATCACATCATTGCCGGCTTCATCCAGCAGTTCCAGTTCACGCGCAGTGGCATTGTGCCTGACGGTGTGAATAGAACGGATGCGTTCAGTCTGTTCTTTGGCAACCTGATGCACGAAATACAGGGAAGCCATAACAACGCCCGCTCCAACTGCGGTGATTAAGTCAACGAAGACGGTCATACCAAATACCATTAACATCAGCCCCAAATCCCAGCGTGGGCCACGATGGGCATTTTTGAGATAACTCCAGTCAATAATGTCCAGGCCAACTTTTAACAGAATACCACCCAGCACAGCATTGGGTATTTGTGCTGCCAGAGGGCTAAGGCCAAGCACGATCGCCAGCAATACCAGCGCGTGGATCATGCCTGATAAACGGGTTTTACCACCAGTACGGATATTGACCACCGTACGCATGGTTGCTCCGGCACTGGCAGTACCGCCGAACAGGCCGGCAACAGCATTACCGATACCCTGGCCAATCAGTTCACGGTTACTGTCATGACGGGTACGGGTCATGTTATCAGCAACCAGTGAAGTTAATAAGCTATCGATGGCACCCAATAAGGCAAGAACAAAAGCTGCTTCCAGCACCAGGAAAATAGCGTCCTGGTTAAAGATAGGCAGAGTAAAAACGGGCAAGCCGCTTGGCACTTCACCCAAGATAGGCACACCACCAACTGCCACACTAATCAGCGTACCAATAATCAATGCTGCCAGGGGGCCAGGAATATAAGCAGCCAGTTTCTTGGGCCATTTATACGCGATCGCCAGTGTCACAAGCCCTAAGACTAAAGCCATAGGGTTGATTGCAGCCATTGCGGCAGGTGCACTAAGTAATGCATCCACGGTACCTGCTGGTGAAGGATGGCCCAGTAAGGGACCAATTTGCAGAATGATAATGATCCCACCAATACCGCTCATAAAACCACTGATGACGGGATATGGAACCAGGCGAATAAACTCGCCAAGCCTTAAAAATCCCATGATGACCTGTATTACCCCGGCAAGGAAAATTGCGGTGAAAATCAGTGCAGCTTCACCTTGAATGCCAGGAATGCTGGCAAGACTGGCTACCAGGCCGGCGACTACTACGGTCATAGGACCAGTAGGCCCCGTTATCTGTGCTCCCGTGCCGCCAAAGAAAGAAGCAAAAAAGCCAACAATAATTGCGCCATAGAGGCCTGATATGGGTCCTAGTCCTGACGCAACACCCATTGCCAGCGCCAGGGGCAGTGCAACAACCCCGGCAGTCAAGCCGCCATAGATATCACCTTTTAAATTGCTTAAATCAAACTTGAACATAAATTTACCCTAATCAATTATGTTGTTAATGATGGTTTCAAAAGAAAACTATTAGTTCACAGCCTGTTTTTTGCCATGGATAAGTTCGTAATAACGATCTTCGACTGGGACAAAGCTATGTTTTTCTTCATCATAAGCACGTACTGTGCCCGCTGCGATGTCATAAACCCAGCCATGAATTTCCACCTCACCACTGGCCAGTTTGGCTGCCACGGCAGGGTGCGTTCGCAAATGAGTCATTTGCAGTAGCACATTTTGCTCAGTGACTTCCGGAAGATGGTCTTCACAAAGTTCGCCGTGACGACCCTCAACTGCAGCAATTGCCGCACGGGTATAGGAAAGCCAGCTGGCGACACTTGGCAGAGCCCCCAGAGATTCAGGTTTCATTGCGCCTTTCATGGCACCGCAATCGGTGTGACCACAAACAATAATGTGCTCAATACCCAGCGCGGCAACACCAAACTCGATAGATGCCGTCATACCGCCGATGACATCACCATAAGGCGGAACAATATTGCCGGCATTTCTACAGATAAAAAGGTCGCCGGGCTCAGAATGTGTGATCAGGTTAGGATCAATTCGTGAATCGGCGCAAGTAATCAAAAGCACTTCAGGAGACTGCCCGTTTGCCAGGGTCTCGAACAGTTCTTTACGCTGATCATAGCTTTTGTTTTTGAACTCTTTTAAACCCGAAATAATTTTTTCCATCGATTACTCCCTTAAATAATTGTGTAGTAAACAGTCGTTGAGGTTAAATATAGTGATTATTTACATAGGAATAAATATAATAAGTGATAGGAATAACCTTTCATATGAAAGAGGAAGTGAAATGTCGGGCAAAGAAATCTCCTTAAAGCAGCTTCGTTATTATTCGGTTGCTGCGCGCCATAACAGTCTGCGTCAGGCAGCGCGTGAGCTTAGAATTTCCCAGCCTTCGCTCAGTGCACAGTTAAGTGGGTTGGAAGAAGCGCTGGATGTTGAGTTATTTGAGCGCAACCGTAACGGTATTTTTCTGACGCCTTTGGGTAGGGACTTATTAAAGGAAACTAACACAGCCATCCAGGCGGTAAATGCGATTGCCGAGTCAGCAAACTTTGCGGCTAAGGGTCCTACAGGAACTTTTCGCTTGGGTGTTACACCGTCGATAGGACCCTATGCCTTGCCCTGGATTTTGCCAACCATCCATAAGCAATATAAAAATATGAAGCTTTTTGTGCGAGAACAAGTGTATACCGATCTGGCTCATGGTCTGCTGGATGGCAAATATGATCTGATATTTACTACCTTACCCCTGGAGGATCCTGCAATTACAGTGATGCCATTGTTTAGGGAACCCATTTATCTGGTGACCAGTAATACACACCGCTTTTCAAAGGAAAAATCAGTTAAAGGTCTTGATCTGTCTGGAGAAGAAATTCTTACCATTGAAGAACATCATCAGTTTTATAAACAGGTAGAAGACCTTTGCTTACGCTTTCATGCAAAACTGCTGCGGGATTACGAAGGTACAAGTCTGGATGCCATACGCCAAATGGTTTATATGGAGATGGGCATCGCTTTTATGCCTGCGCTTTATCTGCGCTCTGAAATTAAAGGTCGTGATAACCTGCATATTCTTGATCTGGAAGACGAGGCGACATTCCGAATTCACGCTCTAGCCTGGCGTAATACCTCACCTTTACGTAATTTTTATCGTGAACTGGGTGGCGCATTTCAGAAACTGATCAAACAGCACTTTAAAGAAGATGTTATTTTGTTGTAGCAGAAAGAGAAGTTTTAAGGCGTAAGCAGAACATCTTTGTCTATAAACACGGATTAAATTCCAGTATCATAACGCCTTCTTTTTTGATGACTTTCACCTCAAATAAGGTTGCTATCTGACATGTTAAGTTTGCATGGTGCTCCTGCCCATTCTCTATTAACCACGCAAAAACTCCTTCACAACATTCAGCAAGCACTACCCGCAGTTTCAGCACTGGAATCCCGCTTTATTCACTTTGCAGATATCAAGGCAGAGCTTGAAGAGGATGAATTAAAGCTGTTGAACAAACTGCTTAAATATGGCCCCCAAGTAGCAGAGCAATCAGAGCAAAACGCTCAGGTAACGCAGCACTATCTGGTGATTCCGCGTTTAGGGACTATCTCTCCCTGGTCTTCCAAGGCAACGGATATCGCATTGAATTGCGGCTTATCCAAAGTAAAACGACTGGAACGGGGCATCTTGTTCACATTGCATGCCTCTGCAGAAATTGATGAACATAAACTATTGCCTTACTTGCATGATCGTATGACCCAAATAGTGGTGCTGGACATCAAAGGTGCTGAAAAACTTTTTCAGTCTGCCGAAGCCAGTCCGATGCAGACCATAGATATACTGCAAGGCGGTAAGCAGGCTCTGGTCGACGCTAACAAGAACATGGGCCTGGCACTGGCAGAAGACGAAATAGATTATTTGCATGAAAGTTTTATTGCACTTGGGCGTAATCCCAACGATATTGAGTTAATGATGTTTGCCCAGGCCAACTCGGAGCATTGCCGCCATAAAATATTTAATGCGTCCTGGACAGTAGATGGCCAGGTCCAGGACAAGTCCCTGTTTGCGATGATTCGTAATACTTATGAGTGTCATAGCGAGGGGGTGCTATCGGCCTATAAAGATAATGCTTCAGTCATGAAAGGTATGAAAGCGGGGCGTTTCTTTCCTGATCCCAAGAGCCGCAGTTATCAATATCACCAGGAAGACATCCATATCCTCAGCAAGGTTGAAACGCATAATCACCCGACTGCTATTGCCCCTTTTCCGGGTGCTTCCACGGGTTCCGGTGGTGAAATTCGTGATGAAGGGGCTACCGGTACTGGTTCAAAACCCAAAGCCGGTTTAACAGGGTTTTCCGTGTCGAATCTGAAGATCCCAGGTCAGATTCAGCCCTGGGAAGAAGATAACGGCAAACCCGATCATGTTGCTTCGGCTTTGGATATCATGTTGGAAGGGCCGATAGGTGGCGCAGCTTTTAATAATGAATATGGCCGGCCTAATTTGTGTGGTTATTTTCGCAGCTTTGAGTATCTGATGCCTGACTCTGAGCTGTCAGATCATGGGCAGGAGGATATTCGTGGTTATCACAAACCGATTATGCTGGCTGGTGGTCTGGGCAATATCCGCGACCAGCATGTACAGAAACAAGATATTCCTGTAGGTGCTAAATTAATTGTATTGGGTGGTCCGGCCATGCTGATTGGCCTGGGTGGTGGAGCAGCGTCTTCCATGGCTTCAGGAACCAGTCATGAAGATCTGGATTTTGCGTCGGTACAACGGGATAACGCTGAAATGGAACGCCGCTGCCAGGAAGTGATTGATCAGTGCTGGGCGCAGGGTGAGCGGAATCCTATTAAATTTATTCATGATGTCGGTGCGGGTGGACTGTCCAATGCCTTACCCGAACTGGTCAAGGATGGCGGGCGTGGAGGACAGTTTAATCTGCGTGAAATTCCGAATGCAGAAACCCGTATGTCACCGATGGAAATCTGGTGTAACGAAGCACAGGAACGCTATGTGCTGGCAGTGACTGGGGAAGATCTTGAACGGTTTGAGCGAATTTGCCAGCGTGAGCGATGCCCGTTTGCGGTAGTGGGTGAAGCTACCGAAGAATTACACTTGTCATTGCAGGATACACACTTTTCCAACCAGCCCATTGACCTGCCAATGTCCGTATTATTCGGTAAGCCACCGAAAATGCACAGGAACGTTAAAACTGTCAAAGGTAAACTGAAAGCATTTGATGCCAAAGGTATCAGCCTGGAGGAAGCAGCTGAGCGTGTATTGCAATTGCCGACGGTGGCCAGTAAGAGTTTTCTTATTACGATTGGCGATCGTTCAATTACCGGGATGGTGGCGCGTGAACAGATGGTTGGCCCCTGGCAGGTGCCGGTGGCGGATGCAGCGGTAACAGCACAATCATTCGATTCCGATTTTGGCGAAGCCATGGCGATGGGCGAAAGAACGCCGACGGCCTTAATTAATGCAGCGGCATCAGGGCGCATGGCGGTCGCTGAGGCCATTACCAACATTGCCTGTGCCCGTATCAATAAAATCAGTGATATCAAATTATCGGCAAACTGGATGGCTGCTGCTGGTTTTCCCGGTGAGGATGCGAAGCTTTATGAGACTGTGAAAGCTGTAGGGATGGAATTGTGCCCGGAACTCGGTATTACGATCCCGGTCGGCAAAGACTCCATGTCGATGCGCACAGTTTGGCAGGATGCACAAAGCAAAAAAGCCAAGAGTGTCACCTCGCCTTTATCCTTGATTGTTTCAGCTTTTGCTCCAGTACAGGATATTCGTCAGACCTTAACACCGCAATTACGTTTGGATCAGGATAGCCGCCTGTTGTTACTGGATTTGGGTCTGGGCTCCAATCGTCTAGGCGGCTCAGCCCTGGCACAGGTCTATAAACAGCTTGGTAATAAGGTGCCGGATCTGCACAGTGCATCTGACTTAAAAGCTTTCTTTGCTTTTATTCAGGATGCCATGGAGCAGGGTTTGCTGCTGGCCTATCACGACCGTTCCGACGGCGGTGTATTTGTGACCTTAATGGAAATGGCCTTTGCCGGACATTGTGGTTTGTCTGTTCACTTGGGTGGTATTACCAGCCAGCAGAACTTACTGGACAGTCTGTTCAATGAGGAGTTAGGTGCTGTGATTCAGGTGGCTGTGGATAAATTAACACAACTGAATGAACTGGCAGAAGGTTATGGTCTGGCTGATATCTGTTTTGATATTGGTGAGCCGGTTGCCGGTAATGACATTCATTTCTTTTATGAAGGCAAGGATGTGCTGAGTGCTACGCGCACCCATTATCATAGCCTGTGGGCAAATACTTCATATCAGATACAAAGTCTGCGTGACAATAGCGAATGTGCAAAACAGGAATACGAACGCATTCAGGATGAGAATGATAGCGGGCTGTTTGTCGACCTGAGTTTTGATATTAATGAGGATATCTCTGCACCATATATTAATAATAAAGCCAGGCCTCGCATTGCGGTTCTGCGTGAGCAGGGTGTTAATGGGCAGCTTGAAATGGCCGCGGCTTTTGAGCGTGCCGGGTTTGATGCTATTGATGTGCATATGAGCGATATTATTAGCGGTGAGGTTAGCCTTGAACTTTTTAATGCGTTGGTTGCCTGTGGCGGATTTTCCTATGGTGATGTGCTCGGTGCAGGCGAGGGTTGGGCTAAGTCAATCCTGTTTAATGACAATGCACGTAAACAGTTTGAAGCTTTCTTTTCGAGTGAAAACACATTAGCCCTCGGTGTTTGTAACGGCTGTCAGATGATGTCTAATCTGCATGAACTGATACCGGGGACTGCACACTGGCCACACTTTGTCAGAAATGCATCCGAACAGTTTGAAGGCCGAACCTCGCTGGTAAAAATTCAGGACAGTCCTTCGGTTTTACTCCAGGGCATGGCAGGTTCTGTATTTCCAATAGCGATTGCGCATGGTGAAGGCAGAGCAGAATTTGGTTCTAAAGAAGCGGAACAGGCGGTATTAAACAGCACAACAGTGGCCATGCAGTATGTTGATTATAAAGGCGAGGTTACACAAAGTTATCCGGCTAATCCTAATGGATCGCCCAATGGCATAGCAGGGCTATGTAATGAAGATGGTCGTTTCACCATCATGATGCCTCATCCTGAGCGTGTTTTCCGTGCAGTGACCAACGCCTGGCGTCCAGACGATTGGCAGGAATATAGCCCCACCATGCGTATGTTCAGAAATGCGCGTCATTGGTTGGGGTAGGGCTTAGTTACCCCTTTTATAAAAAACTTTTGATCAATGAGTTGAAATTAATGTATACATGATTAAATAAAAGGCTGACTGAAAGCTGAATCAATGTATAGGCTTAATTTTCAAAAACTTTCACCAACGCTGCTGAAGCAATATATTGCTGCGTTCTATATCTATCATTTTGATGCAAATAGTGATGTACAGCTTTTCCCAAAAGGTGTTTTTGAAATTGTGTTCCAGAGTGATGGCCGTTTTCAGCATAAAGGCAGACAATTTAATCAGTAAAAAAATGCTTCGTTTGGCGCTTTATGAAATGCCGGGCACCGTTCTGGTTGCGCTTGGTTTATACGGAAAATTCTGGGCAAGGGGAGATGCTTTTGTGGCTTTTTTGAATGATCCGCAAAATGTTAACCTGATCTTAACAATTGGCATTGTTATCTGGCTTTATTGCTGGACAGAATTTATTAAACTTTTAAGAAATAATCGTTGACTTTGTTTTATCCCGCCTATAATCTGCGAGCCAGCTAGAAAGTGTAGCTAAATATTTATAACTTCTTTTCGTTGCATATCTTGTATTTTCATCGTTCTCTATTTTTAAATCCAGATTATTTAAATCCAGTTTTTAAAAGAGTATTAAAGAGTTTCTAAATTTAGGCTTATTTCCATGCTACAACTCGTTTCTTAACAATGTTTAATGAAACAATATTTTTTTAAATTTTAAAGGTAATTTTTATGTCTGATAAAGTAACTGGAACAGTTAAATGGTTTAATGAGTCAAAAGGCTTTGGCTTTATTGAACAGGAATCAGGTCCTGATGTTTTTGCACATTACAGTGCAATTGTCAGCTCTGGCTATAAAACTTTGGCCGAAGGTCAGAAAGTTGAGTTTGAAGTCACTCAAGGTCAAAAAGGACCGCAAGCTGAAAATATTGTTGCCGTTTAACAGTATTAATAGTGTTGAATAAAAAAGCAGCCTTCGGGCTGCTTTTTTTTGTTTTATTGTTCAGCTTGCACATTCGCACTAGTCCGTTGTTTCGACAAGCGCTATATTAGCGCTATGTTCAAACTTAGCTTTTATGTGCCTGAATCCCATCTTGAAGCGGTCAAGTCTGCTCTGTTTGCTATCGGTGTTGGCAAAATCGGCAATTATGATTCCTGTTGCTGGCAAACTTTAGGCCAGGGGCAGTTTCGGGCACTCGAAGGTAGTGATCCGTATCTGGGGCAGCAGGGGATGATACAGACGGTCGCTGAGCTCAAGGTGGAAATGGTTTGTGAAGAGGCTTTGATAGTCGAAGCAGTCGATGTCCTAAAACAGGCACACCCTTACGAAGAGCCTGCCTATGATGTTGTCAGGCTGGCAGAAGTTTGATGTTTTCTCTCAGGTTACTTACGTTTTTATCCATACTTTTTCCAGTACTGCTGGTGACAAACAGTTTTGCCCAGGAGTTCAATGCCGGCAATCAACCCCAGGCTGAATTTCATATGGCCCGGCTTATTTATAATAATGGCTATGGGCCGAGAGGCAGAAATTTTGCGCTTTCCAACCGTGGACAGGGTTGGTGGGCGATAGACTATCCTTCAGCTGAATTTCATTTTCTGGAAGGTCTAAGTCGGCTTTCCCGCATTGATGTTGCCGAGGACAGCATGCATCTGAGCATTATGGAAGATGAAATCTTTGACTACCCCTGGTTATTTGTGCAGCAGGTAGGACAGGGCGGCTGGGATCCAAGACCGGAAGAAGTCGCACGCTGGCGAGAATACCTGTACCGGGGTGGTTTTCTGGTGGTTGATGACTTTCATGGTGCTGCTGAATGGCAATCCTTTCAACATGCGATGAGTAAGATATTCCCCACCCGTGCCATTGTGGATTTAAGTAGCGAGGATGAGGTTTTTAATGTGCTTTATGTGCTGGATCAATTGACCCAGATACCAGGTCGTCGTCACTTGTACCGGGCTGCTGATGGTTCCGTAAAAGCTGAATTACGTGGACCTCAGGCCTGGCGTGGTGTCTATGATGATCACGGTCGCCTGATGGTGGCGATAAATTACAATATGGACATGGGTGACGCCTGGGAACATGCCGATGATCCGGTCTATCCTGAGCCCATGACAGCGCTGGCCTATCGCTTTGGTTTGAATTATGTCATCTATGCGATGACCCACTAGTTGAATAAGTGCTCAAAGCCACATAAATCGGGCGTATCAATTTCTTGAAATGTGCTAAAGACTCAATTACTCTTTGTCCCATTAAACAGGGGATTACACAAGTTTTATGCGCAAATACTTTAGCTTTCTGAGTTTCCAGCTTGGTTTGTTATTTTGCCTTGGCGGATTTTTCTTTTCAGCCACCGCCAGTTCTGCAGAGAGCGATTTCCCTGTTCCCGAAAATATTCGTCCGGCCATTAATTTCTGGATTAAAGTCTATACAGAAGCCGATACTAAAAGCGGCTTCCTGCATGATTCTGAAAACCTTGCCGTTATTTACACCAAACTGAATCGCGACCGCACAACCATCAATAGCACCCGTGAGGAAATAGCAAGCGATTTGCGTGTGCTGGCCAGTGGTAAACGCAGTGGATTGACCCCTTCACAGCAGAAAATTCTCGATTTGTGGCCCAAAGATGTTTCCAATGAGCGGCTTGCCAGAGCGGCGAACAGTGTGCGCTGGCAACTGGGGCAAAGAGACCGTTTTATCGAAGGCCTGCAACGGGCAGGTGCCTATCGTAATCATATAGAAGAAGTGGTACGCAGTAAGGGTATGCCGATTGAGCTGGCCATACTGCCACATGTGGAGTCGTCTTTTCATCCCGGTGCTTATTCCAGTGCTGCTGCGACCGGAATGTGGCAGTTCGTGCGGTCAACGGCACAGCGTTTTATGCGGGTTGATTACGTCGTGGATGAGCGTCTGGATCCGTATTCGGCAACCTATGGTGCTATGGAGTTACTTGAATTTAACTACAATGCTTTGGGTACATGGCCGCTGGCCCTGACAGCATACAATCATGGCGCTAATGGTATTGCACGAGCCGTGCGTGATGTTGGTTCTGATGATATAGGTCGCATTATTGCTGAATATAAAGGCCCCCGTTTTGGTTTTGCATCACGTAATTTTTATGCGCAGTTTCTGGCTGCACTGGAGGTCGACAGTCACTATGAAACTTACTATGGTCCTATCACGCTTGATTCACATCCGGGTTTCTATGAAGAGGAAATGACCTCTTATGTTTCTGCTCAGGACCTGGCGAATACTCTGGGTGTCAGTGTCGCTGATCTGAGACGGGATAATCCGGCCTTACAACCAGCTGTCTGGTCAGGCACAAAACGTATTCCCAAAGGCTACTCAATAAAAGTCAGGCGTGATGTTTTACCGGGAGGTAATTTAATCGCCAGTCTTAATACCTTACCCCTGACAACTTTATTCAGCGAACAGATCCCTGATTTAAGTTATGTCGTTCGTCGGGGAGATTCTTTGTCGGTGATTGCCGAGCGTTATCGAACAACAGTTTCTGAATTGGTGGCCATCAATCAATTACGTGACAGAAATAGCATCAGGATAGGTCAGCAGCTATTACTGCCGCAACAGGACGGCTCAATTCCAACCCTGGTGGTTAATGACAATACGCCACTTGAAATACCGACTAACGGGCTCTATGAAGTCCGCCGTGGCGACACCTTATCAATTATTGCTGAACGTTATCGTGTGTCTGTTGATAGCCTGGTTACGCTAAATGGCTTGAATAACCGGGGTATGATTTTCCCGGGCCAGAGTTTGCGCCTGCGTGCAGCTGAAGGGGCTGTTCAGACCACAGAGCTTGTGGCAGCAGTGCAAGAAACAGATTCAGTGGAAGACAGTGAAATGGATTTAATCGCTGCAGTGGAGACTGGCAATCAAGTGGAATCAGAGCTGGATGCTACTTTGGAAGCCGTAGAAGCTGAAGTAATGGTTGAGGAAAACGCGGAACAACTACTGACTGATTTATCAGCCGACCCGGCAGACTATAGTGTCGCCAGTGACAATACAATCGAGATTCAGGCCATTGAAACGCTTGGGCATTATGCAGATTGGCTAGGCATCAGAACCCAAGTCTTACGTAATCTGAACGGTCTGGCTTTTCGTGATCCGGTGATGATTGGTGATCGTCTGAAACTGGATTTTTCCAGAGTCGACCAGGCAACCTTTGAGAATCGTCGACGCGCGTTTCATCGTGATTTACAACAGCAGTATTTTGCCAACTATCGTATCCAGCAGACGGAAGAATACAGTATTAAGCGTCGTGATTTTTTGAGTAATCTGACCAGACAACGCTCTGTACCCATGTGGTTGTTCCGTCAATATAACCCGGAAGTCGATTTTGAACGTTTGCAGATAGGGCAGGTAGTTGTGTTTCCTGTGGTGCAGCGAGTTTCTCTCTAATCCATTAAGTTTTAGTGTGTCTGTCTAACAGAATCCCCCTAAAGCCTTTTTCTTTTAGGAGGTCATCTGCATTATAAAGCGGGCAATTTTCCCTGCTCATTCTGCAGTAGTGTACGGTGGTTTACTATTGGAGAAAATTCAGCTTTATCAGTGGGTTATCTGCGAAAAAAAATCGTCATAGCCTATAATTTAAGTCGCCACTTCTTTCCAGTTAAACAACTTGATGGCAAAACCAAGCCCGATAGCTATCCAGATAACTATGCCAATGATATTCGGCATCAGCTCAAGGACATTGGCGCCTTCGATAGCGACACCGCGTAAGCCACTCACGACAAAGCTCAAGGGCAGAATATTCGCCAGTGGCTGAATGATGGTGGGCATGGCATCTATCGGATAAAAAATACCGGTCAGCAACATTTGCGGCCAGGTCAACAGCATGTTCATGGCCATGATGGCCTGCTGGGTTTTTGCCAGAGAGCCCAGGCAAAAACCTAAACTGAGAAAGATAGTGGTGCCCAGAATAATAAAAACATAAAGGTTGGCCAGATTGCCGATAAAAGTAATGTTCAATAATAAAATCGCAATGCCTAATAGGATGGACAGTTGAATTATCACGATCAGCAGCCGGGATAACACCAGGCCGGTAATAAAGTTTTTTGGTTGTATGGGTGTCACAAATAAGCGTTTTAAAATGCCTTTACGACGGAATTCGACCAGATTAAAGCCACTGCCACCCATGGCAATTTGCATCAAGGCCATCGCCAGCAAACCAGGCACCAGAAAATCGAGATAGGTCTGTGTCCTTGCTTCGACATCTTCTATGGCCAGATCAAACAGGGGTTCAAGATTACGCAAATCACGTTCCACATCAACCAGACCTTGTTGTAGTAAGGGAATAACCGTATTCATTTGTGCTGTCTGTGAGGTATCAATCAGAACACGCAAGTCGATATTGGCGGGAGTGCCACGAAACTCTTCCGGTATCAGCAATGCAAGTCCGATATTGCCATTGATAACCTGGACACGCAGGCTTTCTTCTGTTCCCTCAGTGATATCAAACAGGGGGTTGCTATTAATACTGGCGATAAAATTCCTGCTCAGCGTTGAATCGGCGCTATCTGCGACGCCAATAGCGATTGGATCTGCTTCCCCACTATTAAAAAAGCCAAAGGCCATCATCATCAATAAAGGAAAAATCAATGAAAACACGATTGCCTGACGATCCCGGGAAAAGATTTTAAGAAATACTTTGGTCATAACCAGCGTTAAATTCATATTTCCTTACTCCCTTAATCCGGTGCCGGTCAGCGCCAGAAAAACGTCTTCCAGATTGCCGTGCAAAGGCGTCTGTGGTGGTTCCGATGCATGTGACAGAATCAACTCCTGAGGTGTGCCTTCAGCGATAATTTTGCCATGATCCATAATTGCCAGGCGGTCACAAAGGTATTCGGCTTCTTCCATGTTGTGGGTTGTCAGTACGATGGTCATGCCTCTGGCATTAAGGTTTTTGACCAGCTCCCAGATATTACGTTTGGCTTGCGGATCCAGTCCAGTAGTCGGTTCATCCAGAAACAGAACTTTAGGTTCATGCACGAGGGCACAGGCGATGGAGAAACGTTGTTGTTGTCCGCCGGAAAGCTCCTTGGGTTTGGCATGGGCTTTTTCCTGCAGGTTGACGTGAGCAAGCAAATCGAGAGGATTGTCATGGCGGCCATAAAGCTGACTGAAAAGTTTAATCAGTTCAGCCAGATTCAGATGATCAAAATACTCATTGGCTTGCAGTTGTACGCCAATAATTTTCTTAACTCTGTAAGGTTCCTTGGTGACTGAAATATTGTCTACCCAGGCTTCCCCTTCATCGATATCAGTAAGACCCTCTATCATTTCCAGCGTCGTGGTTTTTCCAGCACCGTTGGGGCCAAGAATGCCATAAATTTCTCCGGCTTCGATAGCCAGGGATGTGCCATTGACGGCAAAAAAGAAATCATTTTTTTTACCCGGTACGGGATATTTTTTGTGCAAATTCTCGGTTTTTACAATACTCATAAGCGGGCTCTGAATCTGAAACGCCGCAAGCATAACAAGTTATTGGCACTTTGGTTACATATAAGCGTTTATTTTAAGTCTGATCTTGCCTAGAATGCCTACCCACTGCATCCGCTCAGTCGGGCTTTAGTCAAAGGAACAAAATGTCAGCAATAATATCCATTAAAAATCTTAATAAAATATACGACGGCGGGTTCCAGGCACTTAAAGATATTAATCTTGATATAGAACAGGGCGAAATCATTGCGCTGTTAGGGCCCAACGGCGCAGGCAAAACTACCCTGATCAGTACTATTTGCGGAATTGTGACGCCAACAGACGGCTCAATTACTGTAGCCGGCTATGATATTCAGAAAGATTACCGGCAAGCGCGTTCAATGATTGGCCTGGTACCCCAGGAATTAACCATAGAGACTTTTGAAACGGTAAATAATGTACTGGAATTCAGTCGTGGTTTATTCGGTAAGAAAAAAGATCCTATGCACATAGAGAAAGTGCTGAAGTCATTGTCTTTGTGGGAGAAGAAAGACAATAAGCTAGTGACACTTTCCGGTGGTATGAAACGTCGTGTCTTAATCGGTAAGGCTCTCGCGCATGAGCCAGATATTCTGTTTCTGGATGAGCCAACTGCTGGTGTCGATGTCGAGCTGCGTAAGGAAATGTGGGAAACCATCCGTGAATTAAAAGATTCCGGTGTGACGGTTATTCTTACAACTCACTATATAGATGAAGCAGAAGAAATGGCTGATCGTATTGGTGTGATTAACCGCGGTGAGATAATTCTGGTGGATGAAAAAGATGCGCTCATACAAAAAATGGGTGAAAAATATCTCATTTTATACCTGACTGAAAAACTCTCCGAAATCCCGGCAAGCCTGTCTCAATATAACCTGCAGCTTGCCGATGATGGCATGCAGTTAAAGTACAGTTATGACGTTCAGCAGGAAGATACAGGTATTACAGCACTACTTGACGAAATAGAAGCTGCGAATATCCACTATCGGGATCTGGCCACCAAACAAAGCTCTTTGGAAGAAATATTTGTAAATCTGGTGAGAAAATAATGAATTATCGAGCGGTTATTGCAATTTTTAAATACGAAATGGCCAGAACCTGGCGCACGATTGCACAAAGTATCGTTTCGCCGGTGCTTTCAACCTCTCTGTATTTTATTGTCTTTGGTAGTGCAATTGGGTCCCGCATGAGTGATATTGATGGCGTCAGTTATGCGGCATTTCTGGTACCAGGATTGATGATGCTTTCCTTGCTGACGCAAAGTGTTTCCAATGCTTCTTTCGGTATTTATTTTCCACGTTTTATCGGAACGATTTTTGAATTGCTGTCGGCACCGGTATCAACCCTGGAAATTGTATTGGGTTATGTGGGAGCTGCAGCCTGTAAATCATTAATAGTCGGCAGCATCATATTAATCACCGCCTCGTTTTTTGTTGATATGCAGATAATGCATCCATTTTTAATGCTTTTTTTCCTCATGCTAACCGCATTAACCTTCAGTATGCTGGGTTTTATTATCGGCATCTGGGCTGATAATTTTGAAAAGCTGCAGATCGTTCCTTTATTGATTATTACGCCGTTGACCTTTCTGGGCGGCAGCTTTTATTCAATTAACATGTTGCCGGAATTCTGGCAAAAAGTGACTTTGTTTAACCCTGTGGTATATCTGGTGAGTGGTTTCCGCTGGAGTTTTTATGAAATATCTGATGTGAATCTTTGGGTGAGCCTGAGTATGACTGGCTTGTTTCTGTTGATTTGTCTAGTCGGAATTTTCTGGATTTTTAAAACAGGATACCGCCTAAAAAACTAAATTAGCTACTGCGCTTGATAATACTTCGTTGAAGCTAAAAATTAACTCAGTTACATACTGCCATATTGTTATCGCAATACCTGAAGGGCAGGAAGTGGAAGTTAATACCGAACTGAATAATAATTTTCTGATGGTTTCAGGTTCAGTAAAAAGTGAACGTGATGAAAGCGTCAGTGGTTTTAGCAGCAGAAGTATGCAGGAGAGCCGTTTCTCACAATCCTTGTTTTTATCAGATGCGATAGATGAAGCCGGGATGCAGGTAGAGCGTAGTGATAATGAAATTGTTATTACTGTGCCTAAATTGAATGCACAAATCTAGATGAGTGTCAGGGTAAAGGTTTACTCTGACACGAGTTCGCTTTGCTGAGATTTGGGTATACCAGGCGTTTTTTGTTCCAGTTTTGTGTTGGGTAAAAAACAAGCCAGGACAATACCGCAGAGAAAAACCGGCATGATGTATAAGAAAATCGGGGTCAGGGCGTCGGCGTAGGTATTAACAAATATATCCTGCATCGATTCAGGCATGGCGCGCAGGATAGCGGGGGTGATTGATTCAACATCATCGATGGGTAATACCATGTTTGCCGGTAGGCGCTCTAACAGCATTGTAGTCAGGCGGGCTGAAAATAATGAACCGACTACTGCAATGCCCATGGTCGCACCTATTTCGCGGAAAAAAGCATTGGCTGATGTTGCAGTCCCTACTTCATCAAAGGGGACTGAATTCTGAACGGCCAGGATTAATATCTGGAAAATACAGCCCATACCAGTGCCCATCATAAAAATATAACTGCAAACCAGTGCGACAGGTTGTCCAACTTGTAATGTTGAAAACAGAAACAGGGTAATTGAGCACAAACATAAGCCGATAATCGGATACTTTTTGTAATAGCCTGTTCTTGCTGCCAGTTGCCCGGTCAGGTTGATAGTAAAAATGATGCCGAGCATCATCGGTATCATCAGATAGCCGGAAACAATCGCAGAGTAGCCATATACCATTTGAAAATAAGTCGGCATATAGGCGATTGATGAGAACATGCCGATGCCGACCAGCAGTCCCAGTAAGGTTGTGATATTGAAGGTGGCATTATGGAACAGGCTGATCGGGATTATCGGATCTTTAGCGCGGTTCTCAGCATAAAGGAATAGCAGTGCAGCAAGGATTGCAAGAATGCCGAGACTGATGATTGGTGCCGAAGTCCAGGCAAAGGTCGTGCCGCCCCAGCTGAAAAACAGGGTTAGAAAACTCACGGCAAATATCATGCTGACGATTCCGCCTATATCAAGGGTGAAATCTTTGGCAGGCTTGTTGAGTCTGAGCCCTTTCCAGCAGATGCCGATAACTGTCAGACCAATGGGCAGGTTAATCCAAAAGGTCCAGCGCCAGCTGACATAGTCTGTTAAATATCCGCCGATCAGGGGGCCTGTAATAGAAGCAATGGCAAACATCATGCCGATAGGCGCCATGTATTTGGAACGCTCACGAATCGGAACCAGATCTGCCATGGTGGCTTGGGTTAATACCATTAGTCCGCCACCACCCAGGCCTTGTATGCCCCGAAAAGCAATGAGTTGACCGACATTTTGACTGAAGCCGCCCAAAGCAGACCCAGCAACAAAAATACTGAGGGCGCTTAACATCATGGCACGTCGACCCATCAGATCACCCAATTTGCCATAGATAGGCATGGAAATGGTTGATGCCAGAATATAAGCAGTGATTACCCAGGCCATGTAGGAAACGCCATTCAGCTCGCCGACCATGGTTGGAAGTGCGGTAGAGATAATGGTTTGATCCAGCGCCCCAAGTAGCATGCTGATCAGCAGGGAAGCATAAATCCACTTAAAACCTTCTGGCGGTATCCACTTTTGGTAAGGTTCAGACATGATGATCTCCGGAGCTTGGAGTGAATTTACTCTGAGCCCTTTGTTAAGTGGGTTTTATTTAAGCCTGGAATAAGTCTTCTATAGAGAGATAACGTTCGCCGGTATCATAGGAGAACACCAGAACTCTTGCGCCAGCAGGAATATCATCAAGCTTTTGTGCGACTGCAGCCAAAGTGGCGCCGGATGAAATACCTATGAAGATGCCTTCTTCCTTACAGCAGCGGCGAGCCATTTCAAAAGCATCCTCTTCGGTTACAGCAATGGTGCCGTCAAGAATATCCGTGTTTAACACGTCAGGAATAAATCCGGCTCCAATGCCCTGAATGCGGTGCAGACCTTTCACCATGCCGGCAATTACCTGTGACTTAACGGGTTCCACAGCAAAAACCTGCATGGCAGGAAATTTTTCTTTAAGAACCTCAGCACAACCGGTGATGTGTCCGCCTGTCCCGACGCCAGTAATCATATAATCAATCCCTTCGGGAAAGTCCGCCAATATTTCCTGAGCGGTGGTTTCTTTATGGACTGTTACATTGACCGGATTGAAAAATTGAGAAGGCATCCAGGCATTTTCATATTCATCCATTAATTCATTGGCTCTTTCAATACAGCCTCCCATCCCGAGCTCTTTGGGTGTCAGTACTAATTCTGCCCCTAGTGCCGCCATATAACGGCGACGCTCTATAGACATGGATTCCGGCATGGTCAGAATCAGACGATAGCCTTTTACAGCTGCGACCATAGCCAGGCCAATGCCGGTATTGCCTGAAGTTGGTTCAATAATGATACTGTCTTTGCTGAGCTCACCACTTTGCTCGGCAGCTTCGATCATCGCCAAAGCAATGCGGTCTTTTATGCTGCCGCCGGGGTTCGAACGTTCGGTTTTCATCC
>Ga0255763_1000623_pt1 | contig 39204 bp, 63 predicted proteins | sample 041ome_2_FD_179963 | JGI IMG/M metagenome (GOLD analysis project Ga0255763, IMG submission 179963) | Coastal salt marsh microbial communities from the Groves Creek Marsh, Skidaway Island, Georgia - 041406US metaG (version 2) | ecosystem: Environmental > Aquatic > Marine > Intertidal zone > Salt...
CCTGAACTTAATTTTGTGGGATATGTTAAACTACCACCATTACCTGGAAAACTTGGTGTAGCACCTGTGCCTTGGTAAGTATCGTAGTAGAGGTCAGCATTTGCCGGAGTCAAATAAAATAACAGGCTAATTAGACTGATTAATAGTAATCTCATTTGAAATTGCTCCTCCGTCTGGGTTTATGTCAAAGTCCATAACTTCATTGCCCGCTTGGTTGTGATTGATCCTGTATGTTGTGTCCTTGCTCAAAACTATTCTTACATAGTTGCCCTGGGCATCCTCTCTAAGATAGATGTAGTTGGGATCTTGATCTAATACTGTAATTCCAGTAGTTTCATCTCTACCTAGAAAACTCAATCGTTCTCCTCTTTCAAACTCGTCCTGCATCTGTTTCAGTATCTGTGCCAGTGAGGCATCCAGTGCGTCATATAAAAAATTCTGTGCGAGAGGATCATAGTCCAATTCGCTGGTCCAAGTATCTTCGTCATCCGCTAGATAGTCCTTGTTTAATTCTCTAAACTCTAGAAAGTCAAGATCCAAAGCAGATGCTAGTGCTTTTATTCTGTCTGTTTCTACTTCTAGGTCTAATTCCTTGGGACGTCTTATTATAAGCAGGTTGTTAATCATATCTTCAGTAAGGTCCAGTGATACAGGCTTGAGTGGATTACTCTTTTGGGTCTCAACGACCGTTGCTTGGAAGGGCTGATTAAGAATAACTGAGCCTATATCACTGGATACTTCTATCTCACCCGTAACGCATAGTCTATCTACGCCGCCACCAGGACGAGGGACTTCTGTACAACTGGGTAATAAAATAATTGTACTGTTTCCTGTTTCATCAACTGTTAGTGAGAAATCTGTTCCACGCACACCAACTACTGCTGTGGGCGTTCTAATCTTTACATTTTGTCTTGAATTCTTTGCTATTTGTCCTGACGCATATCTTACTGTGCCAAAACTTGCTTTTAGTGCTAGTTTACCTGTGCTGGTATTGGGATCATATACAAACTCGTCAATAACCAGTTTAGAGTTTTCAGTTACGTCAACACGAGTTTCGTCAACAAACTGTATTGCAGTCTTACCATTCTTTGTTTTAACAGTATCATAACTTTCTACGTTAAAGTCTTTATTAATCTTCTCATAGGTCTCTCCGCCCTTACGCTGAATATCAGTAACGCCAACTTGTTCAATTACGTCACCAATCTTTGCATATGACTGGGTAGATATAAGAATCAGTATAACAAATAACCAACGCATACTAATCGCTTTGTGTAATGTCTACATCAAAGTTATCACCTTGAATAGTAAGGTCAACAGTGTTATCATAGATACCGCTTTGTGTAATATCTATTGTACCACCACCGCCATCTACATCAAGTGTAATGCCGTGTCCATTTATATCTCCATCACCTGATTGACTTGTAGTTAAAGCAACACCTTCGTCACTGTTAGCACTATTAGTTGATAGTGAAGCACTATTATTAATGTCAACAGTAAGTGCCGCACTCTGTCCATCAATGCTTGATGTTAGAATGTTATTGTCGCCAGTTACGGTAAATGATACAGTTGAACCTGCGGCATCAGCAGTTGCGCCAATGTCAAAGTCAAATGTATTGTCACTACCTGTTGTGGTAATGTTAAGTGTTATAGTATCACAGTTACCTGCCGCTGAACTTGAACACTGTAGATCCACTGTGTTTGAATCACCAGTAAATGCCCAAGTACCTGTGTAGGTATCGCCTTTGATTGTAGCCGCAATAGTGTTACTACTACCTGTTTGTGTAATTGAAAACGTCATGTCATCGCCTGTAAGTCCTACATTTGTGCCACTAGTTCCAATTACGTTGTTTTGTCCATCTTGTGTGATGTCTAAGTCTAACCCATCTCCTGACTGCTGAATATAGATGTCATTTGATATAGCAGGTGAGCCAAAGAACAAAATAGCCACGAACAAGATAGTTAAATATGAAAATGATTTATTCATCTTTTATCTCCTTTTGTGTTTTGTTATCTTCTTTGTATACTCTCTCTGCATACTTCCAGAGGTTCTTTTCTTTTCCCTGTTGTATTAAGTCAACAACGCCTGCTTCGATAGCAGTTCTTACGGCGTAATTAACAGGTTCATTAACTGCACTTCCGGCTTCTAATTCTAAAGCCTTGGTACCAAGATCCAGGAACCTAAAAACGTCTGCTCCAGACTTGTAACTTGCTATACGTTTTTCTACGGCAGTTGTAAGCAAAACTTCTCCGGTTTGCACACTAACTATACGCATTGCAATAGTTACTTGATCTACTCTATATTCAGTATTACCGCCAATACCAAAATAACGGGCTCCTACACCCCCACTTTCGATATTTGATTCATACCCTACAACACCGCCTTCGAGTAGTAAGCCAGCGAATAGTATTGGTTTTAGTTTAATTGCCTCATTGCCTTCATAAACTTCTCTTGTGCTTTTTATTAATTGCCTTTCTTTTACTAAGTTGTCTAAGCCTATACGTTCAACTACTGTGAACCAACTTTCATTTCCTACACTTTTAAGAGCATTAATAACCCATACTTCTGAACCTTGGGTAATAGCACTCGAAAGTTGGCTAAATCTGTCATTTGGTTTACGCTGTCCTGTCTTATCTGAGAACTGGTAAACTGCTATTGTTATTTTCGGACCGTCTAAATACGGAACTGTATCTAGGATATTTTGAATAGGCGAACGTGCTAATTCCGGCTTGCTCCAATCTTCTTTTTTAAGATTAGCCGCACAACCTGAAAGGAGTACTATTGCTATAATTAATCCTAATAATTGCTTCAATTAAAACTCCTAAAAACCAAAGCCTGTTAGTGGTACAATCAATTCTGTAAATGTTCCATCTGCTTCTGTGATCTGTACAGTAATTGTACCTGCTGTAGTATCCTTTACCCAGTATATTGTTGCGCCTTCAATGTTTGCAGTGCCGTTGAGAGCACCATTTTCTTCGAACATACCGTCAACTAGATTTTTTGAGATGTTTGCATAAATTCTTGATTCTACGTTGTTTAGGAATTTAGCCAAAGTGGTGTTAGCCGCTTCACGTTCTGCGGTTCTTGCATCAGCCTCTGCTTTTTCCTTTAATTCCTGTTTTCTTTGGAATTGTAACTGTTCTATTGCTAAAACATGATTACTATAGCCTTGCCCTGAAAAACTAGGATTTTTAAAAGAGTGTGTTAGCGTTTCTGCCCCTACTTGCGTAGAGATTGCCAGAAATATAGTAAGAAGTATTACCCTCATTTGTTTGCCCTCCACTAGTATTTATCGTAAAATCGGTTCAATTAACGTGTAGGTAAATACAATTATGAAATGGTTTATATTAGTAGTAATGATGGGAACATTCTCAGACGGTGGCAAGGATACATTCTTGTATTTTAAACCTGAACTAGAAAGTCTAGAACACTGCCAAGAATATGTGTATCAGAATGCATCAGAAATTAAAAAGCAGATGATGATTGAATTTATGGGCAAGCCCATTGAAACTATATTCTGCATACGCGAAGACAAGATAGACAAAGTATTACAGGTTCCAGGAACAAAGATATGAAATGGATTACACATTGGGCAACAGCCCTACTCACACTAGCAGTATTAAGTTTTATAGGATTCAATGATCCTTATATTAAAGAAACACTCCGCTTAAAATCATTTGATTTTATTCAACAATATGACACTCCTACAGTATCACAAGATGTTGCGTTTTTAGAAATAGACGAACGTGCTATTGAAAAATATGGTCAATGGCCTTGGAGCAGAGAAGTACTAGCAGATGTAATATGGAAATTAAGAGAACAAGGTGCAGGAATTATTGTATTACCGATACTATTTTCAGAAGAAGATAGAATGGGTAAAGACACAGTACTTGCTGAAGCACTAGTAAGTAATGGTGTTGTTATAGCACAAGTAGGAACAACTCAAGCAAATAAAAATGCTGTTCCAAGAGGTGTTGCAAAAATAGGTGATCCTATGCCGTGGCTGTTTGAATGGCCAGGTATGCTAGGTCCGATTGAAGTATTAGGATTAAATGCTGACGGTGTTGGTGTATTGAACACTGTTCCAGAGATTGATGGCGTTGTTAGACGCTTACCATTGTTAATGCGTGTAGGCAATGATGTATATCCTGCTCTTGCTATTGAAACTATTCGTGTAGCAACAGGAGATCCAAGTTATCAAGTTAAAACAGAACAAGGTGGTATTACTAAAATGCGTGTACCACAATATGCAACTATACAAACAGATTCTAATGGTAGAATATGGTTGCGTTGGAACAAGCAATTTCCTGCAATAAGTTTAGCCGAAGATGATTATACACCATTAGCAGGTAAGACTGTTATTATAGGTATTACAGCAGAAGGCCTAGGCAATGTTATTGCTACACCTGCTGGAGAGAAGTATGCTCATATGTTGCCAGCCACAGCATTACAAACCATCATCAATGGTGATAACATTGTACGTTTTGATTATGCAACATTTGTTGAATGGGTAGGCGCTATCATATTAGGTTTATTATTAATATTAATTGCTACTAGAGCACCTTATTGGTTAGCAGGCATAGTTATAGTTACTGTACCCGCAGGCGCAGTGTACGGTGCTTACTACTACTTTATAAACCACCTACAGTTATGGGACTGGAGTTGGCCTGTACTAGTTACAGTATTAGTTGGCTTCCACAGTGTGTTTAACAGATTTACAAAAGAGTTCTTTGAGAAACAAGCAATCAAGAAACAGTTTGCTGGATACTGCTCACCTACAGTGGTTAGAATGTTACAGGAAAATCCAAGCCTAATTAAAGACGGCATGAAGCGTGAAATATCTATATGTTTCAGTGACTTACGTGGATTTACACCACTAGGTGAAAGTTTTGGAGATGACGTAAAAGGACTTACAAAATTAATGAATGGCTATATGGATGCCATTACACAACCTATACTTGATGCTGATGGTATGGTTATCAAATATATCGGTGATGCAAGTATGCACGTACATAATGCACCTAATGATGATCCAGATCATCCTAAGAGTGCTGTTCGTACAGGACTTAATATGTTGAAAGCAGTGGAGAAGTTCAATGAAAAAATTACAGCAGAGGGTAGGCCACCAATTGGTATGGGTGCTGGCATCAACACTGGACTTGGTTACCTTGGTGAAATGGGAAGTACAAGCCGTCATTCCTATGACGTCCTTGGAGACGCTGTTTCGACTGCCGCCCGAATAGAAAGTAAATGTAAAGAGTACGGTTGCTTACTGCTTGTGGGCGAGAACACCTACGATGCTACTAAAGACAACTTCTTTTACTTAAAAGTAGATGAACTTGCTGTTAAAGGTAAGAGTGTTGGTATTAGAATTTACACAGTATTAGATAATATTAAGAGAGTTGATCACAAGAGCAAAACGTTACATGACCAAATGCATGAAGCATATAAGTCACAAAAGTTTGATGAAGCCATTTATCACTGTGAAAGATTAAAATCACACTTTGGTGGTAAGATGAAAGGCTATTATGATATGTGGATTGAACGCTGTGAGTATATGAAAACTCAAGAACTTCCTAAAGACTGGAATGGCGTCTTTATTGCTACAACCAAGTAATTACTTTTTACCCGTGCTGTTAAAACTTTCAGATTGGCTTTGATACTTTTTAATAATTGATTCTAAGTCTTTATCAGGTTCCATGCCTTTTTGTTGATAGTATTCTAACACCATTGCAAGTTTTGTACTTAATCTAATCATATCGTTGTCTAACATACGAATACGGTCAACAAGTTTAATAAGGGTAGTGCTTGCTTCACCTACTACAGGTTTAATTTCAGTTGTTACCCATTGCCATACATAATAGACAAAGTAACCTAAACCCATTGCCGCAACAATAGGAAATCCAAAGTCTTTAATTGCTGATGCTAGTTCCGTTGTCATACTACAAACGCTAAAATAAATCCAAATACAATGCCAACAGCGTTACCGAGAAGAAATGCTGTAATCATATCTGAATCATGCCATATAGGTGTTTTTTCTAAGTATGCTTGTGTTGACTTGTTTTGATTGTTATAAAATTCTGTTTTGTGAAAATAATTTTTAGACATCTTCTTTTACCTCTACTTTACATAACCAACCGCTTTCATTTACAATGAAACGATCGCCTGGTTTATACAATGCGTATCCTTTATCGGTTCCGTCTTTTTGTTTGCCCATGACTTCTCCGTCCCAGTCGCCCTTGACCCTAAAGTTAGGTCCTGCCTGTTCAACTGTATAGTCTACCCAAATCATTTTACTTACTGCCTCCAATGTATCCGCCAATGACACCTATCAGTCCAGTAACACTCATTTTCATAAGTGTAATAACACTGTCATCAACTGGTCTGTTTTCTTCTAGTGCTACTATATAATCACCAATAATGATGACTCCTAATAATATTAATACTCCTGATGTGATCAGTAATATTACTATATCTTTAAAGTTTTTAATCACGTCTTGCGTCCTCCTTGCCTTCGTTCGCGGCTAGTCTTTCTATGTTAGGCTTTACACCAACTACATGGGAAAGTAAAGCATCAATTTTAATTAGATCGTTATTCATTGTTTGCACCCTGTTATCAAGTGCATTAATAATATTTTTTAAACCACTAACACTACCCGTGACACTGGCTAAAATAAACTTTAATGTTGTGAATACAAAGACACCAGCGGCGATTGCCCCGGCGATTGGAAATCCAACTTCTGCTACAAATCCTAAAAAATCCATATGCCCTCTTTCTAAATTGCCCTTACAATTATTTATCTATAAATAGTTATATGGAAGTATTATTTTCTTTAGTTCTTAAACACGTTTGGATCGATTTAGGATTTCAACCTACATCATATCCAGCCGGACAGGGTAAGGCTTTTTACTTCGGAAAATATGGACATTTACAGCATTACATACCGCACGGTTTAGGTACTATCTTTGTACTGCTTTTCTTTATAGACCCGTACACGGCGCTTATATGCGGTTTAATCGACTGGTTTTGCCACTGGCATATAGACTATACTAAGACAAACATACGCAACAAGTATGGCTGGAAGAATATGGATAGAGAGTTTTGGATTCTTAATGCTGTTGATCAATCGTTGCATTTTGCAACGTACTATTTGATTATTTTGATTTCTTCTTTGGCTTTTCTTCAATATTAGTTTTTTTAGTTGTAAGTTTTACAAACGCTTTACCCTTATCAACTTTAAGTCTCAAATAAGGAGGAGTTGCAGTTGACGCATATGTTCTAATTGTTACAAACTCTTCACCTTCTGGAGTTTTGAATACCATCTTTGGTAATGCTACGCCTGTCTTGTGTGTTCCTGATCCGTACTCAACTACAAAATTAAAATCTTTTGTTGCGACTAGTTTATCCAATAGTTCCATATCAAGAACATAATATCCTTTGTTTGTAAATTGTTTAACATCTACACCGTCTTCATCTCTACGAGCAAATTCTTTAAGTTTCTGTAAAAAATTATTCATAAACGTTCTTTCTTCACGGTCAAGATCGCCTTGGAATTTTGCTTTAATATCTGAATATGCTTGTCTAAATAATAACACGTTTGCAGAAAATATGTCTTCGGCTTGTTCAAATTCTTTCTGAGCAAGACCACCTTCGCCAGCAACATCAACATTTATCTCATCAAAGAATTCTTTAGCAATCTCAAATCTTTTTGCCATTGGAGCATTGACTGGTCCTAATCCGTGTTGATGAAGTTCTCGAGTTGTATTTGCTTTTAAACTAAACTTGGCAACTCTACCAGTTACTTTATTTTTAAATACAATATCGGCTTTTGTACCTTTTTGATCACTGAGCCCGTCACCAACAATTTCAACTTCGTCAAACTCACCATTAGTTGCATACGTCTTTGCATACTCGCCTGTATTATCGTTCGCATCTGGAATAATACTATTAGCAATTAGATTTTTAATCTTAGGATGTTGTAAAATATCTTTACGTTTAATATCTTTCCAAATATCATCGCTGGCTCTAACCATGATAGAAAACTTATCAAACTCTTTACTCTTAATATCTTCTGCTGTACCTTCTAGTCTAGTACCGTTCTTGAGTTGGTCTAAAATTCTTTGAAGATGAGTAGCATTAATTGATTTTGTTCCTTCTAGCAATCTTGCATACACAGCCGCGGCGTGTAATATTTCTGATATCTCTCCTACGTTAGATAAGTCTTCTTCAGAACTTGCTCTTGCTCCAGTGCCGGCTGGCTTTGGAAAATAACTTGATGGAAGCAATGCCGAAGTATCAGAGCCGTCTAAGAAACCTTGAATATCAAATGCTTTTTGCTTCGGCGCCGCCGCCTGCGACCTAATTTCATTTTCAAGATCTTTTAGGTTCTTCGGATCTTGATAAAACTCTTTATCAATAACAAACTTCTTACCATCTGTAGTAGTCCAAGTAGCACCAGACTTTATTAAATTTAACAAAGCAATGAGTCTATCATCGCTGTCATACTTTAATAACGATTTAGCATTAAGTACGGCTTTTTCGGTTAGTTTAAAATCAATATATCTCATAGCAATAGTATTTATGCAAGTTTTGGAAAGAGCATATCTGTGCAGAACTTGTCTACATCTTCTTCAGGCAATCCTAAACTTTTCATTACATTTGCTGTATGTGGATTTTGTTGCTGGTTGTGACAGTAGTAGTCTTGAGACGCCGCGACAATCGTTTGATCACCTTCACCTTTTGTTAATCCTACTTCGTTAAAGTAAGCACGTAGGTTACTTGTAGCAATACGAATAATTTCGTCTGATTCTTCGTCTGACTTTACATTACCTGCGGCAAGCATTTTACCAGTGAAGATGTTTCTTGCCCATTCTGGAAGTTCACGTTGCTTCTCTGGAACAAAGTGGTCTACACTTTCGTAGTAGCCTTGTATCATAGGATGGTCTGGATCGCTACTTGGACTAAAGTCGTGGAAGGCTCCAGTCATTTTGTTCTTACCTGCAATAACATCAAAGCCGTAAATAGGCGCAGGGTTATCTAGTGTTGGAAAGATGCATACGTGCATCATCCACAGGCCTTTAGTGTTACGAGCGTCTACAACGTCTATATGTGCTCGTCTTACGTGATCGTTAGCCCAAACACGATTGATCCAGCCACTATCAGGCCTATTAAAATAGTCTAGACCGGCTTCGTTAATTTCAGTTGCGTTATCATTAAAAATTTCAATTATTTCATCCTTACAGTCAATTAGTTTGTCCCAAATCATTACTTCGACCCCTTTTGCATTAGTAGTGATGTTAATAATAACTTAATATCTTTAAGTTCTTTTCTTAATTCTTTAATCTCTAAAAGAATTTCAGAATCTTGCTGTTCTTCTTTTTTAATTTCTTCTTGTGCTAGTGCTTGCGCTCTAAACTCAGGTATTTGGCTTAACTTCATCCATCATCTCCTGGAACAATTTTGTTGCAAAGTCGAAACAGATACGTGCTTCATCAGCCATGCTATCGTTAAGTCTTTCTCTGATCGCTGTCTTTAAAGTATCTGAATCTTCAAAGTCAAACATTTTTCCTGCCCCTGGAATTTTCTTTCGGATCATTTGTCCGCCGGATAAGTCGCCCATGTGTCTTGTATATATATGTGCCATAAGTTTATCTGGGTCTCCAGAAATACTCATAATATGGTCAGCATATTCTCTACTGCTTGGTGCAGTAGCAGGTGGGTTTTCTGAGTCTTCCCAAAGTTCATTAAAGTCTTCTAATATCTTTGGTGCTCTTCTAATGTCAGGAAGTCCATTAAGAACTCCTTGAGACATAGCAATAGTTTCTAGTATATTGTAATTAACATACTGATTGTATAAAAATGTTGCATAAACTTTTGGGTCAATATTTCCACCCATTAAAACTTTTACAAATTCCTGTCGTTCTGCATTCCGATGGTGCTCATGTGTTAATTCTTTTAAACTCATTCTTTCTCTAACCTTATCTGTAATGGAAATCCGTGATTTCGACTTTGGTTAGTAGTTTCTATAGTTTTTTGTTCTGCTAACTCAAATGAGTAAATACCAACAATAGCACTACCTTCTTGATGAATCTGCATAGTTAAATCTTTTGCAGTATCTTTACTATGTCTAAAAATAGATACTAAAATATCAATCACAAAGTCCATTGGAGTTTTGTCGTCATTTAAAAAAATTACTTTATATCTTTCAGGTACAGATACAAGTTGATCAATCTTTTCATCAATTAAAATTTCTGTGTTGCTCATAATTACTCCTAAAAATATTTAGTATAGGGGGAGTCTCCTCCCCCTAAACCTGACTCGAGTTACTTGGCTGTTTTGCCTTCGATTGTGATACCTTCGTTAATCGCAATCTTCTTAGGTTGTAGTTCTTCTGGAACTTCACGCTTTAAGTGAATGTTAAGCATACCTAATTCAAGATTTGCATTAACTACTTCTACGTGATCAGCAAGAGTAAACTCTCTGCGGAAAGAGCGGCCGCCAATACCTTTGTGTAGGTAATTTACGTCCTCATCTCCCTTAGGAGCCGTACCTTCAATTTTCAAAGTATTTTTATCTTTTTCAATTGAAAGATTGTCCATACCAAAGCCAGCAACGGCAAGCGAGATCATATACTCGTCATCGTTGATTTGTGCAATGTTGTATGGGGGATAACCATTTCCATTTGGGCTATTTGCAAATGAACGTTCTAGTTCATCAAATAGTCTGTCAAAGCCAATAGTTGCTCTGTGGAAGTTAGGTAGGTCTAGAGTTGTTAGTCTTGTCATTTTGTTTCTCCTTTTTAAAAGCAAGATTTGTATTATGGAATCCTTTCGGCATTCCGTTAGTGCAGTAAAGAATCAGTCTTTACTACAAAAGTATTTATCATACTAATATATTATATAGTCACTTTTAGATAAAAATCAAGTGCTTATTTTGCCAAAATATCGTTAAATTGTTTACTTACTTCTATAAAAGTAGCACATTTTGATAACTGTTTTAGTGTTGGTGCACCAACATAAGTACAAGTAGAACGCAAACCACCCAAGATATCTTGAATAGTATTACCCACTGGTCCTCTGTAAGGTACATGAACTTCTCTTCCTTCACTACTGCGATACTCCTTTAGTCCGCCAAAATGTTTTGTGTTTGCTTTGTCAGAACTCATTCCATAGAATTCAACAAACTGTTTCTCTTCAAAAATTGGTGTAAATGATCCGTCAGTATTTCGCTTCCACTGATCACTTTGAAACCATTTGGAATAAACACTACCACCGCCTTCATCGTGGCCTGCGAGCATTCCCCCAAGCATAACGTAATCTGCTCCGCCAGCAAAGGCTTTAGCGATGTCTCCTGGACAGGTGCATCCGCCGTCTGCGATAATGTGCCCGCCGAGGCCATGAGCGGCATCTGCACATTCGATGACTGCTGAGAGTTGTGGGTATCCCACCCCAGTTTGAATCCTAGTAGTACAGACACTACCAGGACCGATCCCCACTTTAACAATATCCGCACCATTTAATATTAACTCCTGCGTTTGATCTCCAGTAACAACATTACCGGCAATGATAACAATGTTTGGAAATTCTTTTCTTAGTTTCGCAATGTATTCTGTAAAAAACTTTGTATATCCGTTAGCAACATCAACACATACATATTTAACGTTTTCTGAATATACATTTCTAAACTTACTTAAATCCTTTTCAGTAATGCCCATTGAGTATGCAACGTGTTCTTTACGTGTTTCTGTAGTAAAGAAATCTTTTAGTTCGTCTACACTATAAGTTTTAACTAAGCAAGTAAATAATCCTAGTTCAGCAAGTGTATCTGCCATTTTAAATGTGCCAACACTGTCCATATTTGCCGCCATAATAGGAATACCGTTATAATGTGGATTACTATCAGGCCGTAAAATTTCCATACTCATTTCAGTAGGCACATAATTACGAAATGTGTAATGTTTTGTTAACCCAACATCTTTTCTACTGCCAAGCGTTGATCGCTTTGGACGTAATAAAACATTCGTGTAGTCTAATTTTAAACCTTGTTCAATACGCATTACTTAATTGCTCCATAATTGAATGACATACTTACTCTATCTTCATTAGATTGATTACCTTTTACTTCATGGGCCAACCAACCTGGGAATACTACAAGTTCTCTTTCTTTAGCATTAATAACTTTTCTTGTTCCTAATACTTCGTTTGCTTTTTGTTCTACTGAAATGTAGTATTGTGCTTCATCGTCTCGAATTAATTCTATGCCGCCACTATTTTCAGGAGTCCTTAAATAAAGATTAGCAACTAACATTACATTTCTATGCTTATGCCAATTGTTGAATCCTTTAGGTGGATTAATATTGAACCAATAGTTTAATAAGTTAGGCTTTTCATCTAGTTCAATTTCATCTGCTATTGCCCACATTGTTTCATCTAGCCATTGTTGAACTTTAATACCCTGTGGAATTGGTAGAGTAAAACGCATATCGCCTTTATTATCAAAACTTTGCCAAGCATTAAACTCATTAAGTTTGCCATCGCCTTGATTTTTTAAATCATATGCCCAGTTAACTAACCATTCGGTATCGATATCATCAGGAACTTTAATAGTCCAAACTGGAATTGTAAAAAGATTTATTCTTTCCATATTTTATTAGGTGCTCCTGGACCATAATTAAAACTAATACTATAACGTTCTTTATGGCTCATACTACTATTAACACTGTGCTTTACCCAACTAGGAAATAATAATAGTAATCCTTTTTTAGGTGCATAAGACCCTTTTGTACTTGTAAAATGATTGTATCTATCAAGAGGTGGAATAAAATGTACTGCACTGTCTTCACGATGAAAATCAATATTACCCATTAACTCAGGTTCGTCAACACTTGTGTATAAAACACCACTGATTAAACTTCCTTGATGATCATGCATTAAGTTATGGTCTTTATATCCATTAATATTAAACCACATATTACACAACTCTAATTTAGGTAATCCTGCTTGCTGAGATGCTTGACCAACAGCAAGATCTAATTGCATCTTTAACTTTTTAAGTTGCGGGGGAGTTACAGGTTCTGCAAATTCTGGAAACTCAATTGACGGACTTTGCCAGCCGCCTGCATTTGATATTTTAACACCATCTGGATTTGCTGATCTAAGTTGATCAGCATATTGTTTTAGCCAGACTGTATCTGCGTCTAAATCAAGTGTTGCCCAGACTATACTAGGAAACCATAAATCTGCTTTCAGTTCCATTTAATATCCATTTTCCATTTTGTCTTTGCTCTGTTTTTTAAGCCATCGGGCTCTACCAGCGGCTTTTGCTTTTTTACGTTTCAAACTTGGCTTTTCATAGAATTCTTTTTCTTTAAGCACTTGCATGATTCCGTCATCATTTACTTTACGTTTAAATTTACGCATTGCTCCGTTAAAGTCTCCATTGCGGACTTCAACTGACAAACCTCTCTTAGGTCTCTCGTTCTTCAAAGTAGTTTTCTCCTTCTACCATTTGTGCAATGTCATATACCTTATTAACATTAATCTTATTATACGGCATATGATCCTGAGTTGTCAAGTAAAAAGTTTTAGAATAGTTTAGAATCCAACCATGTAACCACTCAATATTGCGAGAGTTATCTATATTAATAAAAACATAGTCTGCCATTTTTACTACATCGATTAACCATTCAATATCAGAGTCTTGATACAGGTATAAGTTGATAGAAGATTTTAACTCTAGTGCAACTTTGTTAAAGGTTGCTTTATCTTCTTCAGTTGGATTAATTAATAACACACCGATGTTCTCATTTTGCAGAGTATCAGGGGCCGTTATCAGATTCATTTTGACTTCTTTAGACATCATATCTATTTATTTACGGGTCTTTAGGACACGATTAAATAGTGAGTTGTCTTGTTGTTCGCTATTTTGCTTATAAGGCTCAATTACTTCTGTAAGGGTGTATCTTTGGTTTGTTTGCGTACTTGCTTGTTCTTGTCTTTGGTTATGTACGTTCTTTTTTTTTGAAGTTCGGCTTCTTTAGTAAGTTCTTCTTTATAAAAAATTCGATTTCTAGTATTTGGAATTTCTTTTTCGACTTCGGCGGCTTGATTAGCGGCTTCAACCCATTCATTCCATTTATCCAGATTAGTTTCTGGATCGTCCATTGCTTCTTTAATTTGTTCACTTATTGAAGGTGATTCGTCCAAAGATTCGTTTTTTTTTGATTCCTGTATTACTTCTGCTTCTTCAGTTTCAGCCACAGTTGGATCAGTTTCATCCTGTCCTTGAACGCCTTTTTCATCTTGTGGCGCACTAGGTGTTTCAGTTCCTTCTTCTGTGTTTTCTGAATCTTCTGGTTCTGGTTCTGGATCGCTACTTGGTTCTGGATCCGGATCGGACTTTGGGGGCAAACTACCGCCTTTGTCTTCACGGTACCAATTGAATGTGTACTGTGATGCAATTAGAAGCAATACTGCTAGTGGGTCGAATACAAATATAATAACAATAATAACCCAACGAACTGCTTCTTCTAATAAATTGTTATCTGCATTTTCACCGTAGATAAATTCTGCGATATATTTGATAGGACCTACTTCTGCTTCTAGTTTACGATATTCTTTTTCGTAGCCAAACTTTTCTTCTCGAACGTCATCTATGTTCTTTTGTTCAGTTTCAATAAACCCTTCAAGTTCAGTAATACGTCCTTCGATATCCTGTGTCTTATTATTTGCTTGGTTACGTAAATCGTTAATACGTTTGTTAATTGAAGCAATGTCTGTGGCATACTTGGCATCAATCTTAGCAAGGTCTTCATCTAACTTGGTGTTGATTTTTAATATCTCTGCTTGTGCTCTTGAAGCAACACTTAGTTCATTGTCCTTGGCTTTCTTAACTGCATCTTCGTATGCTTTAGTTCCGCCTAGGGATCCTTCAAACTTTTTCTCTGCGGCCTTAATTTCCGCATCACGTCTGTCCTGTGCTTGAGTAATACGTAATTGTTGTTGCTCTACTTCAAACTTAGCATCTGCTCTAAAGGCATCCTTCTCGCTCTTGATACGAGTATAAATTTTGTCTAGATTGTCCTGTTCGCTTGTAATTAGACTATCAACACGAACATCTTCGCCTTTCAACAAGCGATCAAGTTCTCCACGCCATCTATCAATTTTGGCTTGAGATCTTGTTTCTTTGCCGTCGAGTGTATCAATAAGAGCAACTTGCTCTGTACTCATTGATGTTTGTTCAATATGTGCTTTAGATAAGAATCCAAATATACCCATGCTTGTAATAAACATCAATACTAATACTGCAACGGATAGGTAACCTTTCATCCACCAAACAGCACGACTCCAATACCTGTGTAGCCAAACTGCTGTTACAAGTTTACCAACTTCAAGTACACCGCCCATAATCATAATTGGAATTGCCGCCGCGGCGAAAATAGCCACTAGTCCTGCAACTGAGTAGTAAATAGCAACTGCACTGATACACAATGCTGTTATAAATGTAATGATTCCAAAAAACATATTGTCTCCTAACTTAGTATTTATAGTAGTTCTACTAGGTAGAAAACTATTACTATTATCTTCTTAGGAAAGTCCATGCAGTCGAACCGTTACGACAGGCAGTTTCCTTAAAGTCTCTTAGTTTATTTTTGTAATTTATCTGTGAAAAAAGTACTCTACAGTAACCACTACCTTGTGGGTAACTCATAACAATAGATACTTTACCACTACTATTAGTTTCGTTACTATACCATTCAATAACTTCGCCTTCTTGACTGTTATCTAATGCATAGAATACTGCTTGTTCTTGCTTAACTTGATCTTCGTATGGAAGTTTATACATCTCCCATTTAAAAAAGTTAGTTACAACATTAACATAACTTTTATTAGGTTGATAAGAGTTATTAGCACTACTGTTCACACTATTACTAATGTAAGTATCTTTAGATGTACCAGCACATCCTGCTAGTACACTAATTAAAATGCTTACGATTAACAATCTCCCAACCACCGTGACCTCCATTCTTATCTAATTTTTTACAGATGAATCCTCGTTTATATTCTTTACCTACATAGTAATAATATTCACGACATGAATCTGCAATCCCGGACTTAACAATTTTCATGTTGTTAAGATTTGGTTTATCTGAACAAGTAACCACAGTTTCGCTTGAAACTTCTGTATTGTTTTTCTTTACAATCTTTTGATCTGTATAACAATACTGCGATTGGTCGACAGTTTGAACTTTTGGATTAGTTGCACTACAGGCTCCTAGAATGAGAGCAGTAGACAGTAATACAAGAAGTCTCATATTACTGTACCTGATTCTGTTGTTTTGCTTCGCTAATCAATGCGTCAAATGTTTCTTTAGGCATTTTTAACTTAACAAAAGTATAATGCTTTCCACCTAAAGTAAAATGACCCGACTCTCTTTGTAAATGTTCTCTAATGACTGTGTCTTTAACAACATAAGAAATCATAGTGTCAGTTGACTTAACGTCATTCTTAAACCCAATTTCAGTTTTAGAGTTTACTTTACTATTGATACGTTTTGCAAAATTATTCATTGCAATCGCATACATTTGCTCTTCAGCCGCCTGTGCGTAGATACTCTCACCGGCACCACAAGCATATGCATAGTCTTTTTCCCACCAGAACCAACCTTCGGTACCTGATTCTTTGCATGAGTTATACCACTTAGGCTGTGCATAAGTGTCTCGCTCTGCGATAGTTGTCATTGAACTACAAGCCCCTAGCAAACTTACTAGAGCACCTGTTGCTACAATTTTTAATACGCCTTTCATATTATAAAGCCTCCTTTAGCCTATTCATTTTATATAGTATATACGATTTAAAATTAAAAGTCAAGCATTAATTTGCCAAAATTATCCACGTCGCATTGTAGCAATTTCGGTTGCTTGTTTTTGTCCGTTCTTGTCATCATCGTCAGCAAAGATTGGAACCATATTTGATTTATGCATAGTAGCAATACCTACAAGTCTACGTTCGCCTGTATATTGCATAGGTTCTTTTTTGGTACACGGCTCAAACCCATCTTTAGAAACATAACTTGGAATATTTTCTGTTTCTCTAACATAAGGTCCACTATGATGCCACGGAGTGCTAACAACGGATTCAGTTCTAGGTTTCAATTGCCCGTGAATATACTTTACATACTCATCAAAGGTCATCATATGATTCTTCAAACCCAATCGTTTCATTTCTTTATTATGAATTCGATGTTGTTCTTGCCATTTGGCAATTTTAGCCTTTGTAGGTTTAGACTTTCTTACTCTAGTATTAAGAGTTGTAAGTCCTTGTGCTAAATGCATAGTCATAATAATGTTGCCTCTATGTTACTTTAATTACTTTATTGTACTATTAATAGTACAAGAAGTCAAGAGTTTTTGGAGAAATTAATTTGGATTTGTTTATGATAAATTGTCTTTGGCTATATCATACCAATATTGGCCACTATCTCGCAGGCTTTCGTTTGCTCTACGTAGTTTTTCCAATGTCTTTACAATTTGCTTGTGTCTAAACTGGGTGTAGGTTCTGTTTGTTTCTAGGTGTTTTTCTAATTTAGTAATAACGCTGTCAATGTCCGGACAAGTTATATCAGGAACTTTAGGTGCTTTCTTTTTCCACCTCTGCCAGGACGTGAGTCGCTTACGCTTCATAATGTTATTTAAGCGATATAGTCAAATATAGGCCCCGAAGGGCCTATATAATTGATTGAATTAGAACTTGTATCTAATGCTTGCTAACACCTGCTGTGTTTCAGCGTATGCCGCACCAGTGAATACATTCGTTCCACTCTTATCGTGGAAGTATAGTCCCATTTCCAAACCATCCTGTTTGTCAGGACGCCTTGTTTCATCATAGTTTTGGTAGATATTATGGACAATACCGTAGTAGTTTCCATCGTATCCTAGATCATCGTTTTCAGTTCTGTGTGCTGTAACGTATGTTGATTGTGTTACATTATACATCACACCATAGTCTAGTCGATCATCTTTTGTGTATGTGCCTGTGTTACCATCGTCCCACAGTTCAACACCCCATAACATTGGAACACCAAATCTGTGTAGGCTTCCACCTACTGCATAACCTTCTTGATCCTTTGTACCTGCATCTTCAACGCCGTCGATACGCATATAGGATACATCTGCAAGTCCCATTAGGTTAATAGTACCAGTGTAGTAACCCACGTTACCATCATTGTCCCAACCTAGTGCAACACCCCACGGCTTGTCTCTTTTAATTCTATATGAATCAAAGTCAAACTCGTTGTCATATTCCCAACCACCAAATGTGATTACAGTCTTTTCTCTGTGATCAATTCTGTAGTTTGTTTCAGTAAAGATAAGTGGTGCTGAAATCTTAGGAGTCTTTGCGAAACCCATTCTCTGTGCATCTGTTTCACCAAAGTAGATTCTTGCCGTGTCATTACCAACACCAATTTGCTTTTCCTGCACGGTGTTGTTTAGTGACGTATCAAGTGAGTAGTGTGTGTCGTAAACCATTGACGCACCTGCCCAATTAATGTTTAGTGAATTCTCTGGTAAGTCTGTTTCAATACCTAACTGTAATTCACCGCGTGAATCCCAACCCGAGTCATAAGTCTTGTCATCGTAGTATCCTTCCACTTCACCGTTTACAAAGAAGCCAGTAGGCAAGTTAGGAACGTTCTTCTCTAACTTCGCAACTCTGTCTTCTAGTGTTTCTGCCTTAGCCGGAGCCGTAAATAAGACTGCCGCAAACGCAATCATTACTAACCCCAAAATGCCTAAAGCAATTTTATTATGATTTATTTTCATTATTTTTATATTTCCTTTTTCTTATTCGAATAAAAAAGACACACCTGTAACGGTAATGTCTTCTTTAATAGTTATGCACCCAATGAGTGCAGGTATGATAAAAGTGGTGCCGACGGAGAGAATCGAACTCCCAATCTACTGATTACAAATCAGTTGCCTTACCATTCGGCCACGTCGGCAATGTAGTATTTAATATAAAATTTGGAGCGGGTAAGGAGAATCGAACTCCTAGCATCAGATTGGAAATCTGAGGTATTACCATTATACGATACCCGCAATTTGGCATAGGTGGAGGGATTCGAACCCCCTAGCATCTCTGCTCTAGTTTTGGAGACTAGTGTGACACTCCAACTTCACCGCACCTACATAAATTACTTGTTAAATCTTAAACTGTATTGTCTTCCATTGTGTGTAAACGTAACTGTTGAATGCGAATAAACCTCTTGATATTCTTCGTTATATCTAGTTTCAATATTACACTGTGTTCTAGTTCCGCCAGTTGCTTTACTGTTGTTATGTCCAAGAAAGCCACCTAGTAATGCTCCAACTGCTCCACCGTTTTCTACATTCTTAGTTACATTGTTACCAATAACTCCGCCAATGATTGCACCAGTTAGCATATCACCCGAACGGTCACCAGGTATGTGTACATCTCGACATACTTCTACACGATAAGGGTCTTTCTTAATAACTTTTTTGTAATGATCTTGGACCACTTCAGCATTTGCTACACCAGATAACCCTAGTAAAAAGCCTACACCAATAGCGATGGCGATAGTATGAAAATAAACTTCTTTGTACTGCATTTGATATTTCCTTGCTCGATGAGCACTAAACGTTAAGGTGCAACTTTTCTGTTGCCAGGTAAGTTGCCAACCCCGTAGCCTAACTAATTAGGCCGCAAGAGCAAAGTTTTCGTTTGCGTCTATAGATTTGCTTGATTTACGGTCATCGCCTACCGGTAACTCCACTGCGCCTATGCCGTGTATCGATCCTGTTTCACCCCCATCATAACTACATGAAAATTGTCTGTGTTAATCTCTCCATGTAGTTATGGTGGAGGTGGGCGGTACTGCCCCGCCGTCTACTCCGTCGTCAACGTGCTTCAACGTTACAAGTATATTTATAACACCTTTATACGGTGATGTCAACCTCTTTTTTTGTTTTTTCTTTGGATTTTGATTGCCTAATTGGTTCTAACCAACTGTCTGCAATGTAGGCTTGTGGACTTGGTCCAAATAGAATAGACAAATCGTCTGCTTCTATCCACCAGTAGTGATCTGTAATTACACAAGTGCAGGGCATTCCCCTAAACTGGAATTGCTCGTTCTGTTCAAATCGTCCGATGTACTCTTTTACCTTTACAATACGTCCGATGTTTTCTGGTCTTAGTGAAAATTTAATTTGGGCAAGGTCGCCCTGGTTGCACTTCATTATGATCTTTTAAGACTGCCTGCTACTTTTTTACCTCTGAAATCATTTTCTTCGTAGGTTAATGCCATGCCTTCAGTGATTTCATTTTCTGGAATACCTGCGTTTTTAAACTCGCTGATATGTACAAATATATCAGGCTGAGACCCTTCAGGATCAGGTGTAATAAACCCAAAGCCTTTAACAGGATTATACCATTTTAATTTTCCGTTACTCATATTCTTATTAATACCCTCTTCGAAGTTATTTATAACTTTTCAGCAATGAATATGGGGATAGCATAATTAAATATGCTATCCCACATTCTATATTGTATTATAGAGAGTTTTTCTTCTCTTGGATTTCCTTACGTCTTTCTTTTGTAAGTTTACCCATTTCGCCTAATGCTTTTCTAGCACGAGCGGCCGCGGCTTTTACACCTTTAGTTTCAAATGCTTCTGATTCCTTTAAGTAGTCCTCAAATGCTTGTTTGATTGCGTCATGATTTGTTGACATATCGTTCTCCTGTGATCAATTTATAAATTGTGCTCCAAAACTTAGCAGTTGGAATTTCATTAGTATAAACATCTTTGTTATACTCATGCTCGACAATAATAGATTTCAATCCTAGGTTTTTACCTACGATCGCATTTTCTACTTTATCTTCAATCCACCAGGCCCCTGAACCTTCATACTCTTTTAGTGCTTCGGTTTTATCAGCACCAGTAGGTAGGAAGGTGATTTTAGAAATAGTGCCTTCTCCAAACGTTTCATCAAGGTTCATTTTACGTAACGCTTGTGCAGGCTTGTCTATATGCAAAGACGTAATTGCTTCAAAGGTATAGCCTTGTCCTTTTAAAGCCTTTACTACTTCTACACTATCTCTTAGAGGATCTAGGAAGGCAATCCAAGCCGAACGATTAAAGTATTCAATTAAGAATTTACCCTTTTCCTCCGTAATCGGTTGTCCGTCTAAACCCTGGAACCACTCATGAACTTTATACTTTGTGGTATCCTTTTCTATCACTCTTTCAAGTGCAAGAAACTGTGTGAAACCGTTCTTCCAATCAAGAACAACTCCATCAATATCAATTAGAATTAATTTGCTGTCTGACATTAAATTTTAATCCCTGTTGTTGCTTCTGTATATTTTGATGCCATATCCTTTTGTGTTTGTGTAAAACACAATATACTAGTCTTTGGCATAGTAATATCTGCATCAGGATCGCCAGTCATCATAAATGCTCCTAAAACCATTCCTTGTGGACTTTGTAATAAACTTAATGGTTTGTGTAACACATAACTATCATCGTGTATTTTTTGAATCCTAGCAATACATTCTTCACCAGTTACTAATTTTACTGATACTGTATCGCCTTCTTTAATTGGTGATGTAATTTTTAACATATATTATTGACCGTGTCCTGTTCCGTTAAATCCTGTTTCTTCTACATATTTGGCTAACTCGTTGTAGCCTCCTATATACTTACCGTTCAGGATAATTTGTGGGACTGATCTTGGTTGTGGTAAACCATTTGCTTTAAATTCTTCTGTAAGTTGTTGTACTGAAATATCTGAACCAACTTGAATTGATTCAAATTCAATGTTTAATGTTTTTAACAAGTGCTTTGCTTTATCGCAAAATGAACACATTGGTTTTGAATATACTACTGTTCTGCTCATAATTTAAATCCTTTGAATGTGTCTTTTTCTACGTCTTGTTTGACACCGCCGATAATGTAAGACTCAACTTCAGTCTCTTGCGGTGCAACCTGCAAGCCTGCTGAACTTAACCAATGCTGTGTCCAAGGTAGTGGGTTAGTATTAAGTGGACGATCATACAATGTCTTTAATCCAAGTGCTTTCAATCTCTTGTTAGCAATGAATTCTACATAAGCGTGTAATAAGTTTTCATTCAATCCAATGATTGAACCATCTTTAAACAAGTAATCTGCCCAACGCTTTTCTTCATCAACACAGTCACGCCACATTTGATAAACTTCTTCTTCACACTCTTTTGCAATCTTAACAAAGTCTGGATCATCGTTTCCTTTTGCCCAGTGCTTGAGAATGTGTGTACTCAAGTTTAAGTGTGTTGCTTCGTCACGTGCAATTAATGAAATAATCTTTGCTGAACCTTCCATAAGTTTAAGTTCACCAAACGCAAACGTACAAGCAAAGGATACATAGAAACGTAAACCTTCTAAAATGTTTACAGTCATCATTGCTTTGTACAACGACTTCTTAACATCATAGATAGTGCCTTTACCATTATGGAAATAGTCGTCAGCAACTCTATTAAATTCGTCATAGTGTTTAGTAACACTTTCTGCACGTTCAATAATTTTTTCGTCATCTAGGATAGTATCAAAAACATCACTAGGGTTTGCATAAACGTTTTTAACAATATGCGTATATGAACGACTGTGGATAGTTTCAAAGAAGTCCCAAGCAACAATACAACTTTCAAGTTCAGGTAATGAACAGTAAGGCAAAAATGCCAAACATGGGCCTCGACCTTGTACACTATCTAGTAGTGTTTGATACTTTAAGTTACTTGTAAAGATATGCTTCTGCTCTGGACGGAAGTCTGCATAGTCTCCTCGATCTTTTTGAAGACTAACTTCTTCCGGTCGCCAAAAATAACCTAACATGGTTTGGTTAAGTTTATCAAACTCTGGAAACTTGAATGTATCGTATCGTTGTGTGTTTTGATCTTCACCAAAAAACATATTCTGCTTTGTGAAGTCTACTTTGTTTTTATTAAAAACTGTCTTTGCCATTATCAATCGGTCCCTATTATGTACTATTCTTATAACAATACACTCGTTGTTTCACTTTGTCAAGTGTTAAATTGCACAACTATCACAAAGTTCTTCATCTGTGCTAGTTGTTGGTTGTTCTACTTCAATTGGATTTGATGATTCTTCTTTAGGCTCATCGTCTTCCATTCCTTTAAAATCATATGTATTCTGATAGTAACTTGTCTTCCAACCATATTTGTATGTGTTTAATAAATCCTTAAACATAACACTCATTGGTACTTCGTTATTTTCAAACTGCGTTGGATTGTATGACCAGTTACCACTAATGGCTTGATCAAAAAACTTTTGCATTACCGCAACAACGTTGATGTAACCTTCGTTGCTAGGCATATCCCAAAGCAGTGTATAATGGTTCTTCAGTGTAGTATACTGCGGAACAATCTGCTTAAGAGGCCCTTTCTTGGACTTTTTAATGGACAAGTATGCTCTAGGTGGTTCAATTCCGTTTGTTGCATTTGACACAATGGAACTGCTCTCCGAAGGCATCTGTGCGGACAACGTTGAGTGGCGTAACCCGTGTTCCTTAATATCATTTCGTAGAGATTCCCAATCATAATGTAATTTAAACTTTCCTAACTCGTCAACGTCTTTCTTGTATGTATCAATTGGTAAAAGTCCGTCTGCGTATTTAGTACGTTCAAAATACTCGCACTTACCTTTTTCTTGTGCAAGTTCATTTGATGCTACTAACAAATAATATTGAAACGCTTCTGATAGTTCATGTACAAGTTTCCATGCTTGTTTGTCGCCATACTTAAATCCGTTACGGGCAAGATAGTGTGCAAGGCCAATGTAACCAACTCCTAGTGAGCGTCTTGCTTTAGTTGATATCTCAGCCGCCTTTACAGGATACTTCTGATAATCAATAATTTCATCTAATGCTCTTACTGCTAAATCGCATAGTTCTTCTAAATCGTCTAAGTCTTTTAGTAGTCCTACATTAATTGCTGACAAAATACAAAGTGCAATTTCACTTTCTTCGTCATCAATATGTTGTAGTGGCTTAGTTGGTAATGTAATTTCTTGACACAAATTGCTCATGTAAACTGTGTCTTTAAATGAACTATGTGTGTTAGCATGATCAACGTTCATAATATAGATACGTCCTGTTTCAGCACGTTCTTTTAATAAGTCACCAAACAAGTCCATTGCTTTAACAGTTTTCTTTCTAAGTGTTGTACTCTTTTCATATTTCTTATACAACTTTTCAAATTCTTCTTGGTCACTGTAAAATGCTTCATATAGATCTTCTACATCATGTGGCGAGAAAAGAGTGATATCTCCGTTAGACAAAAGTCTTTCATACATTAGTTTATTAAGTTGAATTGAATAATCTAGTTTGCGTACACGATTATCTTCAGTACCTTTATTGTTCTTTAGTACTAAGATATCTTCAATCTCATAATGCCATAATGGAAAATGGACAGTAGCACTACCACCACGTACACCGTTCTGTGTACAACAACGTACTGTGCTTTCGAATTTCTTTAGAAAAGGAACCACTCCTGTATGTGCTACTTCTCCGCCTCTAATTTTTGAGTTGATCGCTCGTATTCTTCCTGCGTTAATTCCGATTCCTGCTCTCTGGGCAGTATAACGTCCGATAGCCATATCAGAACTAAAAATGGAATTGAGAGTATCGTCACTGTCAACAAGAACACAACTAGCAAACTGACGAATAGGAGTTCGTACGCCAGCCATAACGGGTGTGGGGATGTTGATTTTAAAAAGTGAGGTCGCATCGTAGTATCTCCTTACATATTGCATTCTAACTTCACTAGGATAGTTTGCAAATAGTGTTGCCGCAATCATCATGTACATATGCTGAGGAGTTTCAAACAGTTGACCTGTTGATCTATCTTGACATAGGTACTTGTCTACAATTTGTCTCAATCCTGCATAGGTAAAGTTTTCATCACGGTTACGTTTAATATAATTGTCTAATACATCGAGTTCTTCTTCGCTGTAGTTTTTAAGGATTTCAGAATCATATACGCCTCGTTCAATATTAATCTTAATCATGTCATTAAGGGTTTTACCTTTGAACTCACCATATACATCTTTATATGTTGCATACAATAACAATCGTGCCGCAACAAATTGATAGTTGGGGTTATCTAGTGTAATCAAATCATTTGCTGACTTGACCATAATATCTTGAATTTCTTTTGAGGTCATACCATCATAAAATTGAATGTGTGATGACATTTCAACTTGTGATGCACTAACTCCTGCTAATCCTTCACAAGCAAATTCTACTACTTTGTGGATTTTATTAACGTCTAATGGTTCGCTTGTTCCATCACGTTTAACAATATTAATTCCTGTTCCGTTCGACATGATTCTTGACTTCCTTCTTTAATTTCTTGTTTAATATTTAGTGGGTGTCTGACATAGGATACACCTTTTGTGATATCCATGATGCCGGAACATCCGTTCTATTAAAAACTTTACCTAACATTGGATTGATGACTTCTTCATCCACTGCCAAAAGCATAAAGGTTTCTTTAGTTTTGTTATCCGTACTAATATGTATCTCGAACTGACTCTTAGAAAACCTTTCAGTTAATTGTAAAGTATAACATATTCCGCAAATAATGCAAGTATCTGTATAACCATTTTTGTAAATTAATTGCCAAGGACCTGGCCAAGTCTTCTGATCCCACATATCTACACTCTTGTCGTGTATTCTTGGTGCTAGGGAATATGCACGGAGGACCTCTTCGAAAGGAGTATCACTGTATTGTAATTTTTCTCTTAGAGATCGCCAATGTCGTAATCGTTCTTCAAATACTTCTGAAAACATTTATTATATCTAACTTTTAATTTTGACTTTGTATGTGAAGTTTGCATCTTCACTATTAACTGTATTCTTCATTTTGATACCAACTGTATCGTAAATTGTATCGCCGTTTACATCTAATAGTTGACCTTTTAATTCTAAAGTGTCTTTAAACCCGTCTTCACCATTGTAATCATAAGTGTCAGTATATGTAACCGTGTTAGTTGATTTGTTAACAATAACTTCTAAAGTACCTTGACGCATTGCATCTACTTGATTACTCTTGTATTGATAGTCAATTAAGTATGTTCTTGTAAAGTCACCTGGTAGTTTAAAGATAGTCTCAAATGCGTTTTGTTGATTAGTATTAAGTGTTGTACTTGTTAAGTATGATGAGTAGATAGGTCCTTCTATTTCTGAAATATAAGGAATAGTATCAAACGCAACATCTAATGATAAGTCTTTAGTTCTACTAAACCAATCATTAGTTGATGTGTTACCAGCAACAAAACTTTTAATAATTGAATATGCCGCCGCTGAACTTGTACCACCATTGTTACCTATATTAATAAATTTATTATTTAAACTTACATTGTAAGATCCAGTTTCCCAAATAATTGCATTCTTGTCAATATTTCTAAATATTGAATTTTCAAATGTATTTTGTTCTGGACCAGTTTGTTGTCCTTGAGAACCAACATTAGTATTCGCACCAAAGTGTACACCATAAGCCATGTCAGTAAATAAACATTTACTAAATGTATTTTCGTAAACATCATAGTCTGAAGTAATACCGTATCCCCATCCTTGGAACTCTACATGATCAAAAACATTATCAAAACACCCAACAACAGAACTAAAGTTAGTCATTGTTACTGCAATATGATTGTTACTTGGAGTAATACCTGTTGTCCATGTGCTTTTAATAATTAAATCTTTAAAAATACTATCTTTACAATCTACTAGTTTTAATCCATTAGAATTAATAGTTGTTGATTCTAATGTTATGCCTTCAATTGTAATACGTCTTGCTTGATTAAGTGAAGTAGTAGAACTATTGTCAGCATATGAACCCGGAGTTGAAGTTCCGTTTACAGTTTCAATAATAGGATTGTCTGATGTTTGTTTAATAATTGTTTTATCAGCACCTGCTCCAATAATAGAAGCATGAGGGGGAATTTTTAATGAGTTTGAAATAACATATGTTCCGGCTTCTAGATGCAATTTAACTCTGCTTCCAGTTGTGCCTTTGGTAGAAGTATTAATATAAAGTTGATCAATTGCTCTTTGTAATACTGCTGTTTGATCTGTTCCATCACCTGTACCACCAAATGAACGAATACTAACAATATCATCTAATCTTTCTTGTAGTGTTCTTTTGATAGGTCCACTTACAGTAGCACCTGTTTGAAGTTCGCCTGCTTTATAGGTGTATTGGTCTGCAAGTGTGAATAGGTTGTCGTTCTCAGTAAGTACCTTAGTGTTACCTACTGCTGGCGATCCTTCTGATACTGCACCATTACCAATGTAAAGTTCTTGTGAATCTACTGCCCAGCCAAACTCACCACTTGCTAGTTGTGGTATCCCGGAACCTGTATTCTTACGTCCTCTACGTACTTGAATTTTTGATATTTGAACAACAGCCACTTGTTTACTCCTAAATTGTTAATAGTATTTATGCGAACTTATCGTAATACAAGTAGACCCTATCCCACCATTTAGACTCGCACTCTGCAAATTTTTCAGGTGTTAAATCAAACTGTTGATACTGTAGATCTCTGCTACACATAAACACATGGCCTTCACGTATATTAGTGCCGTAAACTTCATTATGTGCTAGTGCATATGCAACTAACTGTAAGTAATAATCTTCAACCCATTCTTCTTTCTTGGGTTTGTTAGTTTGCTTAAAATCCATAATTGCAGGCTGTCCTTTGTATTGTCCTACAAGGTCGGTAGTACCTGCATAAATTTGAGGGTGGTATAGATTAATTTCACTCCCCCATATTTCGTCTACATCTATCATAGCATTTTCTTTAATTTGTTCTGCCATCTTGTGTGCTTGTTGAGCAAACGGATTGCTTCCAGGAGTAGGCCATTCACCAAACTCAATGTAGTCTTCTAAATACTTGTGCATACGTGTGCCTACACCTGCGGCTTCGGTAACAATCTCTTGTGCTTTTGCTTCACCAACACGTTTCTTCCAGGCAATTAATCCTGACTTGTCTTTTGTTTTATCTAAGATCGTAGTAACACTTGCGACAGCATTGCCGTCTGGACAAGCATACAATCTCTTACCGTCTACTTGCTGTCGTTTGATTTCGCTATAAGAGTAGCGTTCTGTTATTAATGACAAAATTATTTCCTCGTTGTATATTCTATATCGTAAACTACTGTACGTCTAATAGTATCTGTAGGATAAACTCCATGCCATACTCTACCGTCTAAGGCTACTACACCTCCTGCAAGACTTTGATAATGTCCTGGCATTTGGAACCCATTTGGATAAGGCATAATACTAAAAAGCATTCCATTAAATTTATTCTTTTCATGTGGTATAACAGTGTCTAAATGAATGACTGCACTAAACGTAGTGTAATCTGGATCTCCTGTATGCACATGGAGTCCTTGATAACCTCCGTCAGTGTAAGCGATTGTCCAACCTCTAATACATTTAAAATCATACATACCACGGTGCAATAATTTAAATTCTAGATATTTAAAAAACTTATCTCGAGGTTCGTCAAATTCGGGCACACCATCTGGAATATCAATTTGTCTTCCAGAAACTGTTGTCGTAGTTTTACTATAATCAGAGCCAGAAACTTTTTCGAAGATAGTTTCAAACTCTTTATAGTTTGGATAATGTGTATGCAGGACAAATTGTTGTCCTAATGATTTATAATCGTCTTCCATTTGATACCTATACTTTCTTTATAGTATAGCGTATTTAGAAAGAAAAGTCAAGTAGTTATTGATTCATGGCATTAGCAGTTGCTGATTGAGCCATTTGATCAACTGCACCTGCTGAATCTTGTCCAGCGTCTGCTGGTTCTTCGCCACCTTTGAGTGTTATACCTTCTTGATCGAAGTTGTTAACTATGTCTTGGATTTGTGGATCTTGGTCGTAAACTGCTTTGAAAGTTTCTTGGGAGTATTCTTCGTTACCCATATTCTGCATATACTTGTTAATTTCATCCCAAGAAACTTTGAGTTTTTTGTTTTGGAGTAGTAAGTTTAAGATTTTCAGCAGATTGGGTGATGCTGATTCAATTACTTTTTTTTTGAATCGCCTAGTAATCTGCTCATGCGTCTTGAGCGTTCAATTGACTCACGTTTTTCTCTGCCGGCTTCTTCTTCACCGCCAGTTGCAGGAGCCGCCGCACCAAACTCATCTTCGCCTTCTGCAGGTGCTTCTGCCTCTGCCTCTGCGTCAACTGTTGGTTCCATTTCTGGCTCTTCTGCTGGAGCCTCGGCACCCATTGCTTCAGGTGCGCCTTCGCCTGTTAAGATGGCTACACCACCTGTTAGTGCGTCGCGTGTTGTTTCTAATGTTGTGAATAGTTGTTCTAGTGCTGGCTTAACTGTTCCAATAAATTGTTCTGATTGTTCACTGCCCATTTCATCGCGAATCTTGTCGCCAATTTCAAGCATTGATTCTGTTTGCATTTCTGCTGTGTCTTCCATCCAGCCTGTAATTCTATCAACCATATCTTTAGCGGCCATAACCAATGTTGCCGCTTCTTCTGCGCCTTCTTTAACTGTAGTCGGAGTTGCATCTTCTTCGATGTCTGCTTCGATAATATTTGATCTTTCTTCAATAGCCTGATTAATTACTTTAAGGAACATATTTGTTTTTTGATACTCGTCGCCTTGGACTGCGTCAAATGATTCGTTTGTTTCAAATTCTTGTACTTTAGTACGTAGTTTGTTTCTAGCATCTTGTAATTGCTCTGTTGAAAAAGCATCGACGTTAATTGTTTCGCCAAATCGTTTCTCAAGGCTTTCATTAAGTGCCTTTGCTGTGATAGGTCTATTAAATTGTGCTACTCTCATTATATTCGTTCCTTTAACTATATTTATTTATCAAATAAGTAATTTTCGATCTGCTCTTTGACACGGTAGCATTCTTCTATTGCTATATCATATCGCATCTCAGCGGCATCTTTCCTAACTTCATCTTTGCTATGTTCAAATGTGTACTTATGAAATATAGCATCATTGTAGTATTTACTCAATTTATTGTCTAAATACTTAATCTTTTGTATGTTATCGTATTTATTCGTTGCAAGTGAATGAGATAGTGCTAAAGCGGTAGCAAGAGAGTGGGAATATTCGTGAAATTCCTTATCTGTTAAGTCAAAAATATGGTAACCGTGCTTGTTTTTGCGTACAATAGCATTTTTGATACGTATGCTATTACCTTTTTGCACAGGGACAGGATAACGAGTTACACCTTCTTCGATGATCTCGTTAAGAGATTTAATTATATCAAGGTTTGTAGTTTTCATTGGCGACCACTAATACACTTCCATTACGAACTATCTTACTTACTAATGCTTTACGAATCAGAGACTCAATTACGAAACGTTCTCTTTCTGTATATGCGTGTATAACTTTAATGTCACTGCCCATTTTGTCAAGCATATCACGTTCTTCGTTGCTCATCTGTATAGTAAATTTATTTAATAATTCGTTGATTTTCATAATATTACATTCCCGATAATTGTTTAAGGATCGGATCTAGATCTTTTTTATTATGAACTGTCTTAATTGGTTCGCCTGGTTTAGGCTTTGGATTTTTAAGGGTTACTTCAGCGCCTTTGACATCATCGATTTCAAATTCTTGCTCTTTACCTTGTGCGTCAGGCATTGGAAGTTTTGCACCCTTCTTTAAAACTGCTTGAGCCATTTGGGCTCCTGCTTTGTTTGCTACTGCTGTTGCGGCTTTTTGTGCAAGTTTTTGTCCTGCTGACTTAACTGCATTTCCAGCCATCTTGGCGGCACCTTTTACTGCGGCTTTACCCATTTGTGCGCCAACTCTTCCTGCTGTTTTTAATGCGGCACCAGCGGCTTTGCCAGCCACCTTAGCACCCATGGCTCCAACTTTTCCAAGTGCCATGCCAATTGCAGGTAAAATTTCATCTAGTTGTTCTTCAGAAAGATTAGGATATCGTTTTCTTGCTATTGCTTTTAAATCTTCTTCATTTAATTGAAAATCATTATATCTCATTAACGTTTCCTCTTTCTACTTCTAGTCTTAGGTTTAATATTCCTTAGATTACGTCTTCCTGATTTATTAATTCTAGTTAGACGTTGTGTACTTCCTCTTGCTCTTTTAGTTCTCGAGGACTTAACTTTCATCACACTCCCTTTACGTGCCTTAGCCTTCTTGATGTTAATCATACTTTTAATTCGTTTAGGAGCATTACAAGTTGCAGGTTTAGCAACAATGCGTCCTTTACGACTTCCAGAAGTACAACGATACTTACGTACCAGTTTGTTTCCTTTGCGCCCCATAATCTGGATTGCGCCTTCTGTTAAAAGTTCTGCTACTTTCATCTTTTCTTAATTGCCTTACGTTTTGCTGAGCCTCTACTACCGCCTGCTTTATTAAGAGTACGAACTCTAATACTTGTAGGATTAATACGTTTAGTTCTACGAGCCTTACGTGCCATCCTAGCACCTAGTCTTGCTCGTGTTTTCTTCATGCGTATCCTAGCCTTAATGTTCGGTGCCGCAAAGCACTGACCAACTTTAGAAACAATACGGCCTTTACGTTGTCCTGAGGTACAACGATACTTGCGGACAACTTTTTTGCCGCTTCTAGCCCAAATTTGTTTCTCGTCTAGAGGTAAGGTAATTTCTTCTACTAGCATAACACTAGTATTTAGCGTTTTAAAGTTTAGTTGAAGTTAATAAGAATGACTACAATAGTTGAAAGTAGTCCTGCAACAATAGTACCTGCGGCGCCAACTAGTACTTTGACCATGGCCTTGTTGCCGTGTTGTATGTCGGCATGGATATGTTCGACTTTTTCTTCGATCTTAGTAAGACGACCCTCTAAGACTTCATAGCGTTGAGCGCATAAATCCACGTGGGCTTCTAAATTTTCTTTTTCTAAGTTTGTGGCTTTTGCCATCTTGTTCTCTCCATTGCTGATGCTTATGCATCGTTTATCGTGCAAGGGGCCTATTTGTACCTATATGTGATGTAAAGTTGCCTATGTTCTTATGATAATATTTATGCTATTCAGTGTCTTCATTATCTGATAATATAAAAACTAAGTTAGTTAGTTCATTGTCTTTAGTTCTGAACATAGTATTATTTATTTCAACAGTCTCAGTTAAGTTAGGTATTACAGGAATTAAATCAAGATCGTTAATTAATGTTTTATGATCAATGCCTGCTACTGCTGTTTCTACTTCAAACTCAAATGTCCATACACTGTGCTTGCCTTTATATGCTGTTCCAAACCCTATACCTTCAACTGACTCTGTTGTAACTGTAGGGCTTACATCATAGTAAGGATTGAAACGCATACTCAAACAATTAAAGAAACTCATAAAGTTTGATTGTTGATTTACTTGTAACTTTTCAACGCAATTATGTTTGTGCTTTTTGGTTTCAGTGATGTCCAATAATGTCTTAACAATGATCTTCATACACTTACTTATGGTCATAAAAAAAGGGCCCAGTAAAAACTGAGCCCTTTAGTGTTAATACTAAAAAGTATTAGTCTTCGATAGTGATCACGCCTGTGATATCTACGTTAGCAAAGTACTCTTCAGCAGTTGTGCTTGGAGTGCCTGTACCTTGAAGTACGATTGTAACTGCCGCATCACCTACTGCACCTGACATTCCTGCGAATGTAAATGCGTCTGCGTTAGTTAAACTGTCTGCTAAAGATACACCTGCTGTTACGCCTTGAACAAAACCGTCAAGTGTTGCTTGTGTGTGGTTTCCACCATCGTTTAGATCAACAGTACAGATATGTGTTTTACCACCTAATCCGTTTCCTGCTCTTACTTTTCCGTTTACGTCTGTAATTCCAGCCATTTTATTTCTCCTATATGTTTTTCTCTGAGAATGTATTCTCTCTTAAATGGCAACTAAGTGTTACTCTACACTTGTTGTTACTATTATTTAGTCTTTTTTGGAATAATTACTTCTTATGCTGTTGTTTTGCACGTTTTTCGAGTGCTCTGAGCATAGAAACGAAGGCAGGACCGCCTTTTACTATATTATCTATAGTTACAATGGCTGGCAAATAGGCCTGTACAAATTGTTGTGGAATACTTTTACCATCCTTAGCAAGTTCAAGAAACTTCTTAGCAAGCATTAAATTCTTAGAGCCAACTAGGTATCTGTATAATGCTAAGTCTCTACCTGTAACAGTGATGTCAGGAACACTTACAGTTGGTTCTGGATCACTTACTTTGCTTGACTCTAGATCTTTTAATGCCGCAAGTTTTTCTAAGTATTCAATAATGTCACTTGAACGCAGTTTCGCTCTAGCCGCAAATAGTAAACGTGTTACTACTTGTTTCTTATCTGCTGTGCTTAACTTATTCAAGTTAAAAAGATATCTACGTATATCTTTGTAGTCTTGATTTGTAATAGACAATGCCGTTTCAATACGTGAAAATACTTGTTGATCATCAAGTGTAGATGCTTTGCCTGTTGATAGATTAGTCAAGTATCTATTAAAATTCATCAATGGTAGGGTTGTATTTTTTCTTCTAGCCATTGCTGACGCAGAGTCTTTTAACTTGTTAATAGCATCTTCATCGCCTGTAACAAAATAAGCAAAGTTATATAAGTCTGTGTTATATGCTCTGAAGTGTTTGTAGTTGTCTTTGTCAATAGTCTTTTTAGCATAACCATGCGCCGAGGGAGCAAACTGTGGGAACTGCCTAAGTAGTTGTAACACTAACATAGTCAGATACAAACGCTCGCAACAATCAGTATAGGATAGTACCCTTTGATTATCTGCATTGCGAGTCATTCTCGCTTCATGAAGTTCTGCTAAAAATTCCATTATGCGTAGTTGCTTCTCTCAGGACTGTCTGGATTACCGTACTTAGATAAGAACGCTTTTACCATACCATTTTGATCTTTTGCTTGTAGCAACATACCAAGTGTCTCACTATTCTGTACATCTTTAGTGAATGCACGTTTAACATCTGGTTTTACTTTGTCTGTAGTTAACAACATTTTGATAACGTTTGCTTGCATTGGATTTACCTTATGCTTTTTGCCATCATCTGTTGTAAGTTCTGTTATAGGATTAGGATTGCCTCTTGAGTCAAGTACCTTACCTACCTGTGTAATCATTGGTGTTTGTTTAAAGTCTGGATCAAGTCCAGCATTATCATCATCAGCGGCATCTGGACCGCCAAGACCTAAGTCTCTCATATCGTCGTCGATTTCGTGCATCTTCACGTCATCTAACATTTCTTTTAGTTTCATAGTTTGCTCCTATCTCATTTGTGCTCTGTTAGCCGCACTAAATCCTCTGCGGTTAACTAGTTTCATATCCCCTGTAGGATCTGACAGCACATAGCCTTCACCTCCGGGTTGACCGTTAATTGTTGCAACTACATCGCTATCCTGAGTATCAAGTTGCGAAATAATATTGTCTTTAACTTTCATAATGCCATTAACAGTATCCCATATAGCACTAAAAGTATTAACGTTTTCCTTAATATATTTAATCAAACGTTCTTGTTTAGGTTTACTTACCTTAGAGTTACTTAACCATTTAAGGAAGTCACGTCCTAAATTATCTAATCCTGTATCCACCTTGCTGTTTGTATATGTGTATAAGATGTTGCTGAAGTCAGAGACTTTCATCTGTGCGAGTTTATTTTTGTCAAGGAAACTGTCAATAGAACTTGCATTTTTATTAATGAGAGCCTCTAACTTGTTTAATGAAGTTTCGTCAACCTTAGGGGCTTCGGAAACTGTTACAGGTGGTATAACAAATAACTCGTTACCCTGAAACATATCAAATTCTTTTAAGGGTGACTCATTGCCATTTTCGTCTACTACTCTGTGAATTACAACACCAACTGAACTTTGTCCTATCCTCTTACCAATTTTGCTATCAGCCTTTACCATGTACTGTACAATTTGTGGCTTAAACATATAGACATCTTGTTCTTTGTTAGGTGTGTTAAAATAAAGCATATCTCCTTTGAAATATCCTCTAAAATCTTTAGGTGTCGCCTTCTCCATTACAGAGTAAGCCTTTTTCATATTTGCCGCTAATGCTTTAAACCCATCTGGATTCTTCTGTGCGCCTGGTCTTGCAAGGAACATCTTTTCTACTGCTTCAGGACTTTTGTTTTTTCCATCGTATCCTTTTGCTCCGAATCCGCCTTTGTCGGTAAGCATAAACTTTCCATCTTCATCGCGACCAAAAATGACTGCGGGAGATCCATCCCATTTGATAGTAACTTTTCCTTGTCCACCACTTGCTAACTCCTTCAATTGTCCTAATGCACGTTTTGCACCTGCACTACCTTGAAAGAATACTAAATCTTCTGCGTGTTGAATACGTGCTTCTGCTTCTTTAATATTTTGTTTCGACTCTTCTACTTTAGTTCTTTGTTTTGATAAGTTAAAAATGTCAATACCTTTGTCTCTACTAATAGGACGTTTTGTTTTATCATTTGCTATCCAAGTTTTTGAACCTGCATCATATGTATATGTTGCGCCATCTTGTGCATTAACAAATGCACTACCGCCCCTAACTTCTTCAGGACCTAAAATTTTCTTTGTACTAAATTGCTTTGGCTTTGCGGCAGTCTGTGTTGGCTCTCCAGGACCAGTTTGTGGCTCTGAAGTTTTTTTAGGGTTTACTTCTGCTTTCGCGTCACCGTCGCCCTTAACTAACCCTTTTACGTCTTTACCAATTTGTCCAATGCTCTTAAGAATGGCTCCAGCATTAGGAGCGGCTTTATTTCCTGCTCCAGTCTTTGCAAACTTCTGTCCTGATTTCCATGCATCCTTAGTCTTAGACCAAAGACCTGGTTTCTTATCAGGATTGGTCAACTGCTGAGTAAACGTTTTTTGTTTAGGTGCCGGAGCAACAGGAGCCTCTGTTTTAAAATCTTTAAATCTCATTTAATCTATCCATTGTATTTCTAAACCATTCACCCGGCTCATATTGTACAGCCTCTGGCAACTTCAATCCATCTTTTTCAAAGTATTTCATTGCATCATCTACCATTGCTTTGTAATTAGGATCGCTCTTAATTTTAGCAACAATAGTTTCAACACTATCCAAGTCCGGACCTTTAGCAGTATCACCTAAGAGATACTGTGCAATCTCGTCTGGATTTTTTGTAATTGTTTTATTTGTAATTCTATCTACTAGTCCTGTCTGACTGTTAAACTTATATCCATGAAACTTAGCAATACTAGAAATAAGAACTGCTCTATGCATACCTTTGTAAGGTGTGTTGTCCCCAGACCCTTTCATAGCAAACTTCATAAACTCTGGCTCACCAAACATTAAGTCTAATTGAGCAAAGCCATTCTTCTCATCACCTTTGATAGGAGTTCTAAAATGAACGTTAATTCCTGTTTTGGCTACCCATAATCTTGGATCATCGTTTGGGTGAGTTTTCTTAACCCAGGATACTAATTTTGCTTCAATGTCTTGTTTTGTATATTTGTCTTTGTCAACAGCAATATCCATATCACCGCTTGTGCTACGAATACCTGTTGATCCTAATTTATTATTAACAAGGTCTAGACCAAGAATCTTTTCAGCCCACTGTAATGTAGGATCGACATCTGCTTGATTAATTCGACCAGTTAGTGGCTTTTGTGATTCAGGATCTTTAAAAACATTACCGCCTTCTTTTAGTAACATTAACTTCCCCTTTTACTTTCTTGCACTTTTTGAACTCCACGTCTAAATTTTTTAGAGTCACCTGTTCTAATGCTGTTCAAAAATCTACGCTCTAGGTCTAATGCCTCTTCTTCAGTATATGTATCTCGCATTCTAGCGATTAGATTAACTGCACTTTCAATAATATTTGTGCCAGTTGTGGCGATCAGAGAATCATTATCTCTTGCTCGATGAAGATTGTTTAATTCTTCTAGAATTGATCTAGTTCGTTTTTTCATAATACAGTTTCCTTACTACTATTTATGGCTTTTACAAATAAAATTGTTTGAAGACGGAGCCTAGTTAAACACTATAGCACAACTCATACTGTAATGCAAACATTATTTGTTCAAATTATAATAAATATTCACATAACCAGGAGGGCAAAATGGGTACATTTAACAATAAAATTATGGCTGAATTCAATCCGCCTAAGAAATGGGTTCTAGGGCGCGAATTATCGTATGATTGTCCTGAATTATCTAAAGATGAAGTCAAAGCATTAACTAACGTTGGCGTTAAAATGAAAGGTACAAAAATAACTGTACCTGTAGGGTTTGTAACAGATCTAGCATCAGTTCCAAGAGCCATGTGGTGGTTGATTGCACCTTTCGACGTAGCAAGGGCGGCAATCATTCATGACTTACTGTATAAAACTATTAGACAGTATCGTTGGAAAATGAAAGACAAGCAAGACAATGATTTAGTCAAAGCGGCTAAGATAGCATCTGATTTAGTATTCTATCACGGTATGAATGATGCCGAGCCAGCAATTCCTAAGTGGAAGAAATATTCTGCTTGGAAGGCAGTAGATTTGTTTGGTAATGGATCAATAGTTCCAAACGAAGACAACATTTAAATCTTACGTATGCGGTTGTTATACTCGATCGCTTCTTTAATTATAGACAGGTCAACATTATCTCGTTGACCTGTTTGCACGATTGCTGAAGTATCTTTAGGAAAACAATGCCCGCCAAATCCTCGTTCTTCTGTAACTTGTGTATGGCTTTCTGTAATACGAGAATCCATTCCTGTATAGTGTGCTACTGCTTCATATTCAATACCAAGTGCTTCGCATAGATCATATACTTGATTAAAGAATGCAACCTTAGTTGCTAAAAAACTATTACGCATATACTTTGCAAGAATAAGTTCTTTTGGATCTGCAATTTCAATATCTTTAGAAAAAACCTTACCCCAAAAACTACATGAGGTACCTCCGATGAGAATAAGTTCTGCATCTTGCAAATCCTGTACTGCTGAACTAGCACGTAGAAACTCCGGACTAAAGTTTAGCATCCGATTAGGAAATGTATCTATTAGCATATCCCATCCTTCAACTGAAATTGTACTTTTAATTAAGATAGGTACGTCTGGTGCTCTTTCTATAACATCATACACATTGTCCATGTGACACGAACCATCTTCTCGTGGCGGTGTTGAAACACAAACAATAACTGCATCTGTGTCTTGCGGAATTGGTTTATTGTATTCTGGCCAAGCAGGATCTACAATAGTAATGTCATGCTTGTCTTTTAATACTTCTCGATGTGCTTTGCCTACAAAGCCATAGCCTGCTATCGTTATCTTCATAAAATTATTTAAGAAAAGAATAGGCCCCGAAGGGCCTATTCTGGTTTTACTTCTCTGCTGGGAAGTTATAAGCAGGATTACCGTAGTATGGTGGACGATAAACATCACGACCGTCACCTTGTGCGTTAACGTGTCCTGAAGTGTTGCCGTTGCCAGCAAAGTCACCTGCGGTGCGACCTTTACCTGAGAAACTCATAGTGAATGTTGCTTCACCTTCTGCGTTGCCGTTGCCTACTACTTCTCCGTTTGCGTTACCAGCACCATTGCCTATTGTCTGGCCTTCATTAAAGAAAGCGAATGCTGTTGTTGCGTTTAACGCTAATGCTAATGCGATAATTTTTTTCATTTTAAATCTCCTCGTTTTGCTTAAATTGAATTTTCATATCAGTTAGATATGGATCACAACCTGGTCCTTCTAGACGGTTTGCGAGCCACATTTCAAAGTCATCCTTGTCTTCAAAAGTGCGAGTAAACTCTACACTTTTGTCCGGCAGTTCCCTATTGAACGTTACTACTACTTCGCCTGCCTGTGCGTCTGTAACAAAACCAAACATCACTGTTACAAACATTACAAGTCCTATAAGCATTACACTCAATGCTCCAGGACAATTCTTTTCATTACAACTTGTACCTATCATCATAGTCTCCAAATTTTAGTCATAAAAAAAGGCGACCTGCTGTAGCCTTTTATGCATCGCTACTTGGGTCGCCTACCGATTGTGTATTAACATATTAGTAAATGTTAATATTATTATACTTCTATTTAGTTATATGTCAACTCTTTTTTTACAACTTTTGAGTGTACCTTGTCCAAGAATAGGTGTCCAAGTTTTAATCGTCTGTTATCATAATCGCAGTTACGATTAGAATC
>Ga0255763_1000660_pt1 | contig 37620 bp, 25 predicted proteins | sample 041ome_2_FD_179963 | JGI IMG/M metagenome (GOLD analysis project Ga0255763, IMG submission 179963) | Coastal salt marsh microbial communities from the Groves Creek Marsh, Skidaway Island, Georgia - 041406US metaG (version 2) | ecosystem: Environmental > Aquatic > Marine > Intertidal zone > Salt...
CGACGAAGAAGTTTGAACGACCGGTTCGGGAGGAAGCGGCGCCGAAGGCGAAGAAGGAATCCTCGGGCGGGGGGTTCGCGTTGCCGAGCTTTTCGTTGCCGAGCGTGTCGCTGCCGAGCTTCGGCGGCGACGCGGCGACGGAGGACGCGGCGCCGGCGGCGACGGAGGAGTCGTGAGCGTTCGCGCGGCGAACGCGATGAAACGTCGCGAACGCGAACGCGATCGGCGCTCGACGCGACCGAACGAGTTTAATAATAATAAAGAAGTTCCGTGCGCTCGACGAATGAATGAAGACGACCGCGCGCGAGATTCCGCGACGCGCCGTCCGCGCGCGACGACGCGCGATGGGCGGTCGCGGGCGCGGTGGACGCTCGAACGCGTGGACGCGCGACGGCGGTCAGGGACGCGGCGGTCGCGGACACGCCGCCGTCGGCGTCCGAAGACGAGACCTGCTCCAGGAAGATTTGCTCGACGAGAAACCAAACTGGGCGCTGTCGTGCTACGGCCCGAAGGGCGAGCAGCCGAACCTGCTCGGCGGTGACACGTCGTTCGAGGAGCTGCGGTGCGCGGCGTACGCGACGGTGCGCGCGGGAGGGGACGCGGGAGGCGCGCACGCGCGAGCGCGCGAGTACGCCGACGCCAAGGCGGGCGACGTCAAGGGAATACTGGCGTTCCCGGAACATCAGCTAAAGTTAGTTTTGGACCGCGTGGAGCGAGGGGAGATGGCGCCCGCGGGCGCGGATCGCGTGATGGACGGAACGGCGATCGTGGGGGGTGGGGGAGGGTTCTCGAGGACGCACGCGCCGGCGCTCGACGCGAGGGCGACGCCGTTCGCGCCGGCGGGTGGGATGGCGAGCGGGTTCACGGGGAATCAGCCTTCGTTGACGCCGGTTGCGACGGGGTTCGTGGCGAGCGCGCAACCGACGAGTCCGTTCGGCGGCGGTCCCGGAGGCGGCGCGAGTCCGTTCGGCGGCGGTCCCGGAGGCGCGAGTCCGTTCGGCGGCGGTAACGCGCCGCGCGCGCCGTCGCTCACGCCGGATCCGAACGTCCCGAACTCAGAGGCGTGGTGCGCGCCTTCGTTCGACATCGGAGGCGTGCCCGACGACCCGCCGCCCGCCGCGTACGTTTGATTGGGCGCGCGCTTTCGTGTTGTTACATAGTCGATGTAGTTGTAGAATCACTCGCGAATCGCGAATTCACTCACCGATCTCGTCATCGGTGTCTCATTTTCTGCCTCTTCGGCCTCGAGCGCTTTTTTGTCATGCGCTTCGCGCTTGCGTTGCTCGCGCGCCTCTCGAGCGATGACTTTTCGTTGCGAACGAATCATATTGTCAAACTCCGACGTCAGGCGATAATCAAACTGGTACGCCCACTGTACCTCGGTGTCTTGAAACACGAGCGCGCGAACGTCGCCTACGGCGCGAGCTGACGTCCACGCCGTGAGAGTTTCTTCTTCGCCGCTCGCTTCCAAGTTTTTCAATTCACCGACGAAATTGCCCACTCGACGAACGCCGACGACGACGCCGTCGCGAGTCAGCGTGCACTCGCCTGCAGTTATTATGAAGAACTCCGTCGCCGGGTCACCCTGCCGCGTGATGAGCTCGCCGCTTTTGAATCGACGTTCAGGTGGTTGATGAGAGATGGAAATCAACCCGTCGAGTCGGGTGTGCAGGTTATGCAGCGTGTCCGAAGTGTGCGAAGCCTGGCCAGTGAACCAGGCGTGTTCTAGTGCCTGAGCCGCGGTGAGCCTGCGCTTGGGATTGGGATCGAGTAAACCTTCTATCAAATCCTTCGCGACATCACTCACAGATTCCCACTCCTCCGTTTCGAAATCGAGATCACATTCAATGATTTGCTCGTAAAGTTCATCCTCATCGTCGTCATCAAACGGCCACGTATTCGTGAGCAGGACGTGCATGGCGATTCCGAGCGCCCAAACATCCACGCCTTGACCGTACACGCCAGCAAGTAACGCCTCTGGGGCGATGTACGATAGTGTACCACACACGTGCTGCGCTTTTTGACGAGCGTTCAACGCCTTCGCCAAACCAAAATCGACAATGTTCAACGACTTCAAATCGCCCTTTTCAGCCAGAACAAAGTTCTCGAGCTTCAAATCTCTATGAATGACACCCTTGCCGTGCATGAACGCCACTGCATCGAGCATGGCAGACATTATTATCTTGACCTCTTCTTCGCTAAATGCCCCGCGCGCGTTCACCAAATCGTCGAGCTCCTCGCCTTGCAAGCAATCCATGACGACGTGCACGACTTCATCGTTTTGTTCAGTGAAAAACTCTCGTATGGTGACGATATGCGGGTGCGCTGAGAGCTGCTGCATCATGACGAGTTCGCGCTTGACTTCATGAAGCGTCATGGATTGAAGCTTATCCTCATCGTCGCTGTCTTCATCGCTCGATGACTCACTTCCACCTTCGTCGTCGCTGTCGCCGCCTAAACCTTCGACGCGAAGCGTCTTCACGGCGACGATTTCACCCGTGTTACGATGCTTCGCCTTGCGCACAACGGCAAAACCACCGGCACCAAGAGTTTCTAAAACGTCGTACTTGTCTAGGAAAGGCATATAATCGTGCACTAACCCGACTGGGCGAACAAAACGCGATGTGTCAAGATCGTCCAAACCGCCCGGCGCAGAATTCGTTCGTTTCAGCCCGAGCTTGTTTCGCGTTCGACCTTCGGGCTTATGTTCGATGCGTTTGGCGAACAAGTGCGCTAAACGATAGCTAGGCATGGCTTTAACCAGTAATCCTTTGGTGTCGAATCCCTGCGGTCGTTGCGAATTCTTCAAATTGTTTGGCATCGCTTGAGCGCGCAAGCCACTCCAACCAGTGTTGATTTGCCTCTTCGTCGCGCTCCCCATTCGAGTCAAACCGGCAGAGTTCTTGCGCTCCAAAGTCATGGCGTGCATACGGTCACTTATGAACGGTGCCGGAGACGCGCTTCGCGAGCCTCCTGGAGATTCACCTGGAGACTTCGTCGCCTTCGCGAGCGCGGCGAGATCCGGCGCGCTGTCCAACCGAAGCAACTGCGCGTGACCACGCGCAGCTTTCCCTCCGTAAGATGCAGGTTTCACCGATGCCCAAGCACTCAGACCAACAGGTAGTAAACCTGCGCGTTTCGCTCGTTCAATAAGCTCGCCAAAGATTTCGGGTGCCTTGGGAACGTCTATGGACACGTCCTTGAGCGCCGTGGCGGTGCGCGCGAAACCTTTCGCCATTTGACTTCCGTTCACCACAGAGCTCCGCCCGATGTATTTCAATAAATCCACCACCTTTTCGATGACGTTAGGGGTCAAGATCGACTGCTCGATCGCCAGCGTCAGCGCTTTCTTGACGAGCTCGTGATGGTAAAAAGGCATGTTCAACCGACGTAATCGCCGCTCCGCCTCGGCGCCGTCTCTCGACATCAAATACTCATCGATGATATCCCGCATCTCTATCTTGGCGTTATCCGCGCTGTATCCCTCGGGTCCGCCCCACGCCTTACGCACGCGCGACTCCCCACTCGCATCGGCCAGCGTCATTTTCGCCGACTTGGCCACGTCTCTTCCTTCGCCGTAACCGTCCCTCGAGCACGCCGTCTCCAGGTACGTCACCGACACCACATCATCCGCCACCGCGCGCGCCAAAAACGTCACGCACTCAGCCACGGCATCTGGGAAATCGATTTTCAAATCCGCAACCTCCGCGAGCACGCGATCGAACCCACGTTCGAAATCCTCCGCGTCCAGCGTCCCGCTCGCCCTCGTCGCCGCGAGCGCCTGCGCGCACATCTCCCGCTCTCTCGCCCCTCTATCCAGCGCGCACGCGATCATGCGCTTCACGCAGTGCGCCTCCAGCCCACACTTCGCATCGCTCGCCCCCGCGCCCCCGCCCTGCGCCGCGATCGTCTCCGCGAGCGCGCGGTCGAACTCCTCCACGCTGCAGTGCGAAAAGAACTCTCGACAGCGCTTCTCCACGTCGCGCTTGAACGCCACCTCCTGTCCGACGTAATACTTGGACCGCGACGACCACGGCGCGGACATCTCCGCGACGCGCTCGCCGCGACGCGACGCGCGCGCGCGACGCCAGCGCGTCGAACGGCGCGATGTGATGCGCACCGAACGCGTCGCGCGCGACTTCGCGACGCGTCGCGCGTCGCCATGGGCATCTTCGACGGCATCTTCGGCGGCGAGCCGCGCGCGTCGAGCGGCGCGTCCGCGCTGTTCGACGCGCGGTCGGCGTTTCACGCCGCGAGCGCGGCGGACGCGCCGGTGGTGCGCGCGCCGTTGTCGGCGTCGGCGAAGAAACGGGCGCGACGCGACGCGAGCGCGGACGCGACGGACGCGCGCGCGAAACGCGCGCGAGAAAAACCGAACGCGCGCGCGGCGAGCGCGTCGTCGTCGTCGTCGGACGCGGCGTCGAGCGAGGATGAGGGCGAAAGCGAGGACGATGCGCCGGCGGCGGCGGCGGTTTCGGACGAGAAACCGAAAGGTGATGACGACGGCGACAGCGACAGCGATGAGGGAGCGACGAAAGCGAAACCGTCGGGGTCGGGGTATCGCGATCGATCGGCGGAGGCGACGGCGGAGGAGCTGGCGCGGACGGTGTTCGTCGGGAACGTCCCGGCGAAGACGAAGCTGAAAAAGTTGAAGGCGAAATTCGGCGAACACGGCAAGGTGGTGAGCGTACGGTTGAGAAACGTGCCCGTGGAAGCGGATGGAAACGAACCTAGGAAAATTAAAGTGCTGAAGGGAAAATTAAACGCGGAGCGGGCGAACGCGACGGCGTTCGTGGTGTACGACGACGCGGCGTCGGCGCGCGCGGCGACGGCGGCGTTGAATATGAAGGAGTTCGAGGGACGGCACATTCGCGTTGATTTAGCGAGTAAACCATCGATCATACGAAGTGAGGTGGTGTATGATCACACGCGAAGTGTCTTCTTGGGCCATTTACCGTTTAATGTCGACGATGAGGACGTGATTCGGTTGTTCAACAAGAATAAAGAGTATCCCGATTTGCGCAAGAGCGTCGAGGCCGTGCGCGTGGTGCGAGACAGAAAGACGACCATGGGTAAGGGCATCGGGTTCGTGTTGTTCAAAACGCCAGCGCAAGCGCGTACGGCGCTTTTGCTTGACGGGAGTAAGCTCGGCGATAGAGAGATTCGCGTGAGCAAAGCCGCTCGATCCAAGGCGCCGAAACCCGGCACGCCGAGCAAGGCGCGCGCCGAGCCGAAGGTCGCCACCGGTGCCGAACGACGGAATCCGAAGCTTCGTGACGAAGGTGGCGATGCGTCGACGTCGCGTGGCACAAACGCGTGGGAAGGGTCGAGATCTCGTCCCGGTGGAAAATCGTCCAAGAGCGCGCACCGCGGCGGCGAGGCGCAGCGCGGCGCCCCAGGCGCGAGGCAAACTTCGAGTAAAGCCGGCATCGCGAAGGCGGCCAAACGATCGGGAAAGCGCCCCGCCGTGGCGGCGCGCAAGGCCAAAGCCAAGGCATCCGCGGCGGCGGGACGTAACTAACGTAGATTTTGTGGTCTTGATGCTGCGCAATACAACGTCTCAGCGATTCCTCGCGCCGTCTACTCCTCCTTCTTATCGCCCTCGATCGCCTTCGTCTCGCCTTCTTCGGTCATTTCCTCTGTAAGTTCATCCTTAAACTCCTATTCGCGTCGCAAACCAACCGTCACGATTCGTCAGTCGTCGCGTTCGCTCGCCCTCGTCCCGCGTCGCCTTCGTTTGAGATACTCTTTGCCCTCGCGCGTCCGTCTCGCGCGCTCGCTCGATCAACGCCTTCGCCGCGCACCTTGGCCGCCTCTTGAAAACTCTTCACCGTCTTCCCGAGCGACTTTCCGAGCTCGGGAAGCTTGCTCGGGCCGAACAGCACCGCGGCGACGCCACCGATGACGACGATTTCAGGAAGCCCGAGCCCGAACAATCCGTTGGAAATCACGCGCGCGCGTCGTCGTTCGAGCGCCGCGCGACGCGGCGCCAGCGCGGACGATCGCTGTGCGTACGTTTGACGCGCCGCGACGCGCGTCGCGCGCGCCGGGGCGTGCACGGTAAACATCACGACGGATTCTGCGGTCGATCGCTCGCGCGCGGTCGCCGGCGTCGCCGCATTCGCGCGCGCGCGCGACGTCACGCGCGACCGTCGACGCTCGTGACGCGCTGAGATGACGTAACGCTGCATCGCGCGCGCACACGCACGAGATAGACGCGCGAGACGCGCGCGCGGCGACGCTGTTCGTCGTCATGTCGACGCGATGCGCCGACGCGCAGTCGCTCAACCGCGCCGTCGTCGCCGCTCGCGCGCCGCGCGAGCTCGTCGCGCTCATCGACGGCAACGACGCGCTGCTGAACGCGATCAACTGCGCCGCGATCGCGGGCAAGGCGGCGAAGATGCACGCGCTGGCGGAGAAACGCGACGATGGCGCCGCCGCCGGGGAGGCGCGCGCGGTGGTGAAAACCATCGCGAACGTCGCGCGCGCGTCGCTGGAACGCGCGCCGCGCGAGTGGTGGCCGCGGCAGTGCGCGGCGATGCTTTGGGCGTGTGGACGCGCGAACGCGCGGGATGAGGCGATGGAACGCGCGATCGAGGCGATGGTGGAGGCGCGCGCGCGAATGTTCAAGCCGCAGGAACTGTCGAACGCGTTTTGGGGATTGGCCAAGGCGAAGAGCGATACCGTGGGATTGTGGTTGATATTGGGAGACTTGATACGAGCGTCGTTGATGGTGGATAAAGGGACGGATCATCAGAACGGATGGACGCCGCAAGGGGTGTCGAACGCGGCGTGGAGCTTGGGGGCGATGACGGAGACGACGCGACGAGGCGTGTTCGAGGAGAGCGCGCTGGGACGCGAGCTCGCACGTGGGATCGCGGTGGCGGTGGAAGAACGAGTTGAGATGTTCAATCCGCAAGAATGTGCGAATACGATGTCTGGGTTCGCGAAGTGTGGGTCGAGCGTGCGAGAAGACGCCGAAGTAGGTGTCAAGGCGTTGTGCTCGCGATTGAAGCGAGAACGCGCGTGGTTCTCCGGCGGCGAGTTTCAGTGCCAGCACGTCTCCAACGTTATTTGGGCGTGCGCGAAGTTGAACATGAGCGATGATGCGGAATTGATCGCTATATTCGTCGACGCGGCAAACGAGTACGCGAACAAGTTCAACGCGCACGAACTCTCGATGGTTCTGTGGGCGCTCGCGAATCTCGCCGTCGACGATCACAAAGTCATGCACGCGCTCGCAAAGTCGATGGCGAGGAAAGCGGACGAATCATCGGCGCAGCAAATCGCGACGTCAGCGCACGCGATGGCAAAGCTCGGGATTTATAACTCACAGATAATGAAGGCTTACAAGGATCACGCCGCGGCGCGCAGAGATGAATTTCAGCCGCGCGACATCGCGTTCTTGGCGTGGTCGTTCGCAAAACTCGACATCAAGGCACCAGAACTGTTTGAAATGTTTAGCGCTGTGGTGTGTGAGATGTTGTTCGACGTCGAGTTTCAAACCTTTTCGCCACACCACTTGACGATGGTGTTGTGGTCGTTCGCCATGCTCAACGAAAATACGCAAGAGGTTTTACCATACATCGTGCGGGCGATGAAGTCCATGATCGACGAGTTCAATCCGCGAGATTTGACGAACACGGCGTGGGCGCTCGCCGCGCTCGGATGCGACGACAATGAATTAATCAAAGCACTGGGCGCGTGCGCACAAATGAAGCTCAACGACTTTAATTCGCAGGAGCTTTTAAAGTTCCTCGGTTCGTACGAGCGACTCGGCGTTGAAGACGCTTCACTCGCCAAAGCCGTGTCGGCGCGGCGTACGTTGTCGTACGAGTTTCCCTCAATGAACGCTACCATCGAGCTCACCGCGGCGACACCGCAGAGTTACAAAGGTACCGATCGTGTCCGCGTCGACGATAGCTGTGGGGGATGGGGAAGAGGAAACACGGGTGTGGCACTGTGGGAAGGAAGTTTTGTTTTAGCGGAGTGGTTATCTCGACAGAAATCGCCGCTCGCGACGGAGGGCGTCGCTAAGGCGCTCGGTGGAGCTTGGGACGACGATTGGAAGGGTAAAGTATGCGTTGAACTCGGTGCTGGTTTAGGTTTACCGTCCGTAGTCGCTTCCAAACTTGGCGCGCACGTTGTCGCTACCGACGGTACGTTTCGCGCGTCTTCTTTCGACTTGTTCGTCCTTCGCCACTGTTAATCCCTTCATTGGACTTTCTGTGTCCTTGGAGTTTCAAATGTGGCACACATCAACTCGGGAGTTTCGCTGACAGCACTCGCACGTTTCGGCGGGCCATGAGTGTCATCTGATAGTAGCTCTCGCACATTCATCGCGCGTATCGCACATCGAACTGACGAGTTCCTTTTCATTCCACGCAGGCGACGACGACGTCTTGACGCTACTGCGAGAGAACGTCGAAGCAAACGCGGCGAAGGACGCACGCGTAGAGAAACTTGTTTGGGGCAACGAAAAGCCGCTAAAAACTCTCGGGTTAAAAACGCAGCCGGATCTTGTCTTGGCGAGCGACGTCGTGTACGGTAACGACCCGGCCAAGTGGACGAATCTCGTGCGCACGATGCGCGACTTGGCTGGGCCGAACACGCTCATTTTGATCGCAAACGTCCAGCGGTACCCTGTACACCATCCGCTCGCGGAAACTAAGTTTTACACCGAGTCAACGGTAAAAGATTTTGAGCGAACGGAGCTACCAGTGACGGCATTACACTCCGATTTCCAACGCACTGGCGCCGGTAATTGCGTCATTCACGTGTTTCGTCCGCGCGGCGACAAAAAGAGAAAGTCGGCGAGTAAAGATGCAAAAAAGGAGAAGAAGGCAAAAAAGGAGAAGAAGGAGAAGAAGGAGAAGAAGGAGAAGAAGGAGAAGAAAGAGAAGAAAGAGAAGTCCTAGCTGAGTATTAGATAGAGTTAGAGCGTAGCGCGTCACGACGAGACGAGTGTTGTGAATAATATTGCAAAGTCATCGTTCGTCTCTACGGCGGCAGGTCAGAGTTTGTGAGTGGTTTCGCGAGCAAAATGTGCCCAACCTCGACGAGACCGAGCTTCGCGAAGGGATTGTTCTTGCTCGAACGTTGCGCGATTTGCGCCGAGGTGAGCTTCGCCTTGACCTCAGGCGGCTCCTCGTATCCGCACTTTTCAAAGAGAATCTGCGCAGCCTCGTTGTCAACCTTAGTGTGCGTGTACAATATGGTTTCGCCCATATTCGCCATCGCGCGCTCGGCCGCGAGCACGAGTTGTCGGCCGATCCCACGCCCGCGCTGCGTCGGGCTCACGCACACGTCTGACAAGTACGCCTTGTCCCTCGGCGCCCTCGGCTGCAGCTTGTCGGCCCCGTATCTATTGCCGTTCGGCAACGACACCTCCGAAATCCCCACCAACACGTTCCCAACCTTGGCAGATATCAAAATACGATCCTCCGCCGTCTTCACGCCGTCCAAAAGTCCCATGCGCACGCGCTTCGCTTGTTCGCCTCGCAATCGGTTCTTCGCCAAGATATCCTGCGGCCTCACCTTGAAAAACAAGTCCATCACCAAATTCGTCGCATCGTCCACATCCTCCTCCTCCAGCACCCCGATCACGACGTTCCCTTTCGTCTTCATCTCCACCGACACCCGCTTCACCGCCTGATCCTTCTTCGCCGTCGCCTGACTCTTCTGCCGCTTCGTCGGCGCGAACTTCACCGTCCCCGCCGCCAGGTCCACCATCAACATCGGCCGCGGTCCATCGCTCACCGCCTCTCCCGTCGTCGTCGTCACGCCGCGAATCGACGCGCTCTTCCTTCCGTCCACCGCGGTCCCCGTCTCCGCGTCATCGCTCGCGTTCGCGCGCGTCGCGCGTCGCGTCGTCGACTTATCCGTCGGCATCCGCGTCCTCGCCTTCGCGCGACCGACGCGCGGGGCGCGCGCCGCGCCCACCACCGCGGTCGCGCGCGTCGTCGTCGACATCGCGCGCGTCGTCGTCGCGCGCGTCGTCGCGCGTCGCCGTGTGTCGCGCCGCGACGCGCCGGCGCGCCCAACCTCTCAACCCTATGCGTCCGTCGGAATCGGGATTGACCGCACGATCGCGCGCGCGACGAAGCGCGCACGATGGCGGCGCCCGCGGTGCCGGTCACGGTGAAAGAAGCGATACAGGTGCGTCCGCGACCCGCGGTCGCGCGGCGCGAAAGCGACGCTCGAAGCGCGAAAAGACGACGGAACGCGACGGCAATGCCGAGGCGATCTCATCTCGTTGGGTCAATCGATGTCGAACGAAAACGCGCGGTGGACGCGTCGTCGCGCGAAAGGGCGCGGGATGGTGCGGACGGTGGTGACTGACGAGAATCGCGCGGCTTTGAACGGTGCGCAGTTGAAAACGTGCGGAGTGAACCCGCAATGTATTTCGTTCACGAATCTCACCATGGAGAGCGAGAAGTACGTGTGCGCTCGGGAGAGCGGGACGACGAATAATGTGGTGATCGTCGAGGTGAATAACCCGCTGCAGCCGATGAAGAAACCGATCACGGCGGATAGCGCGCTTATGAACCCGACGCAGAACGTGATTGCGCTCAAGGCGAGAGTGGAGAACGAGAATGGCGTGGAGGATTCGTTGCAGATTTTCAACATTGATCAAAAGGCGAAAATCAAGGGGCACGACATGGAGCCGGTGGTGTTTTGGAAGTGGATCACGCCGAAAATGTTGGGGATCGTGACCAACACCGCGGTGTTTCACTGGTCGATCGATGACGCGAACGCGCCGGTGAAGGTGTTTGACAGAACTGCAAACCTGAACGGGAATCAGATCATCAGCTATAAAGCATCAGAGGACATGCAGTGGTTCACGCTGATCGGTATCGCGCAAGGCGACGCGTCGAGACCGGCGTTAGTGAAGGGTAACATGCAGCTGTACTCGGTGGCGCAACAACGCTCGCAGCCGCTCGAGGCGCACATGGCGGCGTTCACGACGCACCAAGTGCCGGGCAACGCGCAAAAGAGTCAGTTGGTAGTTTTCGCTCAAAAGATGGTTCAAGCCGATGGATCGGTGGTTTCCAAGCTTCATGTGATTGAGCTCGGCGCGCCGGCAGGGCAAACGCCGTTCACGAAGCGCACGAGCGAGTTGTTTTTCCCGCCCGAGTTTGCCGACGACTTCCCGGTCGTCATGCAAGTGAGCGACAAATACGGCGTCATTTACATCGTCACCAAGAGCGGTCTGCTGTTCGTGTACGACGTGGAAACTGCGTCGCCGATCTACCGAAGCCGCATTTCGCAAGATCCGGTCTTCGTCGGCGCGTCCGCGACGAGCGTTGGCGGTTTGTACGTTGTCAACAGAGGCGGCCAAGTCTTGTTGATCACCCTGAACGAAGCCGCCGTTGTGCCGTTCATCAGCAGCACGCTCAATAACTTGGAGCTTGCGCTTTCGGTCGCGTCGAGAGGGAATCTTCCCGGCGCCGATGCGCTCGTGATGCCCAAGTTTGATATGCTCTTCAACTCTGCGGACTACAAGGGGGCGGCCGAACTCGCGGCGAGCATGAGCTCGTTGCGCACAGATCAGACCATCGCCCGATTTCGCGGCGTCCCGACTCAACCGGGCCAAAGTTCTCCTTTGTTACAGTACTTTGGCGCGTGCTTGCAGCGCGGAAAGTTGAACAAGCTGGAATCAGTTGAACTCGCAAAGCTCGTGCTTGCGCAAAACAAGAAGCAGCTTCTCGACACATGGCTGAGCGAGGACAAGCTCGAGGCGAGCGAAGAACTCGGCGACATGCTGGCGCCGACTGACTCCGATACTGCGCTTAAGATTTACGTCAAAGCACGCGCGAGTCCGAAGGTAACCGCAGCGTTCGCGCAGCGTGGCGAATTCGACAAGATGGCGCAATACTGCGCCGCCGTCGATTACAAGCCAGACTATATGTACATGTTGCAAGCTCTTATGATGAAAGATCCCGCGAGCGCGGTGCAGTTGGCACAAAAGATCAGTCAGATGACACCGCCACCGTGCGACATGGGGGCCATCGCCGATCTCTTCTTGCAGCGCAACATGATTCGTGAGGCGACATCGATCTTGCTCGATTTGCTCAAGGGCGACGACGAGAGCCAAGCGGCGCTGCAAACCAAGGTTCTTGAGATCAACTTGGTGACATACCCGAACGTCGCTGATGCGATCATGGCGCAAGGAAAGCTCACGCACTACGACCGCCCGCGCATCGCGCAGCTCTGCGAGAAGGCTGGTCTTTACATTCGAGCCATGGAGCACTACACGGAGCTCGCCGACTTGAAGCGTTGTGTCGTCAACACACACTCGATGGACCCGCAAGCGCTCACTGAATTCTTCGGTACACTGAGCCGCGAGTGGGCTTTGGACTGCCTTAAGGAACTTCTCACGTTCAACATGCGTCAAAACCTTCAGATGGCGGTGAACATTGCTAAGGAGTACACGGAACAACTCGAGATTCACTCTGTCGTGAAGATGTTTGACAAGTTTGAATCTGCCGAAGGCCTCTTCTACTACCTCGGGTACTTCGTGAACACGTGTGAAGACAAGGACCTTGTGTACAAATTTATCGAAGCTGCTTCAAAGACTGGACAGATCAAGGAAGTCGAGCGAGTGACGCGCGAGAGCGATCATTACGATGCCGAACGCGTCAAGGTGTTCCTCATGGAAGCCAAGCTCTCAGATGCTCGTCCGCTTATCAATGTGTGCGACCGTTATGAGTTCGTTCCGGATTTGACGACATACCTTTACAACAACAACATGTTGCGCTACATCGAAGGCTACGTGCAAAAAGTCAACCCGAAGCAGGCGCCGAAGGTCGTTGGTACACTGTTGGATCTCGAGTGCCCGGACGATTTCATCAAGACTCTCATCTTGTCCGTGCGATCTCTCTTGCCCGTGGCGCCGCTCGTGGAAGAAGTGGAGAAACGTAACCGCTTGAAGATCCTCACGCAATTCCTCGAGCACCTCGTGAACGAAGGGAGCGTGGATCCGCAAGTACACAACGCCATGGGTAAGATGCTCATCGATAGCAACCAGAACCCAGAGCACTTTTTGCTCACAAACGAGTACTACGAGTCCGCCATCGTCGGTCGCTACTGCGAGAAGCGCGATCCGTACTTGGCGTGCGTAGCGTACAAGCGTGGCAACTGCGACGCAGAGTTGGTGGATTGCACGAACAGAAACAGTATGTTCAAGGTTCAGGCGAGATATGTCGTCGAGCGTATGGACGCCGATCTCTGGGCATCTGTGTTGACGGAAGAAAACAAATACTGCCGCCAGCTTATCGACCAAGTCGTGTCTACCGCACTCCCAGAAAGCAAGAACCCTGAGCAAGTTTCTGTGACCGTGAAGGCGTTCATGACGGCAGAAATGCCGCATGAACTCATCGAGTTGTTGGAGAAGATCGTGCTACAAAACAGCGCGTTCAGCAACAACCCGAACTTGCAAAACTTGCTCATCCTTACCGCCATCAAGGCGGACGCATCTCGCGTCATGGATTACGTCAACCGACTCGACTCTTTCAACGGTCCGGAGGTCGGTGAGATTGCCGCCGGTAACGAGTTGTACGAAGAAGCCTTTGCCATCTTCAAGAAGTTTGATCTGCATGTTGACGCGATGAAGATTCTTCTCGAGTCTCTCGAAGACCTCGATCGTGGCATCGAGTACGCGCGCAAGGTCGACTTACCCGAAGTTTGGGTCCAAATCGGCAAGGCGCAGCTCAAGGTTGGCACTCCGGAGGCGGTTAAAGCGGCCATCAAGTCGTACATCAAGGCGCAAGATGGGAGTGATTTCGTCGACGTCATTCACGCCGCGCGCCAAGCCGACATGTACGAAGACATGGTTCCATATTTGCTCATGGTGCGCAAGAACAAGAAAGAAGCTCGCGTCGATACTGAACTTGTGTACGCGTACGCCAAGATCAACGATTTGGCCAAGCTCGAAGACTTTTTGGCTACGCCGAACAGCGCGAATCAGCAGTCCGTCGCCGACAGATGCTTTGGCGAAGGTTTGTACGAGGCTGCTCGACTTTTGTACACCGCGCTCAGCAACTGGGGCTGCCTTGCGAGCACTTTGCTCAAACTTCGCATGTTCCAAGGTGCAGTCGACGCCGCGAAGAAGGCTAACTCCCCGCGTACGTGGAAGGAAGTGTGCTTTACGTGTCTCGAAGAAGGCGAAAACAAGCTCGCGCAGCTCGCCGGTCTCAACATCATTATCCAAGCTGATGAACTCGATTCCGTCAGTGAGTACTACCAAGCGAATGGTAAGTTCACCGAGCTTATCCAGCTTATGGAAGCCGGCGTCGGCGTTGACCGGGCGCACATGGGTATTTTCACCGAGCTCGGCATCTTGTACGCCAACCACATGGCCGACAAGCTCATGGAACACATTCGTTTGTTCAGCGCGCGCATCAATATTCCGCGACTCATAACCACGTGCAACCACGTGGCGTTGTGGCCCGAGCTCGCGTATCTTTACAGGTGCTACGACGAGTACGATAACGCTTGCGAGGTGATGATGAAGCACCCCGACGCTTGGGAGCACGTGGTCTTCAAGGATGTGTGCGTCAAGCTTGCCAACGCGGACTTGTACTACCAGGCGATCGAGTTTTACCTTCGCGAGCACCCAACAGAGATGACCAATCTTCTCGGTGTACTTCAGTCGAGACTTGATCACTCTCGCGTGGTGTCGCTCATGCGCAAGGAGGGTAAGTTGGCCATGGTGAAGGAGTACCTTTTAGCTGTGCAGGGTGCAAACTTGACGGCGGTGAACGACGCCGTGAACGAACTCGCGATCGAAGAAGAAGATCACGCGGCGTTGAAGACTTCGCTCGATATGTACGACAATTGCGATCAACTATCTCTTGCGGTACAATGCGAGAGCCACGAACTGATCGAGTTCCGAAGAATTTCTTCGTACATCTATCAGCGCAACGCGCGATGGCAGCAAGCCATCGATCTTAGCAAGCGGGATGGGTTACTTAAGGACGCCATGGAAATCGCCGCGAAGAGTGGAGACGCGACCATCGTGGACGAACTTCTCGACTACTTCATCGATCAAGGCAACAAGGAGTGCTTCTCCGCCGCCTTGTGCACGTGCTACGACTTGTTGAAGCCCGACGAAGTCATGCAAAAGGCATGGTTGAAGGGTCTTAGCGACTGGGTCATGCCTTACATGATTCAAGTCATGCGTGATATGAACGGTAAGTTGGAGATTTTGATGAAGGATAAGGCGGACCGCAACGAAGAAAAGGTGAACGAGGAGAAAGAGCGCGTCGCGGCCGAGATGAATAGCAACCTCTACGCGCAACTCATGCCTGCGGCGCTTCCGGCTCCGCCGATGCCGGGCATGCCGGGGTACGAGCAACCGCAACCGGGATACGGGCAACCGCAGTATTACTGAGGCACATCATCTCAATAGCTCAGCGCGCGACTCGCGCGCGCACACTTAGTTCAGCATTGAATAAAAGCGAAACTCAGACGCAAACGCAAACGTTCAGTGGTATGGTAATCTCGGTCGCCGCGCGCGCCGCACAACGCGGCGCATCCCTGATCCGCTCGCCGTGCGCGCTCGAACGCGCCGCGCGCTCGAACAAAATGCCGCGCATCGTGCGTGACGCGCCGCGCCTCGCCGCACCGCCCGCGTCGTCGCCACCCGTCGCCGTTCGCCGCCGACAGTTGCCACTCGGTCGACGTCACCGCGCCGCCGCGCTCTGCGTTTGCCGCGCGACGACGCCGCGGGAGATCGCGCGCGCGATCGAGGACGCTCCGTGGCGCGGTGGACTCGAACCAGCGGCGAACGCGCCGTGGACGGCGGCGGAAGTGGTGTCGGGACGGATACCGGCCGAGCTCGCGGGGACGCTCTATCGCGCGGGACCGGGACGGATTCGTCTGGGGGCGACCAAGTACGCGCATTGGTTCGATGGCGATGGGTACGTCACAGCGATCGAGATGGATGCCGATGCGAACACGGCGCGGTGCGCGGGGAAGTACGTGGAGACGGCGAGATGGACGAAGCAGCGGGCACGCGACGGCGGCGATGGGACAAACGACGACGCGGTCGGGAGCAGCGGCGTCGCGGTCCGAGGAGCGTGGACTCAAGCGAGCGGAATGATGGCAAATTTAGGACGGTTTCCGACGAACCCGTCGAACACGTCCATCATCGTGCACGCGGGGAAGGTTTTGGCGTGTTGCGAAGGCGGCGCGCCGGTGGCGATCGATCCGGCGTCGCTCGCGACGAGAGGTGAAGTCGTCTTCGGACCGAGTCTTCCGATGGGTTTCAGCGCGCACAGTAAGCAGGACCCGCGCGATGGAACGTTGTACACGTGGGGGTTGAAAAAGCCGCCGTTCATAGGTATTTCTGTCGGCAAGGTGAACGCCGCGGGCGAAGTGATGCAAGTCGCCGACATGCCGTTTCCGCGAGCGGCGCCAGAATTTGCATTGTTACACGACTGCGCGATGAGCGAAAATTACTTGACGTTTTTCATGTGCCCGTGGGAGTTACCGAACGACGCCATCGTGGGTGCACTCAGCGGGATGAAGTCTTTCGGACACTCGTTCAAATGGAGCGACGAACGCGAGACGTGGATGGTCGTGCTGAGGAAATCAGATTTAAGCGTCGTGCACGCGAAAAACGTGCCTTCGTTTTCGAGTTATCACACGTGCGACGCTTACGAAGAGAACGGAAAACTCAAGGTGCTTTACGGCAAGCTCAGAGGCGATCGCACCGGGCTCGAAAAGAATTTTGGCGACATGTACGCCGCCGTGTGGTCGTCGCGACATTACAACGATTTGCACGAGATGACGATCGATATCGCCACCGGTAACGTCACAGACGCGCTCGCGATGCCGACGAACGCCGATGGCGAACGAGATATGACGAAAATGATCGGCATGGAGTTCCCTGTGGTTTCTCCGCGAACGATGAGCCGCCGCAAACCAAAGTACGTGTACACGCTCGCGAATTCGTGCGGCGAGCACGGCTACTTTGACTCCATTCAAAAACTCAATCTCGAGACGCAAAAGGCCGAGACGCGCTTGAGCGCCCTCGGTCACTACCCACACGAGTGCGAATTCATCCCCAAGACGAACGCCGACGACGAGGACGCCGGATACCTCGCGTACGTCGAGTACGACGTCTCGCGCGACGCCGCAAACGTCGTCGTCCTCGACGCCCAGCGCTTCACCGAAGTCGACCCCGTGGCCGTCATCGCCCTCCCCATGCACGTTCCGTACACCTTTCACGGCACCTTCGCGCGACGCGCGTGACGCGCGTCGTCTTCGTGTTGTAACTCTAGCGCCCGGATCTTTCAGTCTTCGCGTCAACCGTCAGTCGTCGGTTGTTAGTTGGTCGTTAGTTCCGTCGCGTCGCGCGCCGCCGCGCGCCCGTAACATCGAGGCACCGAAAGAATTCGAGCGCGCGAAAACAATCGCCCTGTTGTACCTGAAAAGTTCTTCTTGTTCGGCAATATCTTTGTCAACATATCGGCTAGATTGTATGACGATCCGATGTTAAGATGCAATTGCAATTTTTGTCCCGCGCGGTCGCCGCGCCAGAAATAGCCTCGCGGCGCATGCGCGCCGCGGTCGCGCGCGGCGTCGTCGCGCGGGCGGCGCGCGCGCGGCGCGCGACGCGCGAACCCGCGCGCGACGCGCGACGCGCGACGCGAGGAACCGCGGCGCGCGCGCGACGCGACGAACGCGCGAACGCCTCGGCGGCGGACGCGATCGCGGTCGACGGGACGGTCGACGACGACGCGCGCGCGGTCGATAGCGCCGAGACGGCGGCGCGCGCGGTGAAAACGCCGCACAGTGGATACCATCGACAGCGCGGCGTCGCGCGGGCGTTCTTCGAGGGATGGTACTTTCGGTTCACGCTGCCGAGCGCGAAGGCGTCGGCGAGTCTGATTTATCACGTGTACGACCCGGATTTGCCCGAGTCCGCGCGGGGAGGGGCGGGCGCGCAGGTGTGCGCGCCGTGTGGGAAATATTTGTACTTTGAACAAGGCGCGGAGGAGGCGCGCGCGGGATTCGAGGGGGCGGCGCACGCGTTGGAATTGAAATCGACGCGCGGCGACGATTTCTTCGAGGTGTCGCGCGAGGGCGCGAGACATCGAGGAAGGTTGACGAGCGAGGGAGAGAGCGAGGAAGGGCCGTGGGGCGGAGGACGCGCGGCGAAGAGCGTGCGATGGGACATCACGGTGACGCCGCTTCGAGGATGGGGGGGAGGACCGGGGGCGAAGATGGTGTCGCCCGCGGGCTGGATGACGGCGCTGCCGGTGTTCGAGCCGCATTGGCAAGTCACCATGGCGCACGGATTGGCGAGCGGATGGATCGAAACCGACGGCGAGCGCGTTGAGTTTAGCGATTGCCCGGCGTACAGCGAGAAGAATTGGGGCGGCGCTGGGTTTCCGTTGAAATGGTGGTGGGTGCAGTGCAACTCGTTCGCGGATTATCCCGATTTGAGCGTAACCGCGACTGGAGGGAACCGAGGCGTCGTCGTGCTCCCGAACGTTCGCGAAGACGTCGGTCTGGTAGGCGTGCACTTCGGCGATCGATTTTTTCAATTCGTTCCCGCGCAGCAAGTGGAGGTTGACTCGCCGTCGGCGTACGGCGCCGAGTCGGCGTTGGAGGCGAGCGCCGTTCGATGGGACGTCGAGTGGGGTCGGTGGAGCGTCACCGCCGTCGGTGAACGATACGAGTGCTCGATAGAAGGGACGTGCACGAACGACGACAAATCCACCGTCATTCGCGCGCCTTCGGACAGCTTGGACGAGGGTATGGCGCCGTTGTGCCGCGAGACGTTCACGGGCGTCGTCGTCGTATCCCTTTGGCGTCTCAACGACCGCGGCGAGCGCGTCGAGACCATCATCGACGCCGCTACGAGCGATACCGCATGTCTAGAAATCGGCGGCGGACCTTGGATCGGACCCTGGCGCTCGGCTGCGGAGATCCGCTCGCCGCTCGGCCCGCTCATGGGTTTGCCCGTCGACGTGCGCGCCGTGGCGAGTTTGCTCTCACCCTTCGGCGACGTCCTTCCCGGGCTGTGACCCTCGCTCGCGTCGCGCGTCATTGTAACCATTCTTTTTGCGCGCGATGTGCGGTCTCACGCGCCCCGCGCGCGCCGCCCCGCGCGCGCGCGTCTCGCGCTCCCGCGCGTCCAACCGTCGCCGCCGCGCGCCGCACACGCCGTCGCGCCATGCCGCGCGCGTTCGCCCGCGTCGTCCTCGCGCGCGCGCTCGCCGCCGCGCGCGCCCCCGTCGCGCACGCCGCGCGTCGTCTCGCCGTCGCGCGTCCGCCCTGCGCCGCGAAATCCACCGCCGCCGCCGCCGCGTCCGACCGCGGCGACGTTCGCGTCGGCGACGAAGTCTCCGTGGAGTGCGTCGATTTCGCCACGTCGGGCGAGGGCGTGTGCAAGCTCGCGAATGGGATGGTTTTGCTCTGCGACGGCGCGACGCCCGGAGAGGTGGTGCGCGCGCGGGTGACGAAGCTGCGGAAGAAGCTGGCGTACGGCGCGAAGACGGCGACGGAACGCGCGGCGCCGAACGCGGTGACGGCGCCGTGCCCGCACTACGAACAGTGCGGAGGGTGCGCGTGGCAGCACGTGAATTACGACGCGCAGGTGCGGCATAAGCGGAATCGGGTGGTGGACGTGCTGGCGAGAATATATAAAGCGGGCGAGGACGCCGAGGCGAAAGTCGGCGCGTGCGTCGGCGCGGACGAGACGTCGAGGTATAGGAATAAAATGGAGTTCGCGTTCGCGAGTGGAACGAGAGGAAAGACGGTCGTCGGGTTGCGACCGCGAGGGGCGAACGATTCGGTGGTGGATTTAAGCGGTGGATGTCTGTTGCAGAGCGAGGAGGCGGATCGCGTGTTGGCGGCGATTCGGGAGACGCTGGAACGCGCGGACGGGCGCTTGGAGGCGTTCGATCGCACGAGCGGCGAAGGCACCCTTAGAAGCGTGACGATTCGCACGGCTGGTGGCGAGCGCGGCGGTGAGAAGGCTGTGATGGTCGATTTAGCGACGACGGCTTCGCCGAACGAACTGAAAACGGGACCGCTCGCGGGACTCATCGACGTCGTCTCGAAGGTACCGGGCGTGGTGTCCGTGGTGCACACTTCCGTGCTGAGCGAAGCCGAACTCCGACGCGCGGGCGGTGGACGCTCGTCAAAGTTCGTCAAGGGTGGCACGACGACGAAGGCTGGGTCAACTAAGAAAGTCGAGGCGGTGTTCGGCGAGAACAAATTAGTCGAAACGCTCAACGGCATCGACTTTGAACTTTCTTCGGCGTCCTTCTTTCAGACCAACACTGAGCAGGCTGCGAGATTGGTGCGACAGGTTCGCGAGGCGTGCGCTTTCAGCGGCGATAAGTCTGAGATCGTGCTCGACCTGTTTTGCGGTGTCGGTACGATGGGACTCAGCGTCGCGAGCGACTGCTCGCGAGTGATGGGATGGGAAGTCGTTCCAGAGGCGGTGAAAGACGCGAAACGCAACGCCGAGCTGAACAACATCACGAACGCCAAATTCTATCGCGTTGATTTGGCGAGATTAAATCCGTCCAAAGGCCCGAAAGGTCTTCTCACGACGCCGAAAGGCAAAGAGCTTCCCATGCCGGACATCGTCATCACGGACCCGGCGAGGCCTGGTATGGACTCCGCACTCATCGCGATCCTGCGCACAATCGGTGCTCGGCGTATCGTCTACGTGTCGTGTAATCCCGCGACGCAAGCGCGAGACTTGCTACTTCTCACGGCGCCGTCGGAGGGCGCGGACGACGTCGCGTACGAGCTCAAAACCGTCACGCCCGTCGATATGTTTCCTCACACGACGCACGTCGAGTCCGTCGCCGTGCTCGAACGCAAAGCTTAGTATCGCTAAACAAATTCGTCTGTTGTTACATTATTCTTAGTCGCACGAGTTCTTCCCGTCGCACATCCGTCGCCGCCGCCGCCGCCGCCGCGCGCGCGCCGAAATCGGCGCTCTTCCGAAACGCGACGCTCTCCCCAGTCTTCACGTTCCGATACACGACGCCTTTCCCCGCCATCACGCTCGTCTCCATTCGACCGAGCATCAACAAGTACCCCCACTCGCTCGCGATTCTCTGCGTGAAGACGCGATGCCAGCCCACCTCGCCCGCCGCCCAGTCTCGCAGCGGTCGCTCGCAATCCGCCAGCGTCCCTTCGCGCGCGCCCACGCGCCAGAGCAAGTGCGCGAAGGCCGGCGCGCACTCCGCGCACAGCCGTTCGAGCTGTTCGGCGCCGCCCAGGGCGTTCGCCGCGCGTTCGATCGCCGCGCGCGTCGCCGACGTGTCCAGCGTCAGCAGCCCCGGGCGCTCGACGGCGAGCTCGAACGCGTGGCGCGCGCACGCGCGCGGCAGCGCCGAGCTCAGGGCGTACACGCGCTCGGTGAGCACGCTGAGCGGAACGTCGTCGCGCACGGCGCGCCCTTCCACCGTGTGATCGAGCTGCTGAAGCGCGCGGTCGTCGAGGCCTAAAATCGCTCGAAGCGACGCGACGCGCGCGGCGGAGGACGGCGCGTCGGCGGAGGACGCGCGGACGCGAGCGCTCGCGCGTCGCGCGCGAACGGAGACGACGCGCGCGACGCGGACGCGCGGGGCGAGGCGGGACATGCGTCGGCTTGTGCCGCGGGAGCGGGCGTGGCGCGCTGCGCCGCTACGTTACAAATGTCTCGCTACTGTGTGATGATGCGGTTCCGGTGGCACCGTCGCGCTGTCTATTTACCTACGACTGTTGCTTCGCGTCGCGCGCCCAGCGGACGCGCGCGGACTCGCGAGCGCGCCGACGCCGTCGTCGCCGTTCGCGAGTTCGACGAACGCCTTGCGCGCGTCCCGCACAAACTTCCCGAAATCATTCGAACGGTTACACTCCGCGAGCAACGCGTCGATCGACGCTAACATCGGCGCGCACTCCATCACCTCGTACGCCGTCCCGCGCAATCGCACCGCGAACGTAAACTCTCGCTCCGGCGCGCGCGCGTCGACGTATTTAAACACCAACCGCAACCGCTCCGCCTCGCCGTATTCAAATCTCAATCCCAATCGTTCCGCGTACATCGCGCTCGCCCCCCTCAGCGCGTCCAATTTTGCCATCGCGCTCGTTCCCGTCGCTTTATTTTTCGCGTGTTCGATCGCCGTCCGTTCCTCCCTGACGCGTTCGCGCAGCGCCGCCAACTGCTCGGGCAGTCCTTCCGCCAGTTCTCTCGCCGCGTTCGTCTCTTCGAGCGCCTGTTCCGCCTCCATCTCGTACCGCTCCGCTTCGCGCGCGTTATCAGCCGCGCGTTCGCTCAGCTCTCGCTCGCGATTGATCAGCGCGTCGTACTCGCGCTCGAGCTTTAAGATTTGTCGGTCGTGCGCATCCTTCAAACGTCTTTCGCGCGCGACGTTTTCGCCGACCCAGCCGTCGATGATGTCGCGGAACTCGGCGAGCTCGCGCTCGAGATCGGCGACGTCGACGTCGCGGTGGCGCGCGGCGCGGTTGGGGGGCATGACGACCGCGCGCGGTGGTGCGACGCGTCCGTGAATGCCGATTCGAGACGGACGACGTTTGAAAATTTGGATCTTCGAGCGGCGCGAGGATGCGCGCGAACGAGGGCTCGAATTCGCGCGCGGAGTCGACGCCGCGAGCGATGCGCGAAATAATGGGTTCGATAAACAAAGGATACGCGTCGAGAATGGGTTCGATCGCGAGAGAACGCGCGTCAGTAGCCGAGCTTTTTGTTGAGCGCGCTCGCGCCGTCGCCGGATTGGTTCGCCGGGGCGGTCCAGTCGGAATCGTCGGCGGCGGCTTCGGCGTCGAATCTCGCGCCCGAGGAGGCATCAAGAAGGCGCTGGATGTCTGACATGACGGTATCCTCCGCGGATGGTGCGGCCGCGTGTGATGGCGCGGCTTTGGTTGGGGGTTTGCGAATTTCCAAGCCGGCGCGCACTTGATGCGGCATCAAGAAACCGTCATCGTCGTCGCGCACCACGGGTTCAGTCTCAGCGGCGGTATGTGCTTCAATCTCGCGCTCGGTCGGTGTGACTCGTTGTTCGACGTCTTCGACGATCACTGGGCCTTCGTCATCGGCGTTATCGGCGTTATCGGCGTCATCTTCGACGACGGCGGCTTTCGCTTTCGCCGGCGCCGACGTTGAGGCGGGATCGACGCCTCCCGTGAACTTTCGCTTCTCTTGCAAGTTACCTTGCTCTTCCCATTCCGCTTGCCGTCGCATCTCTGCGTCACGTTTCTTGCGCGCTTCGAGTTCTTCCGCTCGCTTCGCTTCGGCGATTTCGGCGCGTCGTTTTGCCTCCTCGGCGCGTTTCGCCTCCGCCTCCTCGGCGTGTTTCCGCATGGCGTCTCCTTTGGCCGATCCAGGACGGAATTCCTCGGTTGGGTCGGCGTACTTCAACAGTCGAGACACTCGCTCGAGTTCAGACACTTTTTCGGAGAGCGTCACGCGTAATCTCTCGACTTGAGACGTGAATTTCGACGCGCCAATTTCGTCCATGTACGCATCCAACGCGTCGCCGTCTGCCGAAAGTCCCGCCGTGCGCTGACGTTCGGCGAGCGCGGCTTCTTCGGTGACTTTGATGAGTTCTTCCGTTTCCGTGATCGACGTCTCAATCGCTGTGCGCTTGTCCCACAACGTAGCCGCCGTCTCTAGCGTTTTCGGTGCCGCCGCGCCTTGCGTGGATTCTTTCTTCGACTCTTTTCGACGCTTACGACTCGCGCTCGTCCGCGAACGGTCGTAAAAGTCGTCTTCATCTCCACTCTGACCGTCTTCGTCGTCCGAGTTCGCTCGCGCGCCCCGACGTCGCTTGGACACCGCAGCTTGCAAACCCAAACTCACGCGCAACGATTCGTTGAGCGTCTCATCGGCGTCCTCGATCTCTTCTTGCAACGTCTCGATCGCGCGCTCGACCGCAGATATTCGCGTCGATTGCCCGGACGATAGCCCACCGTCTTGCTGCGACTCCTTGGCTCGAATTCGATCGACTTCTAGGCGCATGTTTGAGATCTTTTCCTCCTTGCGCCGAATGTTTTGCTTTTGCTTTTCCTGTTTATCGCTAAATTTCCCATCGTGCGTGCGCCAATCCAGCTCTTCGATCGCGCGTTGACGCTCGTTGATTTCGTCATCGGCATCCATCATCCCCCAAGACGACCCAGCCTTTGCCGCAGCCTCTTGTTCGCGCGCCGCCGCGCGTTCCGCCTTCAACGCCGCCAGTTCGCGCTGCATCTCAGCCTCCGCCGCGGCTTCCAACGCCGCTAACGCCTTCATCTCTGCCGCACTCAGCCCTTCCTCTGGCATCAAGCTCTCATCGCCGTCTAAAATATACAATCTACTCGACTCGCCGAGCTTGATCTGATCGCCGACTCGAATCGGCGCGTGCACGCCCGGCTTGACGCGTCGCTTATTCACAAACGTCCCGTGCGCGCTCTCGCAATCGTACACGTACGCCTCTGTCCCGTTCGCCTTGAACTGAATCACGCAATGCAAACGTGACGTCGACGGGTGTTCGACGACGACGTCGCACGCCGGATGCCTTCCGAACGTCACGTGTCCTCGCGGCGCGTCTTCGCCTTCGCCTCGGTCCAGTCGCGTCCTCGACGCCAACGCGCCGCCCTTGACGCAATCGAGATAAAACTCGCGCGCGGGCGCCCCGCCCCACGCGGGCGCGTCGTACGTCTTCCCGAGCGGCGGCGCGGACGCGCGATCGCGCGCGTCCGCGCTCGGCGCGGCGGGCTCGACGTCCGGGGCCGCCCCACCGGCGGCGTCCTTCGTCGGCTTCGCGCGCGGCGCCGGCGGTCGCATCATCGCGCGCGACCGCGCGAGGACGACGCTGAACGCTCGCGCGCGCTTCGCGCCGAACCGCGCGGCGAGCGACGGCGCGAACGATCGCGCGTCGGCGTGTCCCGCTCGCGCGCGGGCGAAAACATTCCAAATTCGCATTCGGGCCGTCACACGCGCGCGCGCGCCGGCGATGCCCGTGGCGAGAAAGCTGTTCGATCAGAGCGACGCGTCGGCGCCGGCGCGAGCGCTCGAGCGCGCCGGATCGTCCGCGACGCCGATCGCAGACGGCGAAAAGTCGGTACAGTTTAAAAAGATGACTTTGAACGGTGACGAGAGCGGCGACGACGCGGAAGGGACTCGACGGGTGTCGTTCGACGCGTCGTCGGAGATTTTAAGCCCGATCGCGAAGCGCGCGGGAGTTGAGGCGGCGGAAGCGGAGGAGACGACGCCGGCGTCGCCCCCGCTGCGACCGGCGGGCGCCGGGACGAGCGAGACGTCGTTTCGATTCGACGACGCCGCGAGCGATGAGTCGAAAGAGAACGCGGGCGCGAGCGATGACGATGCGATGAGTTTTGAGAGCGCAGACGCGAGCATGGCGGTGAACATGACGAGGGACAGCGAGAATATGACGTTTCAGAGCGCGGGATATCGTTCGGCGCTGCTCGATTTCTCTAGCGACGACGAGTTTTCGGCGAGCTCGAAACGGCGCAAGTTCAGGATAGGCGCCCTGCTTCGACCGATGTTGGCGTTCGCGGCCGGATTCGCGGTCGTGGCCGTGATCGCGATCGAGGTGGCCTCGTCGAGCGGCGCGAAGGAGGGCGACGCCAAGCGCGGCGCGAGGCGAAAGCAGACGTTTCGCGAACTGTTCACCGCCTCCAAGGGCAGCCAGTCGTCGAAGGACGCCGCCGCCGTGTAACAAAGATACCGAGAGTAATATACATTACATCACAGACGCCGGCCGATCGCGATCGTCGCCGCGCGGCGCTGTCTGCGCGTCTACGCGTCTACGCGTTCGCCCCGCTCGCTCGCCTCCAGAGCCCGCGCGAGCTCCTTCAGCGCCTCGACGCGCTCGATGACGCGCTCGACCGTCGCGTCGACGCGCGCGATGTCCCGCTCGCACGTCGCGATCGCGTCGCGCTCCGCGCGCGACCGCGCGCGCTCGAGCGCGTCGCACAACTCGCGTCGTCGTCGCACCAACCGATGGCCGCGCTGAAGTTCGCGCGACGCGCGTCGCCCGACGTCCGCGAGCGACGACGACGACGACGACGACGCGAACGTCACCGTCGCCATCGTCGCGCGCGCCGCGCGCCGCGTGCCGCCGCGCGTCGGCGCCTGGCGTTCGGCTCGCGGAACGCCACAGACAACACCCAACCGCACGCGGCGACGCGCGCCATGGACGACGACGACGTCGAGCGCGGGACGAAATCCGCGACGATCGCGGCGTTGGCGTCGTCGCCGCGCGCGGAGCGGCGCGCGCTGTTGCGCGAGGACGACGGTCGCGGTCGGGTCGAGGGTGTTGGACGACGCGCGGGGTGGCGACTCGCGGCGGTGTGCGCGCTCGCCCTGATCGGCGCGGGCGCGGCGGGATACGCGCTGGGGGCGTCGCATCGCGGGCACGGATTGCTCGCGTGGCGCGGGGGGCGACACGGGCATCACCACCACCGGTCGTCGTCGTCGTCGGGGCGTCGGCACCGCAGTCGGCGCGGCGACGGCGAGCGGCGAGGACACCGCGACGCGGCGACGGCGGTGACGAGCGCGGAGGCGAGGGACGCGGCGAGAATCGGTGTGAAAGGGGCGTCGCGCTCGCGCGCCGCGGCGCTGGCGGCGGCGCCGGAATTCGAGCGCGCGTGAAACGCGCGAAAACGCGTTGCGAACGATGGCGGCGCGAGTCGTCTAGTCTAGTTTTGTTAATCTTCAATGCCTATCGCGTGTTGCGTTTTACGTGTCGTCGCTCTTTGGCTTGGGTCGTGCCGGCTCGAACGTCACTTCTTGCTTCGTTCGCGGGTCTACGATTCGCACTCTGCTCGAGCTCGACGGCGTCGCGACGGTCGGCGGCGGAGCCTCGGCGACGTCGGATCCTTCGTTCTCGGGCTCGACGACCGCGGACACCGGTGGCTCCTCGTCCGCGGGTGTTTCGACCACGGTTGTTTCGTCGACGTCGTCGATGTAGTCTTCGAGATCAGACGGGACGTCGACGCGGCCGTCGTCTTCGAAAAATTCCTCCTCACCCGAGTCGTATTCTTCTGCGCCGTCGTCGTCCGCCGCGGTCGAGGGTTCGTCATCATTCATGACGTCCTGCATTTCGATCTCTCGCGGCGCCGCATCGTCGGGCGGGGAGGTCGCCGGCGCAGCGCTCTCCTGCTGCGCCGTCCCTTCGACGCTCGGCGACGCCGTCGCGCCTGCGCCCTCCTCCTCCGACGACGACGACGACACATGCGTCGATCCATCTTCGGCAACCTTACCTTCCTTGGCTTCCTTCCTCTTTTTCTTCGCACCCTTATCCTTCTTTTTCTTCTCCTTTTCCTTACCCTGCTCCGCGGGCGTCTTCTTTTGTGCACCGAATTTTGATCGAGCCTCGATTAACGACTCGGACGTGAGCTTGGAAAACAAGCTTTGCTCTTCGTCTTGCGCGAGCTCTTTGGCGACGTCGGAGCCGAACCAACGGTGTAGAGTGCCGTACATGAGCAAGCACGTGAGACCGAACGACACCGCGGTGACCATCTGCATCCCCAACATCACCTCGTCGCACACCTGCGCCGTGGCGAGCTCTATCGTGTCGCTCATCGGCTGGCAGCTCCCCAAGCCTTCGTCGATGATGCCAAAGTCTGCTCCAAAGGATGTCATCGCCGCGTTCAACGCCGTCATGTACTGCGACGACGCGTACGCGCCTCCCAGATCTTGGACGTTGCCGATCGTCTCCTTCAGCTTGACGTTATCTGCGTGCAAATCTTGCAAATACTCTCCGAGCTCGTACCCAAAGCGCGGACACACGAAGTACAGCTGCACGTTTTCCGGCACCACGAACTCCACCATGGCTTCGTAGGAGTAGCACACCTCGGCGCCGATCACGCTCACGGGCCAATACACCGAAGTCATCAAGAAGCAATAGATGAGCGTGAACAACGGAAGCGCGCGAACGAAATACTCTGGCGTGACTCGTCCCGGCGCTCGCTTCCACCACCGCGACACGGGCGTCTTGCCGTGATGGGCGATGATGGGCACCACCGACGTCGTGAGCAACGAGATCAGCAGCAGCATCAACAACGTCATCGACGTCACGTAAATCACCACGAACGTCTTCACCCACTTCAGCGACTCTAAATCCTGAATAAACTCGATCGAACCGCTGTGATGCAGCATCGCCTCCGTCACCGCCGTCAGCGCCGTCGCGATCGTCGCCGTCGCCCCGACATCGTTCGCCGTCACCGCTTCCCGGCGCAGCATCGTCAACGAATCATCCATCGCCATGATCGGCGCCCCGATCGCCCGCATTCCGCTCTGTCCATTCTCCGCCCACGCCTCGATCGTCTTCAGCGTCTGCAGCCCGCCTCGAAATCCTTCAATCAATCCAATCAGCGCCGCCGGTATGAACGCCAGGATCACCCCGACCGTGATGATCGCGCGCGTCTTCGCCTCTTTTATGTTTGTGTTCTCGAATATCGTCCGGTTTTGCGCCGTGTACGTGCGATAGTACATCAAACATATTCCCGCCGCGACGACCCCGGGCGAGGCGTAGGTGAGCGCGATGAGGACGCAGGACGTGCGCAAGCCGTACGCGGTGAAGTGATGGAACGGGAGCTTGTGCACGAGCTCGCGCATGTCGAGCACGTACGACATGGCGGCAGACGGCGGCGCTCCGCGACGCGCACTGGGGATGGATGCAGGAGTGGTTTTAGTGTTACAGTGGCGCGAGGTGTTACCGCGAACCATGACTACCCGCGGGTCGGCCTGCCTACGCGCCCGGACGATCGATCCGGCGCGCGGCGCAAAAACTCGTCCATCGCGAGCACGCGCATGTTCGTGTCGTCGACGCGCATCAGAACGTACGGTTTGGGCGAGCCCGGGACGACGCGCGCGACGCCGCTGGCGTCTCGCGTCTCGACGGCGTCGCCGCGCTCGGAACGAATCTCTAACAAGCGCACGCTCGGCCTGTGAACGTACAGCGCGCCCGTGTCGGCGTCGAACGCGAACGTGGCGTCGCGACACCCCTTGATGATCGCTTTCAGTCTCAGCTTGCCGTAACTCAGGATGCGAAAGAGCAATACCCTGCGCGTCTCGTCGCCGACGGCGAAGCAGTCGCGCTCGGCGCAAATCTCAAATCTCGTGTACCGTCGCGGCGCGTCCACGAACGCGCAGTTCCACGTCGGCTTCTCTCGTTTCAGCGCGCTCACCTCATCCATATCCACGCCCTCGTACACCCCCACCGCGTCCTCGCTCACGTCGGCGTCTCGGTCCACGAATGTCTTCGCCACGCTCAGCGCCGTCGACGAAAACTTTCGAAACATCGCGAGTCCACCGCCGAGCGCCGTCTCGCGCTTCCCCGCGTCGTCGCTCGTCGCCGACGTCGACGCGATCGCCGCCCCTCCCACCGCGATCAGCGTCGTCGTCCCATCGTTCGCTCGCGCCGCGCCCGCGCACGCCGTCATCGGCGCCAGCCGCGGGAGCGTCCACCGCCGCGTCGCGCGTCCCGTCCTCGCGTCCCATCGCACGCACCGCTCGACGCTCGACGCGTACTCCCCGCACGCGCGAACGACGCGCGCGACGTCCACGCGCGTCTCCACGCCTCGAGTCGTCGCGACGTAGCCCGCGTCGTCGCCGACGACGACGCCCGTCGCCGTCGCGGCGCAGCACGCGATGGGGACGTCGCGCGCGAGCGCCGCCTCGCGCGCGTCCGACCGGCGCAGCGCGCGCGGGTCGCGACGCGAGCGGTAATACAGCGCGCCGTCGTGATACGCGACGCACTCGACGTCGACGTCGGCGCCGTCGAACGCGGCGGACATCGCGGTCTGGCGGTTCGCGTCGTCGTCGCGCGCGACCCGTAACAACGCGCGAGCGTTGTTACGCGACGCGTGACCTCCGAAAACGGGTCCATATATAACGTCTTATCTTCGGATATGACACCTGATAAACTGGAAAAAAATACAGAGAAGATTAGCATGGCCCCTGCGCAAGGATGTGAGTGTTCGCTCGGACGCTCGCGCCGCGCACGCTCGGACTCGAGCGACGACGCCTATACGCGCGGCGACTGACGGTCGCGTCGCGCGCGAATCGCAGGACACACAATAACTCAAGAAAAGTTACACGTTTTTTTTGATTCGATTCGATTCGACGCTTAGCGATTCGCGCGCGGCGACCCGCAGACGACGACGGACGTCCGGCACCACGACGCGCACGCTCGGATCGTTCGTGCGCGCGGCCGCCGCGCGCGCGCTCGTGCGACGCGCGCTTCGCGTCGCGCGAGGCGCGCCGGACGAGGGCGCGCGACGCGCGATTCGCGACGAAATCCGTCGGCACGCCGCGTCGAACGCGTCGGCGGCGTCGCGCGGCGGCGCGTCGGAGGCGTCGCGCGCCGCGCACGCGATGAGCGAGGGACGGCGACGGTTGAAGGAGCTCGAGGAGATGATGCTGATGGTGAGGTAGGGGACGCGCGCGACGATGGGGGCGGCGGCGGCGGCGCGCGGACGCGTCGCGGCGCTGGCGCGACACGCGGGCGCGACGTTCGAGCTCCCGACGCGCGCGATCGAGATCGCGGCGACGGCGGGCGAGGGCGGGGGTAACGTGACGCTGTTCGCGAACGCGCGCGTGGGTCGAAACGCGCGCGTCGTGGAGACGCCGTTCGCGTCGTGGGCGACGAGGAGCGCGACGTTCGCCGAACGCGCGGGACCTCGAGACTTTTTAGCGGCGTTTGAACCGGGCACCGTGCGCGAGACCGTGGCGCTGATGATGCACACGCTGAGCGAAAAGAAAGCGGACGAGTCAGCGTCGTCGTACGCCGCGAGTTGTCTGCCGGAATCGTTTCGGTTCGTCGACGCGTGCCTGAACGAAGCCGACGTTCAGGCGTTGGCTGGTACGGAGACGGAGTCGCGCGCGCGTTCGCGCGGTGAATTCGTGAGAAAGCTATCGGCGATGTCGAAGATTCCTGTCGCCGACATCGCGTGGGCGCTCGGCGCGGTGTCGTCGCGCGCGATGAAATCGGCGGCGGTGCCAGAATTCGCGCTCGTGCCCGGATGCGATTTATTAGACCATCACCCGCAACCGAACTGCGAGGTGCGCCGAGACGGCGGGTCGACGCCGGACGTGTACGTTGCGACGACGAGAGACATCGCACCGGGCGAAGCGCTCACCATAAGCTATGGCAATCTCGGAAACGATCGCGCGTTGCGAATGTACGGCTTTAGCGACGCGGCGTTCTTTAAGAACGACACGCGACGAAGCGGTGTCCATCCGTCGAACGAGTCGGCGTTCGCGAAAACGCTCGACGCGCAATCTCTAGATGAATGGCTCGCGGACCGATCGTCGTGGTGTCGCGACGTTCCGGGACAAAAGGGCGAGGACGACGAGTGGTTTCGACACGTCTCGATTTTGCGCCGCGGGCAAACGGAAATCATAGACGCGTACGTGCGAGCGCTAGATTGCTAGGTGTATCAATTAGTAGAAATTTTGCTGGTGCTACGTCTCGTGCGGTTTCGGTTCCTCCCCGTCGTCCTCGTCGTCGTCGTAATCCGCTGGGTCGAACGAAATCTCGGAAACTTTCGCCTTCTTTGCCGCCGCGTCGCCGTCGTCGTCGTCGATCCCCAGTTCTCGCTTCGCCTCACGCATCAGCGCTTGAGCCTTCTCGCTGCGCAAAAACATGTCGCGAACCTTTTCATCGTTTTCATTCGCCACGCGCACGATGGCGATCGGGTTCGGGTCATCGTTCGCCCATCGAACGTTGAGCGGCTCGGCGTCGTCGCTCGTCCACAGCGTCTGCCCCGCCATGGCTTCCTTCGCGAACTCCGCCGAGGCGCGAAATTTATACCGAACGAACGCGAATCGCCGCTCAAACTTCACCGTCACGTCTTCGATCGGACCGAACTCGCTGAACTGCGCCATCACCTCGTCGTACACCTTCTTCGCGCCCCACTTTGGATCCACGGCGCCGCCGAAGAACATGTACAGCGTTCGCCCGACGCGCATGTACGACCCCGTCCCTCCGTTATCGTCCCGCTCCGTGTGATGCTTCGGCCGCCCAAATATATCAAACATCATGTGATTCTTCGCGTCGTCGAACGCCGTGGGCAACCGATGCAAGTACTCGCACGCCTCGCCGCTCGTGCAGCACCCGCGCGCAAAGTGATAGCACACCGCCGTCGTCCCCGCGCCGTCTCCTTTCGTCACCCCAGCGTCCAAAATCGGCGCGCACCGCGTCACCGCTTTCACTGCCGAGTTAAAATCTCGCGCCGTCGTCCCCGATGACGTCGCGTGTTTCCCCCACCACACGTTAAAATCTCCCTTCGCCGCGTCGCTGCGGTGCCGAATCCTCGGCCCCGTCTCGGGGTCGTACTGCACTCGCGCCTTTCGCGACCGACTCACGCGTTCGCCCTCCTTGGTCCACATCTTCATCGAGAAATCGACGCCCGCGTCCGCGTCCGGGAGTTCGAACGCCGCGCGCGCCTCCGTCGCGTCGTCGTCGCCGTCGCCGTCGGCGGTGCCTCGCGCGTTGTCGTCGTCGTCGCGGCGTCCCGACGCGCGCGCGTCGCTCGCCTCGCGCGTCGCTCGCTTCGGCGGCGGCGGTCTCGCGCCTCTGTACACCTCCACCATCGCGCGCGGCGCGCGTCGCGGTGTGCGACGCCGCGCGCGACGCGCGACGCGGCGTCACATTTCGCCGCGCATTCGCGCGCGCCGATCGACGACGAAATGCTCACGCTGCTGCGCGCGTCCAAGTCGCCCGAGGCGCGCGCGCCGCGCGGACGCGCGAACGAAGCGCAATCCACGCCCGGACCGTCCGGGAACGACGACGCGATCGACGACGACGACGGGAGCGACGCGAACGATGCGGACGCGGCGACGAAAGATGACCGTTTGGCGGGAAAACGAAACGACGGCGCCGAGGACGACGCGCGACGCACGGCGCACGTCATCGACGGCGATGGAAGGTCGTGGTCGAGACAGAACGTGCGCACGGCGACGCTGGTGTACGATGGGGCGTGCGCGGTGCGGGTGCGGGAGGGCGAAGACGGCGCGCGAGGACGAGCGAGCGAACGGCGCGTCGACGCGCGGGTGCGCGTGATGGTCGGCCCGGGATCGGCGTCGATCGGGGAATCGGACGCGGGACGGGAGGAAGAGACGTCGAGTCAGGCGTCGAGGATGCTGCGCGTGCACGTGTCGAGCGATGAGGATCCGTTTTTTTATCACGCGATGGAAGTGCGGGAGGAGGATTACGGGCGGTTGCGCGCGGAGCAGCGCTTGGTGGTGAACTTTGATGAGTTCCCGCGCGCGTTGGTGCGGTTGATTCGCGCGTGCGACGGCGCGAGTGGGGTTGGGAAGAAGAAGGATGTGTATTGCGTGCTGGAGACGCCGTCTGAGTCGTCGGCGTCGACGCTTTCGATCGTGGAGACGAATGAGTTTAATCAGTTTACGCACGTGGCGCTCAAGTTTAAGCCGGCGTCGGATCGAGCGGCGAAACGTATCCTCGCGGGGCTTTTGCTGGATGCCAAGGATCGCGAGAGAGAGTTGAAACGATTTGAAACGCTCTATCGCGAGTCGCAAGACGCCCTCGAGATCGCGCGCGCGAAATCTCTCGAGGCGCAGATGAAGTACGCCGAGTCGTCGGCGAACGGCAAGCGAGAAATCTTGGACGAACTCGAACGCTCGAGGGAGCGTTACGAGGCCGACAAGCGCGAGCTGCGCAAGCGCATCGATGATATTTCTAGCGAAAAGTCCGAGACGGAGCGCGAGAAGTTTGCGGCGCAAAATAAAGTGAGCGAGTTGGCGACCAAGCTCGGTTTGATCGAGGGCGAACTCGCGATCACCAAGCGCGAGTTGCAACGCGTGCGAGAAGAAAACGCCGCGCTCGACGCCGAAGTTCACGAGCGCGACAAGGCGCACAGCTCGCGCGCTTTGCGCGTCGAGTGGCTCGAGAAACAGCTCGAAGATAAGGAGGAAGTGATCGAATTATTAAAGTCCAGACTCGACGCGAGCGAAGAGCACAAAGTCGCCCTCGCGAGTTCGTGGGAGCAAGCGCGTCGCGCGCTCGGCAAGGCGGAGGAGCGCGTCGCGGCGAGCGCGGCGGAGATCAACAAAGGCAACGGCATCATCGAGGATTTACAAAAAGAGGTGCGCGCGGCGAAGAGCAAGACGAAGATTCAAACCGCCGTCATCAAAAGACAAGAAGCCTTGCTCGAGGAGCGTCTGTCCAGCGTCAACGTCGCCGCGGGCGAGCGCGCCGAGGCCTCCCTCGAGCAACGCGAACTCGCCGCCGCCAACGCCGCTCTGCGCGACGAAAAAGCCGCGCTCTCCCAAAAGCTCGCCGAATCCCACGCTCTGTTACAGAGCAATCAACAAGTCATCGAATGGCTCAACGCCGAGCTCACCAACGCGACCGCGGGTCGTCCCGTCGCCGCCTTCGCGTCGTCCGCCGCCCCGCGTTCGCCCCTCATCGATCTCTCCTCCCCGAGCCCGGCCTAGGCGCCGCACCGTCGCGCGCGTGTGAATCCATCTGACCCTCCTCTCCCATTTCGCGCGACTCGATCGCGTCCGCGCCTCTCCGCGCCTCGCGCCTCTCCCCGCGCGTCCGCGCGCGGCTCGATCGATCGATCGATCGATCGATTCGACCCCGCTCGTGTTGTTTCCCCTCGCCGCGCGCGCTTCACTCACGAACGCTCGACGCGCGCGCGCACCCGGTGCGTCCGTCGCGGCGACGCGACGCGACGATCGCGCGCGTTGAAGACGCGCGACGCGACGCGACGCGACGCGACGCGACGCGACGCGCGCGAGGCGGCGCATCGCGCACGCGCGCGGACGCGTCGCACGCGAATGCGAATGCGAATGCGCGCGCGACGACGCGCGACGACGGCGCCGACGCGCGGGAACGCGCGTGCGCGAAGACGCGAGGACGGTGGAGACGCGCGCGACGCGCGGGCGAGGGAGGCGCGGACGCGCGCGCGCGGGACGACATCGATGGGCGATGATTGGGGAAATTTGAATTCGAGGGCGCAAACGGCTTGTTTTCGACCGGCGACGGGGGGCGGAGGCGCGCGCGCGGCGGAACGGCGCGATCGCGGACTCGGGGAGGGGCGCGAGACGAAGGGGGGGGAGCGCGAGGCGCGGACGCGGGATTACGACTGACGGTGCTCGCGCGGACGTCCTCGGACGTCGCGACGCGTTCGTCTCGCGCAGTTTAAACCAGACATGAAACACGCCGCCAAGGTCGCCGCGAAGAAGGCGCTCACGAAGATGGATTCCCCGCTCGCGCTCGTCGCGGGCGTGACCGTCGGGATTCTTGCGCTCGGTATCGTCGTGCAAGTGTTGCTGATCGTCGCGTCCTTGTTCACGGGCAAGAGCGCTGCGGGCGAGCGACCGAAGCGCGACCGCAAGCCGACGCCGAAGGCGCTCGAAGCCGCCCCGGCGGCGCGCGCCGCCAAGAAGGCGGCCCCGGCGAAGAAGGCGTCCTCTAAGAAGGCGACTCCCACCAAGCCGTCTCCCGCCAAGAAGGCGGCCCCGGCGAAGAAGTCCTCGTCCAAGAAGTCTGCGGCCAAGCGGACGCCGGCGAAGAAGTCCTCGTCCAAGGGCCTCGCGAGCCCGCGGCGATCGTCTCGCACGCCCACCAGAAAGACCCGATAAACGCGCATTTGTATTCCGAGGTTGGGTCCGTCTTGGTCCATGAAATAGGACAGCGATGGGAGTTGGTTGCGCTCTTACGCGTGTAAGAGTCGAGGCGAGATTTTAAGTGGTGTAGGAGGAGTTCAAATGACGACGCGCGTTCGGGGAAAGTCGAACGCGCGTCGTCGCTGTCTGTAAATTCACCGTCGTCGTGACGCGTAGGTATCTAGAAACTTACCGCGTTTAGAATATTCACTGTTATATCACTCACATGTTGGCGTGCACGGAGTACTCGACGAGAACGCGACGAACGAATGAGCGCGCGCGCGACGCGACGGCGCGGGGTGACACGATTTCTAAGCGTTGGATTGCAAGTGAAATTCTCGACAAGAAATGTAGTGACCGCGCCCCGTTTACATCACCTTGAGGTGCTCGTACTTGGTGGCGTCGAGGCCGAGGTTAGCCATCAGCGCGTTCCAACGGGGCGGTTCCTCGTCGAAGACGTAGGTGAGCGGGAACGTCAAAACGCCGCTGCCGCCCATTCCTCGCAACTTCTTGACGGTTTCATAAATACGAGACTTTGGCACGGCCACGGAGACCGCGTAGTACTCGCCCGCCTTTCCAGAACCGTCCGGTTGCGGCGTGTACACCGGCGCAATCGTGGGACCTTGTAAACCGCGCAACGTCGCCGCGCTGTTGAGCTTAGCCGCCACGGCTTCCGGAGAATCGCCGCGGACGTTCGCCGTCACCATGAATAAACTCTCGGCGCGCAAGTGAGCCTCAAGACGCTCGAGAAGTTCGTGAACGATCTCTAACAAACCTTCGCGTTTCAGCAAAGCCTCCCTGGACGCGACCAAAACCCCTTGACTGTCGAGCACGCGCCCGCCCTCGATCTCCTTCAAGTTGTTCTCTCGAAGCGTCGTCCCGCTGCTAACCAAATCGAGAATGCAGTCGGCGGCGCCCATCGCCGGCGCCGCCTCCAACGCACCGTCCGCGGTGGTAATTTCCACGTGTTCGAACCCGATATCCTCGAAGAATTGCTTCGCCACGCTCGGGTACGCGGTGACCACGCGCAACGGACGCGCCGGTCCCCACTTCGGGAGCGCCATCAACTCTCGCATGCTGTTAATCTCGTCCCACGCCTGCGGGATCGCCACGGCGAGGTGGCATCCACCGAACCCGAGCGCATCGTGCACGATGACAATGTCATCGTCACCGTACGCGATCTCGGCGAGCATATCGTACCCGACGATGCCGACGTCGATGTCGCCCGAAACAATCTTGCGCACCACGTCCGTGGCGCGTTGAAACCAAACCTCCATTCCCGGCACGCTCGGGATCTCCGCCGCGTACTGTCGCGGGTTCAACTTTTTCACCGGTAACTGACACGTCTTCAACAACGCCTGCGTGTCTTCAGCCATGCGACCCTTGGAAGGAATGCCCATCCGGATCGACGACCGCGACTCCACGGGTTTGCGAAACGCTGCGCGCGAACCCGCGCGCTCCATCGGCGCACTTTTCGTCAGTCTCCGCGCTCGCGCGTCGTCACCGCCCCACCCTCACCCCCCGTCCGCCCTTCCCATCGCCGGAATCCGCGCGAACCACCCCATCGACCTCCCGCGCGCCGTCGCCGATCCGTCCTATCCACTCCCGCGTCGTCTCGAATCGATCCCTCCCCTTTCCCGCGCCTCCCTCTCGCCTCGTCCTCGCGATCGCGCGTCGCCTCGCCATCGATTCGCCTCGCCTCGACGCACCCTTCCCGTTCGCCTTCTCCGTGCTCTTGATGCTCGCCGTCGTCGCGCGTCGTCGCGCCGTCGCCACCTGGCGCCGCGTCCCGCATCGCATCGCGCGTCGCGTCGTCGTCGTCGCGCATCCGTACGACGTCCTCGCGCCGAGCGTCGCCGTCGTCGTCGCCATCGTCGTCGTCGTCGTCGTCGTCGTCGTCGTCGTCGTCCCGCGCGCGCGCCGTCGTCGCGGTGTGTCGCCGTCGCGCGTCGGCGAGGCCCCTTCGCGCGCGGGTTTTGTAGCGCGCGCGCGTC
>Ga0255763_1000674_pt1 | contig 37196 bp, 24 predicted proteins | sample 041ome_2_FD_179963 | JGI IMG/M metagenome (GOLD analysis project Ga0255763, IMG submission 179963) | Coastal salt marsh microbial communities from the Groves Creek Marsh, Skidaway Island, Georgia - 041406US metaG (version 2) | ecosystem: Environmental > Aquatic > Marine > Intertidal zone > Salt...
CGCACGAACAAAACACCTCTCCCAAAAAAATGGAAATGAATACAAACGTACTAGTGTGGTTGTGTAAAAAAATTGCGTATTAAATAAATCAATAACTCTCTTATTTCATCACATCCGCGATGACTTGGTCCTTGAACACCGGCAAATCTGGGTGTACGTACAAAGGCTTAAATTCTTCTGGTTTTCTATCTTCCCCAACTTTTGCCAATTTGCTTTGGAACGGTTTGCACCCTTTGCTCATTCGCATGAAGAGCTCGTGCCATCTCAAATCGCTCGTTAACTCTGGGTGGAAACTCGTCGCCAACAAGTTCTTTTGTTTCACCGCCACCACCACCGATTCTATGTCCACGCCCATCTCTTTCTTCTTCTCATCGGATAAGTAATATTTTGCTAAAACCTCGACGTCTTTGCCTACTTTCTTAATCGCCGGTGCTCGGATAAAAATCGCTCGACACTTGACGTCGTTTTCCGAACATCCCGGGATGTCGCACGGTATCGTCGTCTCGAAAGAATCGATTTGCGAGCCAAAAAAGTTACGAGAGACGTCCACGTCGATGCCACCTAAAAGCTCTTGACCGCCTTGTTTTGCTCCTTCTTCGATGCGATCGGCTAAGAAGATTAATCCGGCGCAGGTTCCCCACACGCAACGTTCGCCTTCGTCCTCAAACTCTCTCAACGCATCGAACAAGTTCCACCGTCTCGCGATGTTTGCCATGGTGGTACTTTCTCCACCGGGGATAATCATACCTTGGCACCCTTCTAATTGAGACGCGGAGCGAATCTCAACCGCTTCGCCGCCGCATCTTCGAATCATCGAGCAGTGCTCGCGAAAGGAGCCTTGCAAAGCGAGGACCCCGATTTTTATTTTTGCCTCTTCAGCAGCCATCTCTTCTCCGTTTTATCGTCGTCACTTTATATGTGGAGTGGATTTCTCGTGTTGATTTCAGACCGCGCGCACGTGGGTAAAGTCGTGTTCTTCGCAGTCGTTCGTCGTCGTCGTCGCGTAGTGGTAGTCAAAGCTCGATTCAACGCGTTATATAGTTGGATTCGAGTCTCTCTCGTGCTCTCAATCTCACGCAAACTCTTTTGTGTATCGCGCGCGTTTATTGGGAAGAAAAAGTGACGACGACGACGACGACACACAGCGTACCATACGTGCGAAAAAGGGAAAAAAAAAGGTGATGTGGCACACGACGGATACATTAGAGATCTCTCTCCTCTCGTACCTCGTACGTTTTCCGGTTCCACTCAAACAAAAGAGAGGAAGAAAAACACAAAAACTCTTCGCTCTCGCTCTGTCTCTCCCGCTCTTTTTTTCAAAAAACAATTTTCAAAAAAACACATCGCGTCGCGTTTCTTCAACATCTTCTCTTCACTTTGATGTACAGACTCGCGCGCAATATCAACTACAAACGTCAGTTTATCTTCCCGCGCACTGCTATCACGACTACTACCAGTAATATTAATATTAATCGCGTCGTCACACGTAGAATTAATATCAACACACGCAACAACAAAAACATCAGCAAAAGAACACTAACAACAACAAAAATGGGATCCGGAGGTGAAGGAAACGAAATCGAAAAGAAGGCTAAAATGATGAGCGAGGAAGACTTATTTGAAAACAAGTTGAGAGTGAAGAAACTTTCCGAGCACGCGACGATCCCTGTTCGAGGCTCGGATGGCGCGGCTGGGTACGATTTATCCGCCGCGTACGATTGCGTCGTCAAAGCGAAATCGAAGGAGCTCGTCAAGACGGACTTGTCCATTGCGATTCCAAAGAACACGTACGCTCGAATCGCTCCAAGAAGCGGTTTGGCGTATAAAAAATTCATCGACGTATTAGCCGGTGTGGTCGATTACGACTACCGTGGAAACGTCGGCGTCATTTTGGCCAACTTTGGAGACGAGGATTTCGAGGTGAAGAAAGGCGACCGAATCGCGCAAATGATTTTGGAGAGAATCACCACGCCGGAGTGCGTCGAAGTGGAAGACTTGGAAGCGACTGAACGCGGTGCGGGTGGTTTTGGTTCCACCGGCGTGAGCAAGTAAATACACACACATATATATATATACATATAATAACGGTACTTTTTGTTCTCGTCGTTGTTATTTGATGTTAAACTAGTATTAAGAACCAAAAGTCTCGCACTCACACATTTTTTTGAATTTTTTAACTCGTATGACCATAAAATATATGTACGACTGCACCCCGGCATCACAAATCACATTTTCTAACACACTTTTGAACGAATAATGTCTTCTTCTGGCGTTCAACTGACTGAAAATCTCATCAAAACGTTAGACGGTAACAACGGAGATGAGGAAGACGCGGATGCGTTCCTTCCAGCTCCGGGTGGATTTCAAGGACCGAGAGATGGGTACAAGTTCCAAAACGGAGAGAAAGGCGTCGGGTATTACAAAGAAGAATTCGCCGCCTTCGATGATGATACCGCGTTGATGAAGAGACGAAAGACATCCCACGAGACCGCGACGACGACGACGACGACAGCAGCAGGAGCAACAACAACAACAACAACAACAAAAATAGATTACGATAAAATGCTCGCTGAAATTGAGCAGAACAATCCGGACATCACCAAAGAGACGACGGAATTGACCGTGAAGAGTGTCAGAAAGTTGGTGATTCAGTTCGAAAGAGCTTTGAACGAAAACGTGGAAAAGAGAGCAAAGTTTTCAACGAAACCGGAGAAGTTTTTAGACTCAGAGGTTGAATTGGATAACGCGATTAAGAATTTGCAGTCGTTAGCATCCGCACCGAGTTTGTTTCACGTTTTGATCGATACGAAGTGCGTGCCGAGTTTACTCTCTGTGTTGGCGCACGAGAACGAGGACATATGCGTTGACATTTTAGAGTTATTTCGAGAGTTGTTCGATCCAGACGCGAGCAACGAAGGCGAGGAGGACGAAAACAGGCAGGCGTTTCAGCTGTTAAACTGCTTGAGAGAGAACGATGGAATCAAAATGCTCGTCGATTGCTTGATGGATCGATTCTTTACTATGCCCAAAAAAAAGAAGAACGAAGGAGAAGAAGATTTAGCCGGGGAAGAGACGAAACGAAACGCCGAGGAGACTATTTTACAAATCGTAGAAAACGCGGTTGAAATCAGCGGAGGCACGAGCGAGATTTGCGAATACTTTTTGCACGAAGGCAACACGCGATTGAAAGAGTACTTACTGGAAAGAATAGGGAAGAAACAAAGTACGGATGGCGTAAAGTTACAAGCGTCCGAGTTGCTCTCGATTTTAACCACGGGGTGCGACGAATCCGTAAAAGAATCGATGTTATTAGCGAACGATGCGTTTATGGATCCAATCATGATGGCAATCTCAACTTATAAAAAGAAAGAACCGCAAGATAGCGAGGAACGAGAAATCGTCGAGAATCTCGCCGACGCGTTGTGCGCTTTACTTCAAACGAAGAAAGGTCAAGAGACTTTTTTCAATTTAGAAGGTTTGGAGTTGATGTTGATCTGCGTGAAATCAAAACTGTTCGTCCGAGTCTCAGCGTTGAAAATTTTAGATTTTGCGTTGACAGAGAACGAGCTCGGGTGCTTGCAATTCATCGACGCACTCGGTTTGAAAACAATCTTTTCCACCTTTGTTGGTTGTTTCAGCGGCGACGAAAAGAAGATTAAAAAGATTCGCAAAAAGTATGGCAACGATTACGTCGACGCCGAGTGTGAACGCACGTTATCCATTATTGCCTCCCTGTTCCAAAATATCGACGTCGCGAAAAACACGGCGAAATATAACCGCGTCGTCTCGAAGTTCGTGGAAGACTCGTTCGTAAAGCTCGATTTACTCGTCGAATCGTACGTTTCCTACGGCAAAAGAGTATCGAAAATCGAAACCAACGAAAACCCGCAAGACTCCGAGGAAGAGCAAGATATTTACTTAGAAAAACTCGACCACGGATTGTCGAGTCTAGAAAACGTCGCCATCATCATTGCGCATTTATGGGCGACATTAGACGATGCGATTCAGAAACGCATTTTCGTCGATTTAGAAAACAACGAAATCGACGTCTCTCACGCCAGAGACGTTTTGAGAGACCGGGCAAAGAACATCGGCGACGGTGGAGGCGAGCAGGTGCAAAAGGACAAAGTCGATCAACTTTTAACGCTTGTGTATTCGTTATACATGCCAGACGAGGTGCGTCCTGGTGATGAATGACAAGAGTGATGACGATGATTCTTAGATATTATGCGCGCGTGTGTGGTAACCTAGAAACCTAGTAATCAGCTAAATGAAAAAGTCACACAGTTGCGACCACTCTATCCACATTTTTACACCACGGAGAACACACGCGCGCGACTTCCCACCCCTTGTTTTTCTCGTCGCGCAAGAAAGGAAGAAAATCAAATGCGAGCCGCGCAAAATTCGTGCCAGTACTCTGCAATTCTCCCTCGTTCGCGCAATAGTAGTGCTAACATTCTTCTTCTTCGTCGTCGTCGTCGTTGTTCTCCAAAGACGACGACGATGAGGAGCGCAACCCCTAATAATAACTATAAAAACGACGGCTTCAGTCCCATGGAAAGAGAAGCACACGAAGAGATAACATTAGAAGAGAACGGGGATCTGTATGTGTTTGGATATGGATCCATCGTATGGAAGTTTGAGATTGAAGGGATCACACCAGTGGAAACCGTTCGGTGTAAAGCGTTCGGATGGCAGAGAAGATTCTACCAAGGTTCCACGGACCACAGAGGCACTTTAGAGTTTCCGGGACGAACCGTAACGATGACGAAATGCTCGAAGAACTCTCCCGTTTCTGGCGTCGCTTATAGAATCAGAAAAGAAGACGTGGAAAAGTGCATGGAGAATTTAGAGTTTCGAGAAAAGCAATACGATTTGCGCGTGCAGTTAGAAATATACGAAGACGGCGACGACGACGCGAAGCAGACGAAGAAGCTGATTAGCTCGAAAGCGGTGTGCTGGATAGCGACAGAGGACGAGAAGAACGTGAATTGGGTGGGCGAACAATCTATAGATGAAATAGCAACGGTTATAGCCAACGCAAAAGGTCCGAGCGGTCCAAATTACGAGTATTTATTCAATTTAGCGGACGCGATGCGATCGTTCAATATCGAAGATAAACATTTATACGCGTTGGAAGCGAAGGTGAGGAAACTTTTGATTGCGTAGGTGATTGATTCGTGTTAAAGCATAGCACTGCGTGTGCGATAGCAGCAGTAGATTTTATAGACATTCGTATGTAGAAACAGTATTATTACACATCAATCAATATTTACTCGGCGAACCGACGATAAACTCGTCGTCGTCTTTCTCGGTCCCGAAATATCGATCGCCAAATTCCCCGACACCGGGCAACACTCGATTGTCGTCCGACAACCCCGCATCAACTTCAGAAGTGATAATTTTCATCCTCGGAAATTTCGTACATAATTGGTGCACGCCTTGCGTGGATGCAATCACAGAGACAAATAAAATGCGTTCCTCTAAAACGCCTTCAGCTTTTAAGGTGTTTATGGCCGCCATGGCAGAATATCCCGTAGCTAATAACGGGTCCAAGAGTAAGACGTACCGTTCGGAAATGTCAGACGGCAATTTCTGGTACAAGACGTCCGGTAACTTACTCAAGTCTAACTCGTCCTCGTCGGAATCTACGTCGTCAACGTTTTCTTCTTCTTCAACCGGAGGCGATTCGCGTCGCAGTAACTCACTTCCCAACCCGTCTTTGTCTCTTCTTTTCACTAAAATTTTACCAATCTTGATGCCTTTACAACACGCTCTCAACGCGTTTTCCATCGCTTCGCCGCTTCGAATCATGGACACGCCACATATTTTCGAGTAAAAAGAAACTCCGCGGTACGTTTCTCCGGTTGGTGTTTCAATCTGATGCTCTTTGAACGGTAAATATCCCAACGCGTGCTCGACGACCAAACGAATGATGCGATCGGAATAAAAGACGAAATCCGACCTCGATACAGTTCGGTCGCGGATAATCGTGTGCATCCCTCGAATCTGGAAGTGCGGCGGTAGCACGACCAAATTGGGATAAATTCTTCTCAAATCCGTTTGGCCGAGCTTCGTTCGAATGTGCTTAGCGATTAAATCAATCGCGACGGAGTTTTGCCCACCCGCCCACGGGATGATGATATCCGCGTTTCTCTTCGACGGAGAAACGTACGCCTCAAACATCGGCTTCACAAACGTCGTGTATTGTAAAATCACCCCGTCCACCTGTCTCCCTCGTTCCAACGTATCTCTTTTCATTCTTCTCGCCAAACGCAAATCGTCGTCGGTGTCTACGAAAATTTTCATGTGACACAAATCTCTCACCGCTTCCATCGCTAATACCAGAATACCTTCAATGATGATCACGTCCCCTGGTTCGACGTTTATATCCACTCCTTCCTTCCTCGAGTGCGTCACGAAATCATACACCGGCACTTTAACGTTCCTCCGCAAGAGCAAATCTTTCAGCGTTTTCACGATTAAAGGCCATTCAATCGCGTCCGGGTGATCAAAGTTGTACTGTTTGACGTTCTTTCTCTCTTCCTCGGTTAAAGGTCGATAAAACGAGTCTTGCGCTAACAACACCACGCGTTTTTCTTGCAACGAGTTCATGATGAGATTACACACGGTGGACTTCCCAGATGCCGTGCCTCCGGCGACACCGATCAGAAACGGTTCTCGATTCCCTCCGTTCGCGGAGACGCGTTCATCAACTTTCGATCGGAACATCCCCGAAGACGAAGACATTTGTTGTTGTTGTTGTTGTTCTCTTTGGTGAGGGGAGAGAGAAGGCATGGACGCGCTCGACTCTAACGCCATGCTCGTCGTATTGATTTTCCTTCTCCCTTTCCCGACTGAACAGTTCAACTCCATCAACTGCGAGATGTGTTTGGAAGGACTTCCGTTCCCGTTGAATATCGCTTGTCCTCCTTGAGAGGCGGATGAAGGCGTGGACGAGTGATACGGAGAATTGTTGCTAAACGTCGGAGAGTCCGGGGGCGTTCTCGCGTACGTTTCGTGACGCATATTTTCTTCTTCTTCTTGTTATCGTCAAACGCTCGCGTTCGATGGCAAAACTAAAACGAAACCTCGCGTTACTGATGTGTGTATATGTGTGTGTGTGTGCTTTTGCACCAACAACGCGGCCACCACCGGGCAGCGCGTGGAGAAGATGTTGTGGCGCGTGTGTTTTGACTTGCGATTGTAGTTCAAAAACACGTATTTCGTATATTGATCACACACAAGCAGACAAGAAGACAGAGAAAAAAAGAAAAAAAAGGAAAGAGAGAAGAGGGAGGTTTCACACAAAAGTGTGTGTGTGTATTGTTTCGTATCGCTCGTATTCGTTACATAAACCACACGCGGAGCTACTATTTTTAATAAAGGGGCAAAACAAAATAAAAAAGCAATCGATAAAACACTCAAACCTTTCACACATCAATCAATCGATCGGTAATTCCTCGCCTTTGTGTAAAAGCAACGGAGTCAATCCACCGTCTCCCCACGGGGCCAACACCGCGTCCGCGGTGGTGAACAAGCCGTGCGCGACGACGCCGTCGACGCTTTCAATTTCCGCTTGGATTTGAAACGGCGAACAGTCTTCTCCGGCTAATACGAATCCTTTCGTGTATCGCCCACCTTTCAACGCGTCTTCGAACTTTATGTCTACTATGGTCGTCGTTCCATCCGGTGAAACGAACGGGTTTTTCCCACCCATGGGGTGCGACTGTTGATCTCCGGATTGGCCTCTTCGCCACAACTCCGCGTCGCCCAAAAACAAATCGTCCAAATCTTCCGCGGTTTCCTCCCAATTCTCCATCTCAATCTCAACTGGAACGGAACCACCCACGTACTCTCGAAATTGCTCCGTCAACAATATCGTTTTCAACGATTTCTTGAGCACGTTTCTCGTCGTCGTTATGGACGGTTGTATCGGCGTTTGCTTTCTATCCAAGATCGAAACGATGTTGCCGTCGTAGATGGCCGTTTCGTCCGGCTGCACAAACACCACGTCGATAGCTGGCGTCTCTTCGCAATCCACCACGGGTGCCAAACCTCTCAGCGCCAATTCTTTCGCCGCTAACGTCGACGCCGGCACGTATTTCACGTCGAACACTTTCTCCTCCTCTAAAACGTCCAACAACTTTGAACATATGCTTCCCGTACCGACGGCTATGGTCATCCCGGAGGAAATCTCCGAAGCGGCTTTTTTAGCGACCGTGAGTAAAGTTTGGTCGAACGAAACTTTATCTCCGTTCTCGTCGCTTTCATCGGTCGATGAAGACGACGACGAAGACGACGACGCCGAAAAGACGACGACGACTCTTCCTCTTTTATCTTGATGAAATGTTTTTCTTCTCTGTGTTGTTGTTGTTGTTTGCCTTTTACTTTTGCTCTGTTTCGCGCATCTCCTCTTCGACGGAGAAAACGAAGAAGAGCGAGCGTCGTAAACCCGCCGCGGCGCCGTCGATGAGCACGAGGCAGCCGAAGCCGAGGAAGAAGACGCGGCCAGAGAGAAAAGTCTAGAAGAAGACATCCCTCACCTCTTTCTTTTTTGTTGTTCTTTTTTCTTTCTTTGTGAGGGAAAAAAGCGCGAGACAAAAGACGAAAACCTCTCACTCTCGACTTTTTTTCTTCTTCGCGTACGAGTATAAAAATATAACAAAACTCTTCTTCAAAAAAGTTCTTCTGCACTACTACTACACATACGAGAAAGAAAATGTCCCTCTTCTGCTCCGCCGCCGCCGCCGCCGCCGCCGCCAGCGCCTCGCAAAGCCTGTCGTCTTCGTCGGCGTCTGTTTTCCGAATGTGTTCGTACAACGTCTTGGCGCAGTGTTACGTGAAATCCGAGTGGTTTCACTGGACGACGCCGAAAAGTTTGTTGAAATGGAAGCAACGAAAAGAACAACTCAGAGTGAAGTTAAAAGAGGAAATAAAAGCGGATGTTTTCTGTTTGCAAGAGGTGGATGAGTTTGAAAGCGAGTGGAAAGAGTTCATCGAGAATGAGATGAACATGGGGGTGTTTTATAAGCAGAGGACGCAGAAATCGAACAAGAAAAGAGACGGGAGTTTGGTGTGTTGGAATAAAGAAAAGTTTGAGTTGTTGAGCACGTTGGGCGTGGAGTTCAACGAGTTGGCGTCGACGAAAGAAAACGAAGAGGAAAAGAAAGAGTACGAACGAGACTGCGTCGCGGCGTGCGTGATGTTGCTACACAAAGCGTCGAACGTACCGATAACGTGCGTGTCCACGCACTTGTATTGGGATCCAACTAAAGCGCATGTCAAGTTGAAACAGGCGGAATACCTGCGAGAAGAAGTCAAGCGATGGTCAAAAACTGAAGGTAATGTTTTAATCGGCGGCGATTTTAACAGTATCGCAACTTCAGACGTGTATAAAAGTATGATTGACAACGACTACGTGAGTTTAATGAGAGACGAAGAGACTGGTCGAGAACCGGAATATACGAACGTGACGCCGTCGTTTACGGAAACTATAGATTATATATTCGCTTCGAAAAATTGGATCGAAAAAGTCACGCACAGAGGAGAAATCAAAAGCAGAGATTTGTTGTTCGACGGTTGTCCTTGCGAAGGTGAACCGAGCGATCATTTACCGATTTATTGCGACATCGAGCTCAAAACCGCCAATGCATGATTAGTATGTAAGAATAGAAGTTAGTTTAGCGCGCAACTAGTTTTAATGTTATAAATAATAAGGTAGTTCCCAAATGACGTTGTCCTACCCTTCGCTAAATGATGTCGCCGTAGCCTAGAATATCGTTCGTGAAGTAATTCACTGAGTCCTCGCCATATTTCGCCAGAGACACCTCCGCGGTAGAAATCGGCGTAGGTTCCAAGAACCTTCTCGCGTCGTGAACTTTCTTCAACTGTTCGGGATCATCGTCGATGTTAAAGAGCGATATGAGAATTTTCAACACCGCCTCTTGTTGGGTCCACTCGTCGCACATCAAGAATTTCAAAACGACAGCTTTGATGTATCCGAATTCTTGCTTGTCTAGTCCTCTGCTGCTGCTGGCAACGTTGTTGCCGTCTCCGGATTTCAGCGAGCTGAAACTTGAATTTCGCGAACCAACGACGCCACTAGCACCACCGGTTAATTTTCGCAACTCGTCGCACTCGGCGTCTTTCTCAGTCATAATTTTTCTCGCTTTCTTTCGCCACTCGTCAAATTCAAGTTTCACCGTTTCCAGTTCTTTCTTCAACTCTTTGACCGTATCCAGCGCCGTAGCTTTCGATTCTTTCGCTCGTTTTAAAGCGGTTTCCAACGACGCTACCAACGAGATTTCGTCTTCCTTTTCTTGCGAAGAATGCGATGTTGCATGCAAAGAGGAGACAGCTTTGTTGTGTTTTTGTTCCGAAACTGACGCTTTCATTTGATTCTCGAGCGCTGAATATTCTCTCTTGAATTCGCTCAATTCTTTCTTCGCCTCGTTCAACTCGTTCGTTCTGGCTTGAAGCGATTGTAAGCTCCTCTCTAACTCTCTCTCTTTCTCTTCTAAGCTGCTCAACAAATCTTTGCGCTCAATTTCTAATCGCGCGTTCTCCTTTGTCTTGTCTGACCTTTGCTCTAATCTCTGTTCGAACTCCAACTCCATGTCCAAACGCATCGCTTCCATCTCCGATATTGCCTCGTTCTTTTGCATTTCGAAATCGTCTTTTTGCTCCTTCAAGCTTTTCAGCTGTTGCTCCAACGCCGCGAGTTTCGTTTCACTTTTCGTTTTCGAATCGTTCGCGACTGTTTTTGCGTCCTGTAAGTCCTCTCTGGTCGTTAACAACTCCTGTTCGAGTTCGCGGACGCGAAGAGAATACTCTCGCGAAGTTTCCTTCGATTCGTTTAATTTTTCCTTCATCTCTTCGAGTTGTTTCGTGCTCGTTTCGTTCGCTTCGCTTTCGAGTTGTCTGCCGCAATCCATGGCATCGTTCGCTAACGTCTCAAACTTTTTCGCCGTTTCTTCCGCCTCTTTCACTCTCGACTCGAGCGTTTTGATTTTCGCTTGAAACTGTTTCCTCTCCTCACGCGCTTCCTCGAGCGCTTTTTCGAGTTTCGTCTCGCCTTTGGAAAGATTTTCCGAGGCTGCTTTTTTCCACTGCGACACCGTATCTTCCATCAATTTGATTTTCTTCTCGTGTTTTGCCTGAAGCGTTTGATCTTTTTTAGCGTCTTCTTCGCTCTTTTTCGTCGCGGACGCCTTGGCGTTTTCAGTCATTTTTGCCAGTTGGTCTTTCAGCGAAGCGATGGCGTCTTCTTTCGCTTTCAACTCATCTTCTAATTTTTTCACATCTTTTTCTACCGATTTTGATTGTTGTTGTTGTGGTGGTGGTGATGGTGGTGGTGGTGATGCGGCCATCCTTTTCATCTCTCTTTCCATTTCTACTTTTTCTTCCTCCAGTTTCGCACTGAGCGACGACGCTTTGGCCAACTCTTCCTTCAAATCCTCCACTTCTTGTTTCAACACGTCTCTTTGCGTTTGACACGTCTGGTAGCTCGCCTCTACGTCTTCCAACACGCGTTTACATTTGTTGGTATTTTCTCGAGATACCTCTAAATCCTCCTCGATTTCCTTCACTTCTGTTTCTAGCTCGCTGACTTGCTCTTGGAGTCCAATGACGAGAACTCTGTTCGTCGCCGTCTCGATTTCTGCGCATTTCTTGCTCGCCGCTTCTTCGTCTTCCTTCTCTTCCAAATTTTCGCTCGTCGATAACTGTTTCACTTTTTCTCTCAATAACTCATTCTCCGCTAAAACCTTTGCGATTTGCGCCTTGTGCAACATCTCCAGCTCGTTCACGTCTTGAGTGTCCAAAGCTCTCAGCCGTTTCGCGCTCTCGATCGGTAATCGCACGTAATCGCCTTTGTTTTTCTTTTTTTCTTGTTGTTGTTGTTCGTCTCTCTCTTGTTGCAAAGTTTGTTGCATTTGCGACAAACGTATTTGCTCTTTCAACTTCTCCGCGTTTTCTTTGGCGATGTTTCCGTACTGAGAGAGCGTCTCGCCAAAGTTGGAAAAGAACGCGTTGTTCATCAATCCTACCGTCGTCGCGGAAGAAGGTTGCAGTTGCTGTCTCTGTTCTTCTTCTTCTTCTTCATCCAAGGCAACACCGTCCTCTTCACTCCTCGACGCCATTCTTTTATTTCTCTCTCTCAATATGCGTGTATGTAAGTGTGTGTGTATATTTACTCTCTTTTCGGTATTGAGACGGTGTTTACGAGCAGAGTTGGTAAAAGAGAGAGAACGAAAGAAGGAGACACAGAGTATCTCTCTCTGTGTGTGTAAGTGTGTAAGTGTGTCTTGTGCTGTGTGTAAGTGTGTAAATGTGTTGTGATGAGAACGTTGAAATAAAAGCGCAAAAGCGCAACACGGCAAACAGCACAAAAAAGAAAGAAAGAATTCGAAGAAGAAGAAGAAAAAAAATTCCACAAATCGCTCCCACAAATTCACTTCTCTTTTCTCCTCAAAAACAACTCACTTTTTTTGAACAACACACTTACACAAAACGAAGAGAGAGAAGAGAGAAGAGAGGGGGAGAAAACACGCGCGAGAAAAGAAGAAGGAAAGAGAAGAAGAAGATGAGAACGACTTCCTTTTCTTCATCTTCTTCGTCGTCGAATCTTCTTCTTCGTCGTCGTAATCGTTGTCGTCTTCGATGTAAAAGTGAAAACAACAACAACAACGCGGAATTGAAAATGAAAACGACGACGGCTTTCTTTTTGTTGCCGTTACACCGGCGACGACAAAACGAAGACACGCAAGCGAGAAGAAGAAGAAGAAGAAGCACACTCGCCTCCTCCTCGTCGTCATCGTCGTCGTCGTCCAAGAGGGAAGAAGATGAGACGATGATGCAATCGGACTGGTTGGATTCTTCGCAAGAGCTCGACTTGTTCAACGCCGACGAGGAAAGAAGAAGAAGAGGAAGAGGAAGAACAGCGAAAATGAAAAGCGACGAGTCGTTCTTCCTCACCGCGGAGGAGGAAGAACGGATTGATTTTTTATCCATCACGTCGGAGGAGATACGCAAAGCGAGAGCGTTCGTGGAACCGGAAATGAAGAGAGGGTTCGCGAAGAACATATTCGAGAGCGCGACGGAGATGCGAGAGATGTTAGAAGAGTCAGACGGTGAAAGAGAAGATGTGTTCTCTTCCTCGGCGGGAGGCGTTCGCGCCGCAGCCAACGACGACGACGACAAAAACGAAGAAGAAAACAGACGAAGGAGAAGACAACAGAGAAGAAGACGAGAGGAAGAAGAACGTTCGCTGAGGAGGAGCGATCTTCCGTTTGTGTTAAAACAAGTCTTTAAAGCGTTTTCATACGTCACGAACGCAATAGTGAGCGCGTTAGAGTCAGTGGTACCGTATCAAATACCATTAGCGGCGATTCGATGGAGCGTCTACGGCGTGTGGGTGCTGTTGGCGGTGTCCTCGGCGCAAAGGTTTTTAGTTTTGTTAGCGTGTACTGGAGGAGTGTTGTTACTCTTTGGCGCCTTGAATGCAGGTCTGAATGGTAATTTCAGCGGAGACAGGTACGGAGGAAGGAGCGTTGATGGAGGAAATAGACGGAGGAGGCAAAGATCGGCAGCAAACACGAAAAGAAGAGATTTTGACGCGAACAGAAGAGCGTACACGAGAGGCTCGCAATATCGCACGCGATCCAACCCGAGGTGGGGAAAAGGGGATAACAGAAACGCGTCGTCAACTATGAACGACGAGTTGATGGATTTGGAAATTCCTTTCACAGATTTCGTGAGCGAGAACTTGAATCGAGCGGCGCAGTTTGGTGGCGACGCCTTGCGGGATTTGGGACTTTCGTTTGATGAGGACGAAGAAAATTATTCTCGAGCGCGAAGGTCAAGCTCTGAGAAGTCTGCAACAACATTAACATCAACAAATAGTCGAAAAATAGGAAAAGAGGAGGACGACGGCAGCAGCGGAGACTTTATCGACGTGACGCTCGAGAAACAGACGCAAGACTCATCGAGTTTTACCGTCGGATACCGAGAGTGGTTGGAGGAAAGCGGCACGAAGAACGGTAGCGGTAGTAGTAATAGTGGTAGTAGTAGTAGTAGTAGTAGTAGCACCAAAGATATCAAAGATGAAACTAGTGGGGATGGCATCAAGACCGAGTTTATATTCAACCGCGAGGAAGATAAAGAACGAGAAGAGAAAGTTGCTTACGAAGCTGACACAATAAGTTACGCCGCCGACGACGACGACGTGGAAGGATACGACGACGACGAAATATTCTTCGACTACGCTGACTACGAGGACGAAAGAAACGATTTTAACAGTAGTACTTATGGTGGTAGATTCGATCGAGAAAGTAACGACGACGATGCGTTCGTTGAGGACGATTTCATCGAGCCCGTCGTTCGGCGTCTTCGTCAAACCGCCGGTCAATCGTTCAATTGGTTCAACGAGTTCCTCACCGGTCGCTTTTACGGCGCGTTTCAGGAAGACCGCGTGGAGGCGTACGCGCCGACCCCGGAAGGAGAAGAACAAGAGTTGAACGGCGATGAGAAGCAACAAAGAGACGGTCGTCGCGGAAAGGAAGAAGTGGGAGAAGAGAACGCGTATGAGCGAGGTCGCGGTGGTAGTGCTACTCGATAAGCGTGTCTCGCATTTCTGTACGCGTGCGATAAAGTAAGTAGAGAAAACGTTCATTTTTGAGTGTGTAATAATTTCAAGCTGCTCTTTTTTCCCTTTTTTCCCTTTTTTGGATCTCTCGTCGATAAATCTCAAAAAAAGATCTTTTCCCAGTGGTTGCTTATTATTTTGCGCGAAGAAACTCCTCCACGTCTCGCGCTTTTTTTTTGCCTCACAAAGATATCCAATCCCATCGAAATAAAAAGATGTTTGCACTCACCACCCAATTTGCTGGCGTCCAAGTCGTCTCCAAGACCGCGGCGCCGAAGAAATCGGTCAACAAAGTTGTCTCGGTGCGTGTGTTTGATTGTCAATACATATACTTCGATGCGCTTTCTCGCGCTTTGCTCGTTTTCGCTGAAAGGTTTCTTTTTGTGCGCGCGTTTTGGAAAGTGAATTCTCTCTCTCGAGTGTTTGGATCACACTCACACGAGAGCGAAATCCCCACACGCGCGCGCTCAAGTCGACCGATTACTTACTAACCACACGTCTTTCCTCGTCTCATATTATTAATCGATAAACAGAACGGCTACACGATTGACACCGACAGACGCAGACAAGCGTTAGAAGCGAAGAAGAAGGCGAACGCGGCGGCTGGCGAAGCGGCGAAAGCTAAGGCGAAGGCGTTGGCGGAAAAGAACAAGGCTGCCCAAGCCAAGGCTTTGGCCCAAAAGAAAGCGCTCGCGGAACAAGCCAAGGCGAAAGCCGCTGCGGCCAAGGCGGCTTCCTTGAAGTTGAACAAGACCGTCGGCGGTTCTTCCAAGTTCAAGAACTCCTTCACGCCGGCGCCGTCTATCAAGGATCCGTTTGCCGGTAAGAAGTGGGGCGGTATCTCCTTCAACCCGTTCGGCAAGAAGAAGGATTAAGAAGTACGTGCGTGCGTGATAATGCTCGCAACTCTTGAGTTTGTGAATTACTATCATCTTAAATACATTTTTTCTATTAAACATCTATCTATGCTCCTATCGCATATCTTGCTAAACTTAGTGAATTTGTTATTGTCGACTTAAAACCTTGGCGAGTTCTAAGGCGACAGAACAGCTTTGTTCGAGGTGCAAGGCGTGACCAGCGTTTGCGATTTCAATCGCCTCGACATCGTTGCCACTTAATCGCACGGCTTTTTCTGCTATATACGCAAATTTTTCGTCCAATTCGCCGTACACGAACGTTACTTCGACATTGTTCTCGTTCGATTTCAGATCGTTCCACACTTGTTTTTGTTTTCCAACGCTCGCGTGTTCGAGAACGTTTGCAATTTCATTTTTCTTTTCTTCACCAACCGACCTCGCGCGTTTCCGTGCAACTTCCTTAATTGACATTCCATCCCTCGAGACGAGGGGTTTCCACATCGGCTGTTCGTACCAAGTCGTGCAGAATGAAATCAACGACTGAGAAGTTCTGAGTTCTTCAGCGAGCGCGGCGTCACGTTTACGTCTAGTCTCCTTACTTGCGTCATCGTCAAGCATACCGCACGTGCCGCTGAGCGATATGACGCGAGAAATGCTACTCTTCCTCTTTTCTTTCGACGACGAAAGAGAAAGTGAAAGAGCGACGCGAGCACCTAGACTATAACCAACAATTATGACATCTTCGATTTCCATCTTTTCGAGCAATGAATGCAACGTATCCGATATGCCTTCGATAGAATACACGGTACTCGTGACATCGCCATTTATGATCTTGGTTTTCGTTTCGCCGTGTCCGGGAAGGTCGATAGCGACGCATCTGTGTCCAAGCGTCGCCAGAGATCTCGCAATTGCCCCCCAGTCGCTCTTGTCGCCCATAAATCCATGGAGAAATAGAACCGTTTTCGAGGAGGAAATGTTTTCGGATGGAAAGTAGCCCTGTACGCTTATGTCGTGCGTTGCTCCTTCTTTTTCAACTATCACGTTATATTGCTTTACGTTCACAGCGGTAGCAATGGATGTAGCAGAAGGGGAAAAGTGAGATTGCGCCCACTTTGTCGTAAATTTCTTCTCAAAAGAGTTGGAATCGATGCATACAGACGATGTCTCGCTACTCGTCTTCGATGGATTCAATGTTTCGTCGATGAACCATCGTCCCGTGTCCAAGCCGTGAGAAATTACAGCCCCACTAGAAGATTCTCCTAGTGTTTCCGCGATTTTGGCATTCATCGTCATCGCAACGGGAGATTCAAAAGCCGATGATATTACGGGGATTGCGCTCGTAAGCTCTGAGACGATATCACATATGTCCTTTGTAATCTCAATACCGCCCACTACTGATGGTTTCAGAACAACCGCAGCACATCCCAAACGATTTCTAAGAATGCGTTTGTAAAAACTACTTGCGATATCTCCAGAGGAAGAGGATTTATTGCGAGTCTTTATGAACGCATCGACGGTTTCATCCAAGGCGTAGAAGACGTTTGTATTGAAGAAGAACTCTTCCAGATCCTTTTCCGATTTCGTAGGTTCTTCAATAAATTGCAGGTTGACGTCGCATAGGCGCTCGAGCTCTTTACCAAACAAAATTGCATCTTCCAGAGACCACGCTCTGTTTGCATCTGCTCGTATTTCAACCTCATGACCAAGAATCTCCCGGAAAGCTTTTAATCTCGACGCGTCGCGCAGCACATTCACATCTCGACCAACCTTTACTTTCACGCATTTGTACGGGCTTTCTTCAAATAGTTTTTTCAAATCCTTCGCGTTTTCCTCATCCGATTTTTCAAGATCCGGATCGAACAAACAGTTGACGGAGACGAAGTTATTGACACGTCCGTGTGCACTCTGCAGTGGATTTTGCTCAGAAGTTGCGTTTGCTAATGCGTTTAAAACTGCTGTCTCTACGCAGAACCGCACACTCGGGAATAAAGATACGAATGTATTCTCTGAGATATTGCTTTCAGCAAACCACTTTGCAAACTGTCCTCTCAGCGAAGTCACGGAAGCTGGGACACTTCTGCCATTAAGTTTTGATTCACAAAATACCTGTAATTGTGCACCAGCAAACGCGCACTCTGCCTCGTCGTGCAAACCAGGAAGTGGGGAACACTCGCCGTACCCTACAGCCCCATTGCTAAGTTTTACCTCGAGTAAAAAGCCTCGGCGGGATTTTTGCTCAGCCTTGGTCGTATCCTTTGCCCGAAGAGGCTCATTGAAAGTGCTCACTGAAATGCTTTCGACAAACACTGAAGATTCCATATTAACATCCTTTTCCACTTTCAGAAAGTGCTCGACTGCACGCACAGCTTGGCGTTGCGCTGATCTGTGCTCTTCTAAATTTTGCGGTCTTGACGTTGTCACTTCAATCACACGATGGCGTCCCTCGCCGTAGCTTGTCGCAAGTTCATTCGAAAAAGAGTGCATCGATCTCGGATGAGCGAATGCTACTCTGTTTGCTTCGCACAGCAATCGTCGACTGGTATCAGGGGGTGTGGCGAACAATTTCTCGAAGGTTTCGCGTTCTACTTCTCCTGACACAGGGAGGAAGCCAAAAATCCCACCGCCACCGTTGTTCACAACGACAACAGTTACCGGAGGCTGGCCAGGACGCTCGCGCAAGAAAAGTAGACCATTTGAATCGTGTTGGAAAGAAACGTCACCTATGAACAACGTAACGGGCCTGTTCAAACCACACGCGTAACCGGCAGCAGTTGATATGATACCATCGATTCCAGAAGCACCGCGATTAGCAACAACCGGATTTCCAAGTATCACACCTCTCTCATCCATTACATCTTCATCGATTCGTGAGAACATTTTGATTCCAGTCAAAGCGTCGGCATCGCGAATTGGCATGGAATTGCCAAGAAATAATGCGGATGACTTAGGCAATGCATTGCAAATTTCAGCCGCCACCGACATTTCCGTAATTCCATTTTGTTCATCCATCTTTGTGAGGCGTCGTGAGAGCACATCTGACACGATTTCACCACACTCAACAAATGTCTTTGCGTAATACGTTTGCTCGTCAGATGGCGATGACAACCCCGACTTCAATAATGCGTTCGCAAACACGTCCCTAGAGCACTGGATGCGATGTGACACCACGTGACTGGGATCAAAATTCCGAGGAGACGGATCCACTACTATGAAAGAGACATCATCTGCAGCAGCTGCATCGTCGACAAATTTGCACAACCGCTTACTCACGATACGTGACCCGAGCTGAACAATACAATCAGGCGAGAATCTTTCAACAGCTTCTGCAGAGCACAAGAGATAATCGCAACATTTTACGATATTCACATCCGCGGAACTACCGTTGACGCCAACGCGCAAGCCAGACGTTACATCAGCCAGAACGGCCCATCCAAGTACTTTAGCAACCTTGGCTGACATCAACGCGTCTTTGGGATTTGCAGAACCACCAATGATCAGAACCCCTCTCTTGGATTCTTTCATTCGTCTCGCGGCGCTTTCAAAAATAGAGAAATCTTGAATCTCCAGAGAATCGCCCGAAATATTCTCTCCACGCACTTTCTTCTCATCTTCTTTGATAATCTCCACTGTCCTTAACGATGCTTCTTCACTCGCGTCATCGCTGTTGTCGACGTTGTTTTCTATCTTTTGCCTCGGCCCGAGCGGTTCGCGAAAAGGTAAGTTTATGTGTACCGGTCCAGGGTGAGCTACGTCGGTGGACTTACAGTACGCAACCCGAGCGATACTTCGAAATGTTTGAACTTGTACCTCGTTTGTCCGCAAGTCTCCGGGAACAGGTGCGTCGACAAAATACCGTCGAAAGTTCTTAAACATATCTATTTGATCGATTGTTTGATTCGCTCCAGTATCTCGTAGCTCTTGCGGTCGATCCGCCGTGAGGTAAATTGCAGGCGTCTGCGATTCGTGCGCTTCAACAAAGCTAGGTAGTAAATTCGCTACCGCCGTACCAGAACTAACGATAATCGCGCATGGCTTACCAGCCCCTTTACCAAAACCTAAAGCGTAGAAACCAAGAGAACGCTCATCGATGCACACGACCACTTTTGCCGATGGATGGTTTTCTGCTGCGAGAGCGAGAGGCGTAGAGCGAGAACCAGGAGCGATACAAAATAGCTCAACACCATTCAATACGAGCTCATCCACGAGCGCGTACGCCGCGCGTGCGTTTGGATTATTCGGTACGTACGCTAAATCGTTAACGTCGTTATTGCTTTTGTTGTTCTGCAATAACAGCGCTTCCATCGGTTTGGTTTTTAAATTTAATTCTTGCCACTCTGATTTTGCGTTTGCCGCCTTCACGACGCCCACGCCCGCAAAGAGATCTGCAACTTTATTTTCACTATCCTCACTGTTAGAGAGTAAAGCCGACCTGATGGCAACGCAGAATTCAGCACCTTCAGAATCAATCCAACCGAGTGGTCCAGCATATAAACCTCTGTCAAACGTCTCTGACTTGCGTACAGTTTGCATAGCAAGATCTCGCGGATACCCACACACGGCAGGAGTAGGGTGCAACACACTTATGACATCAGATTCGTCTACTTGCTCGTCAATCTTTGCACGAAAGCGCGCATACAAGTGTTGGACAGATACGTGTCGCAATATGCCTTTCTCGAGCTCTTTGAACACTCCTAAATCACCGTCGCGCGCTATTTTTGCGAGCGATTTTCGAACGTCTTCTCGCACAATGGCAAACTCTTCGTGCTCTTTTTCAGAAAGAAGCATATCGTAGGCTAACGCAGCATCTTCACCAGGATCACTTCCTCTTGGCCGCGTGCCGGCAACAGCTTCGGACTCGATCGTTCTCGAAATGATGTTTGATTTGAACAGACGCTCCGGTGAAGATCCGATAAATGAAGTCCCATTTGGGTGCGTCAAAATGAACTGGTACGCGTCCGGATCCCGCCTCTGTAAAGACTGGATCAATTCGCATTCGGATACGAGCTCAGAAACATCCAAAGTAGTTTTCCTGGCCAAGACTACTTTCCGTAAACTTCTTTTCCCGGATGTATTCTTATTTTGCCCCACGTTGTCATCATCTTCGTCGTCGTCATCACTGGCTTGGGGAGAATCATCATCTGGCAGTTCTTGCAGAGTAACGCCGGTGTTTTCTACATCTTCATCTATTTCGCTATCGTCCCTGTTCTTACTGACAAGGTTTTCGAACACATCCAATATGGACTCGTCTGCGTTAATTCCGCTTCTTCTTCCCATATTTTTCAAAGCGCTGCGCAATCGTTCTGCGCTGCCCATCGGTGCTTCTGCAAATGCATCTTCGTCAAATGAAGTCCCTAAAAAGAGTTTTATATCGTCTTCTTCATTTTCTCCTAAAGCGTTCATCTTTTCTATCGTTCCACTCACAACATTCTGCCATGTTTCCTCATCTGGAGAAACTCTTTTCCTCGGATCTTGCAATTTCTGCGATGTCGCTACTTCTGTTTCTACTTCTTTTGCACTCGTTTGTAACGATGCCTCGATAGCTTCTAAGCATTTCAAGCACCTCTCTACGGCTACTTCAAACGTATTCGCGCAACTTCCATCATTTTCTATGGCGTCGACATCCCAGGATATGTTCACGCCAACTTCCCCGCATGCTATACTTTCAGAGACATCAACGATTGGAATGAATACATACCTAGAACCAAAACACTCCCACTTGCTACTGTCCGCTTCCGCCGCTACCGAATTCGAGAGAAAACTAGGATCGAAGCGTCCTGCACCGTACGCTTTCAGGTTCTTCGAAACTTTCAAAAATCCCCTCACAGCTCTTAAGCGTCTCTTGGTCAACAACGAATCGCTGTCGTGTTCGATATCATCCGCGGACTTTGCCGAAGTCCACAAACAGCTCGCACCGATTGCCGCCATAGCACCTCTGGTATCTTTTGCAAACTCTTCGTTCGCTTCTTCACCTTCTTCTTCTAATCCTCCTCCTCTTTTCGTTTCCTCTTCCTCGTCGCGCTTCTCCTGTCGAACCGGTTTTGGTGGCGGCGATCTCGGGGAAAAATAAAATCGCGGCGTCGTATTGGTCCATCGTTCGAGTTTGCTCGCGTTTTCTCCTTCCGTTAGCGATGGTTTCGCCTTCGTCTCTTCGTTCACCAAGGACAGAAACTGCAGAGCGTTTGCGTCTCTAGGCACAAAACACCTAAACCGAAACATTCCAGATTTGGAAGAGGACGCGCTGCTACTCGTCGTTGTCGCATCGGGAGCCCCAGCGCATTCGCTCTCTATCGTCTCGCGTAGCCGTGCGATTGCTTTTTCAATCGTATTTTCGCTCGATACTTCTCGCAATCGAACAAAATCCAATCGTTTTTCTTCTTCTTCTTCTTCTTCTTTTTGGATTTGTTGTCGCTTCGTCGTATCTTCTCCTTCCACCGCGCGTGCATCCGTCGTCCCCGTCGCGTTGTCCGAAGATATCGCGCTGTGTCGCACAATTCGACGAGAGTCAATAGACAAAGACGACGAGGGTAATTTCGATGGTAAGAGGTGCTGTCGTCGCGACCCGCTCCGCGTAGTTCCCATGGCGCTTACTGTCCGTCCTCGTCCTCGTTCTCGTTCTCGTCGTCGTCGTCGTCGTCGTCCGTATTCGCCATCGGCACTTCTGTTGCTCGACGATACCGCGGCGCAGCAAGAGCGGCAGAGCGACGATGAAGATGGCATCTCGAGCACAGCGCAGATGCTCTTCCTTTTTCTTTCGTCTCACTCACGGAGCGTGCGCGCGCGAGAGATGAGCGATAAATAAACGCCGGGGTATTGAGTGAAGATTTTCGTCGTGGGAGAGAAGACAGATAAGGAGAAAGACTATGGGAGAGATCTTGCAAAAAAAAGGGGAAGGGAGAAGGCGAGCGCGCGCGGAAACAAACGACGCAATAACACGTATCATTCAATGGTCTCTCTAATACATACACATAAAAACTAAAACATTTAGGGAGGCGATAAAGTCGACATTGTCCAAAGTCTTGAGCGATTTAGCGCAACAGACAGGTGAGTAACTACAGATAGAAGCTTTTACCACTTGCCCTTCCCGCGACCGCCACCTTTACCAAACCTGCCACCTCTTCCTCCTCGACCTCTTCCGCCGGACCATCGACCGCCACCACCGCCGCCGCCGCCTTTCGTTCTGACTAAAGCTTGTAATTCTGGTGGCACCATTTGGTCCGCACCTTCCATAATTTGAACTAATTCTCTCGCTTGTTGCGCGTCTTCTTTGGTGAACAGAGTGTGCGCGATGCCGGTTTTACCGGCGCGTCCAGTGCGTCCAATTCTGTGGACGTAATCTTCAACCGCGCCCGGAAAATCGTAAATCAAAACCATAGCCACGCCGGGGATATCTAAACCTCTCGCCGCAACGTCTGTGGCAACTAAGACGTTTCCTCTTCCTTTGCGAAAGTTATCCAAAGACTTTTCGCGCTCGTATTGGTCCTTATCGCCATGAATTGCACCGCAACTGTGAATGCCGCTTTGTCGTAACTTTCGATCGAGGAAATCGCACCGTCTTTTCGTTCCGCAAAAGACTATGCACGTGTCTTTTTCTTGCAGCTCACCCATAGCTTGCATGCAATTGTCGAATTTCTCGTCCTCTGTGCACACTTGGACGACTTGCGTGATCAATTTATTCGCGGTAAGTTTCCCTGTACCCCCCTCGCCGATAGACACTTGAATCGGTTTTGTGGTAAAATTCGCAGCTATTTTCTGCACCGCTTTCGGCCACGTGGCGGAGTAAAACAACGTCTGTCTCGCGTGCGGACACAGCTTGATTATTTTCTTAATTTGCGGTTCAAAACCCATATCCAACATGCGATCTGCTTCGTCTAAAACCACGTACGTCGCCGAGCTTGCGGAAACCGGCGCAGAAAATCCTGGCGGCGGGTCCAAGAAATCGTTAATTCTCCCTGGCGTCGCGACGACAATATCAGCACCGCCTCTCAACGCTCTCAACTGGTCACCTTTAGCGGCCCCACCGTAGAGAACCACGCACTTTGCTTTCACCGCTGGGCAAAACTTGGTGCACTCGTCGTTGATTTGAATCGCTAACTCTCTCGTTGGTGCCAAGACGATACTCGTCGGTTTCACCGCGCCTGGTTTCCACCGGCCGTTGACGAGCTCCATCTCCGGCGCTTTCTGAGGACCGCCGTTCTTTTTTATCCTCGTCAATGCTGGTAACAAAAAAGAACACGTTTTACCGCTCCCAGTTTTTGCTATCGCGACGATGTCTCTTCCAGTCAGCGCGATGGTCCAACTGAACGCCTGAATAGGCGTCGGCTTCTCGTACCCTTGTTTCTTTAACGCGGCTACAATTTCCATGGGGAATATCTCGTGACATTTTTCGAAAGACAAAATCGGGTTCGGCGCATCTTTCGTGCTCAACGTGACGTGATGTTCCTTCACGTACGCTTTTATCTCTTCCTCTTCTGCTTCAGAAGTTGATTTCTTCTTCTTGGTCGAAAATATATCGTCGTCGTCGTCGTCAACGCGGTTCTTCTTCGCATCTTCGCCGCTCTTATTCACCGCGTTCCCATCATTTCCTTTCGACTTCTTCTTCTTCTTTTTCTTTTCGCCTTCGTCTTCGTCTTCTCCTTTCCTCTTTTTCTTCTTCTTCGTCTCTCCGTCGGTGTCAGCCGCCGCCAGCGCCAACTCTTTCTTCTCCAATTTCCGTTTCGCTTTCTTCTCCGCTTTCCTCTTCGCTCGTTCCTCTTTGGTTTCGCTTTTATTCTTGATCATCGGAGATTCTGGGGATGTTAATAACGCCGCGGCTTCCCCTTTGCCCATTCTCGTCTTGGTGCGTGTGCGTGTCTTCTCTTTTTCGTGCCTGCGCGCGGGGAATTCTTCTGTGGGCGAATTGCTTTTTTTTCGTGGCTGAAAATTCGTTTTCGCCATCAAAAAAGTTTCTTCTTGCGTCCGTCAGATCGAAAAATCTCTCTCCTCCTGTTATTAAAAGCGCTTCTTTATACGGTAGTTAGTGCGTATTCTTTCTGAACTGATACGACATAAATTACTGCTAATGAAAACAACGCGACAAACAAATTCAATAGTGTACATATTCTCGCTTCTCTATCTTTTTCATCTCTTTTTTGTTCTTTTCTATCATCTATCTTCTGCGCGGCGCCGCACCGTGATCTCTATCTCTATTGTTGTTGTTGTTGTTATTATTACTTCTGTTGTTATTCGGCGAGGGCAGTTTGTTGTTTAAAAATTCGTTTCTTCCAGGAAACGTCATCTTCGGCAACACGTATCTGTTGTTTTTATCGTTAAACCACGCGCTTCGTGGGCCTAGTTTATGTTCTCGTCGCTTATCGAGCTCGTCCGTTTCCTCTCTGGACGGGATAGCTAAGGTGAACAAATCCGAGGCGGCGAGGACGCGCGCGTCGCCTTTCGCTTTGGCCGCTTCCTCGACCAAGACGCCGACGTGCATTCGTTCCTGGACGAGCTCATCTTCGGACGGTTCGTGGTCTGGCGGAGCCTCGTTATCTTCTTGGTTTTCTTCGTCGTCGTCGATTACTTCCCCGTCATCGTATTTGCTGTTGCTCGAAGCTGAGGAAGAATTAGAGGCGGAATTCCCGGAGTAGCGCGCGGAAAAGTGCGTCAATACTAAAGTTCGAGCGTTGACCCTTTTGGCGAACGAACCCGCCATAGCCGACGTCGAGTGACCTTTGAACAAAGCCTCCTTCGCTCGCTCCGCGTTGAACGTGGATTCGTGGACAAGAACGTCCGCACCGTACGCCCATTTCGCGATACCTTCTGACCCGCACGTGTCCCCGAGCATGACGATTTTTCTTCCTGGTCTCGGCAATTCCATCGCCTCTTCCGGGGTAATCATCCTCCCGGGTTCCTTAGGAGACTCGACCGATTTTCCAGCCTTGAAATTTTTATACAAAGGACTTGGTGGTAAGCCTTGTTCAGTCAACCACTCGACTTTCATGTGCCCGTCGCGATCTTTCTCTTCGATGACGTAGCCGAAACATGGCACCGGGTGTCGCAACGGCGCCGCGCGAATGCACACGTTCTCGTCCGCCAAAACAACCCAGGATGGCCAAGTGTGTTGATTTTCTTCGTCCCATTCTCTCGCCTTATATCTCGGTAAACCGACGTGGTTCATGCCTTCTTGCGGCCAACAATCGCCAAAGACTAAATTACCCCGTTTCTTCCGCGCGCAGTCTTCGTTCACGGCGACGTGCGCCGGAACCTTGCCGTTGCACTTCTCAAACTTTTCTCTCGAAGGCGTCGTTAACTCCGTGACAACAATATCCGTCCCGAGTTGCGTTCTCGAATACGTCATCGCAGCGTGGACGAACGCTTTCAAACCTGGAGGACCGGTGATCACCAACGGTTCCTGGTCCTTGAACGCATCTCGAGGGCCTCCGTTGTTCCCGTTTCTCTTCTTCTTTTCGTCTTTTTGCTTGTACGTTTCCGAACGACACGCAGAAATCGCGCACAGTAAACCAGGCAAACCAAAAATGTGATCACCATGCATGTGCGTGATGAATATTCTGGAAATTTTACTCAACTTTACCCCGCATCGCATCATCTGGTGCTGCGTCGCCTCGCCGCAATCGAACAGCCACACTTCGTCTTTCGTTCTCACCGCGGTTGCGCTCACATTTCTAGAAAACGTCGGTGCGCCCGAAGACGTTCCCAACCACGTGATTTCTAACCCGGTGAACCCTTTCCCGTCCTCGCGATCTTTCGCGATGTCCAGTTCTAGTCGCAAATCCTCCGTTGCAAACGAGGCCGGGGAAGCCTTCCCGTTCATGACGTTCCTTTTGAAAGCAACAGCCGGCTGTTGTTGTTGTTGCTCTTGTTGTTGTTGCAGTTGTTTACTACCACTACTGCTACTACTACTGCTACTATTGCTGCTATCGCTATTACTTTCTTTGTTGTTGATGATATTGTTGTTGTTGTTTTCTTCTTCTTCTTCTTCTTCTTCATTTGATATCGATCCGCTCGATCGCGTCTCTCGTTCTTCTTCTCCTCCTCCTCCTCCTCCTCTCAGTCGTGCAATCAACTCTTGCTTCTTCCCGCTCACTTTCAAGTTTCGCGCGGCCAATCTCTCTCTCAGTTCGGGCACTTTCAATTTATCCAGATCATCCGTCGTTACCGGAGAAGAAGAAGAAGAAGAAGAAGAAGAAGCCGACGACGACGAGCAGTAAACGCTGCCACGAGAGCGAGAAGAAGAAGAAGAAGTTTTTGAGAACAACGCAAAGTCATTTTTTCGTTGGCGGCTTAGGTAAAAATGAAGATGTGTTGTTGTCGACGACGACGACGACGACGACGACGACGACGACGATGGACGATAAAACCGAAAAGCGCATCTTCCCCTCCTCGATTTGCCGAAAGTAACGCCAGATTTTGCAGCGACACCACACACGCTGGTGTTGTCGCTTCTCTGGGCGAACGCAACGACAACGCTTTGCATTTTTTGTGTACGATGTTTTCTGACGAAAGAGAGAGCAAACAGGAGGATAAAAAGCGCGCGCGCGCTCGCCGGCGGATGTTCAATCATCGAAATTAATAAATGTCCTCTAAAACTATCTTCATTCTCTCACTCTCTCTCTCTCTCTTCATAGCTTAGGCCCAGTGACGCCTAAAAACTTCGTGTGCGAACCCATGGCAACCACGCCTCCTTCCCGGTCTCGTATTTCGCACGTGCTAAACCCCATAGTTTTACCCAACCGTTTCGCGACGGCTTCGCATCGCACGCTCGTGTGCATTCTCGCACTTTTGACGCACGATATTTGCAAATCCGTGGTCACGCCGCCCCCTTTCTCGGAATTTTCATCCTCCACCAACAAGGCGCACGTGGTGAGAACGTCGACTAAAGTCGCGATGCACCCGCCGTGCAACGTCCCGAACCGATTGCATAAACTTTCGTGAACGTACAACTCGCATCGGATGCCTCGTTCGCCTTTTTCCGTCTTCACGGAGGTGAGATTTTTACAGTGCATCAGAGGGAGTTTATCGAACGTCTGGTTCGACGGAGACGTGACGATTTCGAAGAACTTTAACGCGCGTTGGATCCCTTCCAGCGAAGAAGACGACGACGATGATGGCATCATGCGTGTTAGTGTGCTTTTATTTTATTTATTCGAGTACGTCGTAACTACCTTTTTTTTTCTTTCTTTCTTTCTTTTGACGTCTGTCTGTCTGTTCTCTCGATTTCGCGTCTTTGTGGATTTTCGCACATTTTTTTTTTTAAATCGAAAGAGCTTTTTTTTTTCTCTTCTTTTTCTCTTTCTTCACTTTTTTCATTCACGTCGAGAGAAGAGCGCGTGTGTTTGTACACTTTCAATAACTTTTTTATACGCGTTGCGAAAAAGCGCAGAGGAACGCGTTTAACGCGCGCGTGCATAGTGTGTGCGTCCTCTGTGTCCGTGCGTTTTAGAGAGAAGAAGAACGGAAGGAGAGTTTCTCTTCTTTCGAGAAAAAAGAAAGACAGACGAGCCGATTTTTTTTAAGAACGGAACGGGGAATTATTGTTCGATCACGCTCTCTCTAGGAAGAAGAAGAGAGAGAGAGAGACCCCCCACGCGTTAACTCGCCGCCGCTTGAAAAAGCGCCACGCGAACGCGAAGAAGAAGAAGAAGAAGAAGAAAGAATAGCTTTAGTAGATACACAAAAAACAACGTTGAAAAACACGTCCGGAGGAGAAGAGTAGTGTCTTCTTTGGTAGATTTCTCTCTTCTTGAGATTCCACTTCTTTTGCAGAACTCTTCTTCTTTCAATTTTTGATCTCTTCTCTGTTCCTCTTCCAATTCTTTCTTTTGCTCCTCTCTGTTGTTTCGTGTTTTCCCTCTCTCTTGGTAGTATTTCACGCTGATATTTGAAAAAATATTCGAGAGACTGACTGAAAGAAAGAAAGAAAACATCATCACAATAATAATAATAATGGCGCCGCTGTCGGAAACCGCGAGGAACTATAAAGACGCCCTGTCTGAGCTGAAAATGAACAGCAAACCAATCATCACGAGTTTAACGATGTTAGCGACGGAAATAGCGAGAACGGATGACGCGGCAAAGACGGAAGCGAGGAATATCGCCAACGTGATAGAAACCAGAGTCGTAGAGAAAGCGAGAGATAGTCGGGTGGCGCTGGCGACGTTGTACGTGTTAGATTCTATTGCGAAGAATTGCCGGGATCCGTACGCGTCGGTTTTTGCGCCGCACGTGGCTGGAGTGTTCTTGACGTTGTTCGCGCAGACGGATGAAAAGACGAAACAATCGATGAAAAAATTATTAGGAACTTGGGAAACACAAAACGTTTTTCCAAGAGAAGTTTTAGCGAGAATTCAAACGGACGTAGATTTAAGTGGAAGCGCGCGAGTACCGCCGCCACCGCCACCTATCGTGCATCATCAACACCAACAGAGAGTCGCACCGCCGCCGCCGCCAATGATGATGGGACAAGTGCAGCAGCAGCAGCAGCAGCAGCAATTTTTAGGACAACAAGTGCCGCTCGTGGCTGGTGGCATGCCGGTTGTTTTACCAGATTTGAGTGGATTGCTAAACACCCTCAAGGCGCAACAAGCGCAATCTATGGCTGCAGGAGGTTCGCATCAATCTTTACAAGGTCTCGTCACTGCCGCGCCGCAGCAACAGCTCAACCGACCATTGACGCCGGATTTCGCAAACGAAGACTTTGATATTCTAGACGCCGAAGAAAGCTTAGAAAAGTTTAAAAAAGATTCAAAATCGTTGAGTAAGAGGCGCGAGTACTTGGTGAACGCACTGTATGACGATTTACCGTTTAAGTGCGCACAAACAGGACGTCGCTTCGCGTCGAAAGATTCGTTGGATCAACACATGGATTGGTTGCACGCAAAGAGAAGGAGGAAGAAATCTGGTCGCGCCTGTCGCGGATGGCACGTCTCAGCGAAGGAATGGATTAAAGGCACGATTAAAATGGGCGAGGTGGAACCCGAATTCGACGCGTTTGCCGCTGGAAAGAAGAAGAAAGAAGCTGCCGTAGGGATTGTCATCGATGAAAATTTAGATTTGAACGATTTGCCGAGCGTCCCGGCTATCGAGTCGCAGACAAAGTGCGCGTTATCTGGTGAACCGTTCGAGACGTTTTGGAATGAGAAAGCGCAGGAATGGCATTACGGTAAAGCGGTGAAGTTGAAACGAGCAATTGGATCGAAGAAAGTCAAAGCTGGAGAAATTGCATTGATTAGCGCCATCCCGAAGGAAGAGTTGGAACCGGAACTCATCGAAGCGATCGCGAAGGCACAACCAAGAAACGCATCCACGAAAGGTGCAATTTTACGCGAAAGTAAGCGCGCGAAGAAGTAAAAAGATTCGCGCGCATGAATGCAGTAGCTAGTAGTAATGTACCGGTAGTATTAGTAGTATTAATATTAGTAAATAAGTTTGATATTTTAAAAAAAGAAGTAAGTGTACTCGGTAGCACATGCTAAAACAAAAGAATAACTCAGTAAAAGACAAACGCCGTGCGTGTTAAAACAACAAAAGCAAAACAATATCAACGATAACATGATGAAACAAATCAAAACATGAAAACCAATAACAATGATCTGCAATAGTTGCATGACTGATAAGAACAAGATTCCAAGATCAAACAAACAATAACAATTTCAAATGAGAGCGATGGCATGCGCGAAAAAACAACGCAAACAACTGCAACAAACAATAAACAAACAACAAACATGCGTAAAACCCAAACAAAATTCAAGTGAGCAATCGAAAAGAGAGAAGAAATGGCAAGGTGCACTTTTTTCTTTCTGCTGCTGCTGCTGCTGCTATACAAATACTGTTCTGTCGTTGCCCGCCCTAATCTATATCATTCTACCTTGTATCGTCTAAATCATTTATCAGTGACCAAACAAAATAAACCATCATCATCGTTTTCATCATCATCATCACCATTTGTCATGATCATCCATCGTTAACAAAAAGATTAAGCCCATTTTGTCTCTCCAGTTTTGCTATTGTAATAGTAAGGCTTTCCCTCGGAGTAGTACGTCGCCCAATCGCTCGCCGCAGCCGCGGCAGCTGCTTGCGGTTGCGAGGGGTCGTATTCTTGCTGTTGCGGAGCGGCGTAGACTTGCTGCTGTTGATAATATTGCTGATACTGCTGCATCAACTGTTGTTGTTGCGGTTGTTGTTGCGTCGCTGCTGCACCGTACACGTTCACTGGTGCCGCCGCCGCTCCATACACTTGCGCTGTCTGCGGGGCGGCGCCATACACGTTCACCGGTGCTGCTTGTTGACCGTACGCCATGCCGTATTGTTGTTGCTGCTGTTGAGCGAACATCTTCGAGCCGTTCGGGCCAAACGTTTGGTTCGCCTTCTCGATCGCTTCGTATACCAATCGTTCGCACTCTTTCACGTTCGCCGCGGTACCGGTGATTACGCAAGTTACAGGTTGCTTGGATCGATCCATCTGTATGTCGCACCCGGTTCTATCGCGAAGCAATTTTATGTGCGCGCCGCCTTTGCCGATGATTCTACCTTCGTGACCTTGGGTCGGTATGACGATTCTCGTTTGGCCGTCTGGGACGATCGGATTGATGTTGCTACCACCACCACCGCCTTGCGGTTGTTGTTGACCGTACACACTAGCGCCGTAATACCCGCCGTACACTCCGCCACCGGCACCGCCGCCCATTTGCATAGCCGCGTATTGCGAAGGCGTCATCATCATTTGTTGCTGTTGCTGTTGATTCTGCATCTTTTGCATCCCGAACGTATCCGTCTCTAAGGCCATGGTTTCCAAAACCACTTGTCTCGCACGAATGACATCTATTCTTTTGCCGTTAACGTTACAGATACCCGATCCTTTGACAACCTTCAAGTTTGCTCCCGAGACGCGTTCGATGTCGCGAATAGTAGCGCCGCCTCTACCAATCACTCGTCCTTCCTTCCCTGGACACGGAATTTCAATCGCAACCTCTTGATCGTTCGGAATACCTCTCAACTCTTCCGGTAACGAATCCTCATCGATGGAATACGCGTTCACGTTCGCGGCTGAAATCCCGTTCAACGTCTCGTGTTCCTTCAACACGGCGCCTTGTTGAATATTCGACGCCGGGTGTCTGTCCGCGATTGACCCGGTCTCGCACACCTCCTGGATGATTTTCTTGCACTCTTCCATTTCGATCGTTGGGCCTTTCACCGCGCACGTGCCGTTTTCCCGGTCGATTTTAATCGAACATCGAAACCTCGCTTCGATGTATTTCAAAGTTTCTCCTTTCTTTCCAATCAAACGTCCTTCGTTGCCTCTGATGTACACCGTCATCGTGCAGTTTTCCGGATTCGCAGCGTCTGGGACCAACGATTCTAGTTTAGAGATGTCATCATCGTCTTCACCTTTCTTTTCTTCATCTCTATCGTTATCGTCGTCGTCGTCGTCGTCGGAAAACTCTTTCTTCTCTTCTTCTTCTTCTTCTTCTTCCTTCTTTGATTTCTTCGTCCTCTTCGCGATCGAAACGCCCTTCTTTTTTTCTTGTTCTTCTTCTCGTTCTTCTTCTTCTTCTTGTTTCGGCTCTTCCGACGCGGCTTTTCTCTTCTTCGCTTTCGTCGTCGCGGCTTCTTCTTTCCCTTCTTCTTCTTTCTCTTCCGTCGTCGCCGTTGGAGCCGCCGCTTTGTTGTTGCACGATTCCTTCAATTTCGCCGCCAGAGTGGCTTTCAAGTCTTTCTTCTCGTACTCGACGCCTCTTTTATCTAATTCCTGTTTTAAACCAGCCACGGTCAGTTTATCGATCTGCGCGTCCGTCAAAAGTTGTCTCTCTTCCTCCGCCATTGTTTTAAAAGTTATGACACGGTGTGTTGTTACTTTTTGCTTCGCTTTTGTTCGTCGTTTGAAATCTTATTTAGTATCGCGCGCGCGCCGATTATATGAAGCGAGGTGAAAGAAAGAAAGCGCGAAGGCGAATCGTCGCCCAAAAGTAACCCCATTTTTTATGAAACCCTAAAAACAAAAAATGCAAAAAGTTTTGTTCGTGAAGTCAGTCGTGCATTATTATTATTATTACTCGTATTATTATTAATTTACAATCGACTCTTCGCGAGTAGAATCCGTTTCCCGTCCACGGCTTGGAAGTACTTTTTGTTGCTATCGTTAGTATTGCTGCTAGTGTTGTTGTTGTCATTATTAGTAATCGCCGCAGGATTCCCTTCTTCTTCTTCTTCTTCTTGTTTTTCTTCGACGGTGAACGGAAATGTTGTTTTCGTTCTCGTCGTATTCTTCGAAACGGAAGAAAACAAAACGTCGTTTGGTTTCAAGGAGCGAGCGTCGTCATTTGTCATCATCAAGGCTTCCAATAAAAACCGTCCAATCAACGCTCTCGTCCACTCGCACCCGGGTTCGTGGAGCAGCAGATGTCCTTTAGTGTGCGTCAGCTTCACGAACTGTTTGTTTGGGATGGATTTCAACGAGCGCGAGAACAACCTTTCGGTAGATTCCGCGCACGTCGCCGCGTCCTTCTCCGCGTGCACCGCGAACACATTTCTCGATATCCCATCCAAACGTCCCTCTCTGCTCGCTTTCTCCAATCCTTTCATGGCTTTTAGAATTTCGTTCCCAAACCTCGCTCTCGCTTTCCCCACGTAATTGAGAGGATCTTCCTCGAACTCTCTCGCCGTCCCGGCGTCTTCGGTCAAACTCTCCAGCGTCGTCGCCGGGACCACTTTCATATTCGGCGTCGCTCTCGCAATCACCTCCCCGACCAGCGCCAACGCTTTTTTCTGCGCCGTCCATTTCACGTTAATCGCGGGCGCGATTAACACGATCGCAAAGAAAAAGTCTTTCGGGTACGTCATCGCCGCGTGCAACGCGAACAAGCCTCCCAGAGACACCCCGGCGAGTGCAACTGGAACGTCAAATCCAAACCGTTCTCGCGCGTGAGCGATGACCGCCCGAAAATCCTCCACGCACTGCTCAAAACTCTCAATCTGATGTTTACACTTTAACCCGTCCGACCGTCCGTGTCCGATGTGGTCGAACGACACGCACGCAAAGTTAAAGTCTCGCTTCGCCCAAAACGTGAACGTCTTCTCGAACCGCGACGAGTGTTCGTGTAACCCGTGGGAGAAAATCAGAAGCAAGTTTACTCTTTTATTATTATTATCATCTTTGTGATGAGGTTGATCGATGCGAACGAACACGTTTCTGCTTCCTCCTCCGCTCAAGGACGACGACGACGACGACGGTCTGCTCAGGAAGAAGGTTTCATGCGCGACGGCGCTCTCTTCTTCTTCTTCTTCTTCTCTCGGAGGAGACATTTTTTTCTCGTTTTTTTCTAACGGTAATTCGTATCTAAATGTGAAACTCTTCATCAGACTTCCCCACGCGTTTTACAAGAGCGCAACAAATATGGGCGCCGCGGAGTCAACGCCGTCCTCCTCCTCTGTCGCGGCTACTACTCGTAGTCGTGTTCGTCGAGAGCCGAAACACAAGTGCGTTTTACTCTTCGACGAGGAGGACGATGAAGATGGTGACGCGATGAAGACGACGACGGAAAAGGAAAAGGAGAAAAACACTCTGCTGTTGAGTCGAAAGATGATTTTGCGCCTCGTGTGGAACCTTCCGAAACGTTTGCGAATCTCGTGGCGATTGGCGTTCGATAGCAGAAGAGACGGGTTATCGTATAACCAACTGATTAATTGTTTGATGAAGAACGAGGTGACGAGCTTTTGCATCGCCGTCGAGACGAGAGAGAGGAAAGGAGAGATTTTTGGTGCTTTGATTAGTTTCGCGAAAGGCGAAGGTTTGAAAGCGAACAAAACGGATTGGATGGACTATAAAGCTACGTCCGAGAGCTACCTTTTCACGTTTCCGAGAGAGCAGGCGCCAAAAAAAGCGAAGAGACAACCGACGAAATATCTGGCGAGCGCGAGTAGCGACGGCCACTACGTGTGGTGTTGTAGAGATTTGGTTTCGGAACGTTTCCCGAATGGATTGGGATTCGGGGGAAAAGAGTTTCCGAAACACTTCGCGATGCACATCGACGAACATTTGGAGCACTTGACGACGAGGAAAACCGGGATGACCTACGAAGGGTGGGGATACGAGAACGACGAGCAGGATTCAAACGTCAAAATTGAAAACGAAACGATGACGATTGAACGAGTGGAAGTGTGGCAGTGCGACGCGGATGACGAGAGAGGCGAGAAGCCGAAGAAGAAAAACAACATCGTCGCAGAACTGGACGGATCCGCCGCTATCGCGCAAAGAATGATGGGAGGAAAGAAGGAGAGTAAGAGTAGCGATGGTAGCGGTGTGTTATCGGAGAAACACCGCGAGGCGCGATTCCTCGCGAGCGTTGGAAGCACGAAAATCGCACTCGATTAAAGATTAGAATTAGTAGATACGAGAAGAGTGAGAAAGAGAGAGAGAGAGAGAAAGATGCATCGCACGTAGGTAGCAGTAGATTCTTTTATCAGATATATCAAATTGATATTACATGTACAACAGCGTTTAAAGGAAAAAAAGTTTAACAATTCAAACCGACGAACTCTTCGACGTACGTTTCTAATTGCTTTTGCGCGGCTAAGTAACTTTGCAGCTGCAATTGAATCGCTTCGTTCGCCGGCGAGCTTTTCAAAGCGGCTTCGAATGACTCTTTCGTGAACGAGTCCGCCAAGGATTTGTCCACACTTCTCGATCCAACCGCGTTACGCACGTTGTCCGTCACGCCGCCGGCGGCGTTGCCATTCAACTCTTTCAATACTCGTTCGTTGCACAAAATGAAATCGCACCCAGCCATAGCTTTCGCGTCCGCGGCGGAACGAATCGAAGCCGCTAAAATCTTACTCGGACTCGCGACAGATTGAATGAAGCTCTTCGTATCTTGCGCCAACGCCAAGGCATCCCCTCCGTACGAGTTGATTCTGGCGTAATAAATCTGAATCAAGCTTGCGTTGGCTTTCGCCGCCAACGCCGTTTGTTCCAAGCAATAACACAAGGTAGCGTGACAAGGTACGCCTTTATTCTCCAACTGTCTGATCGCTTGGACGCCTTCCCACGTCGCTGGAATCTTGAACAAAAGCTTATTCGTCTCCACGTTTACCTCTCGAAACATCTTCAGCAACCGTTCCGTCTTGTCCGCGATGGCCTCCGCGGTGGACTTCTTCGCGTCCACCTCGACGCTCACTCTCCCGTCCACTCGAGACGCAAATTTAGCCGCTAAATTCACCGTAGCTTTATCGATGATCAACTCCAACTTTTCTTCTTTCGACATCGTTCCTTTTTCTTCTTCTCTCTCCTTCGCGTAAACCAGCGCTCCTTCCAAAGCGCCTTTATCGAAATTTTCCGCTTTTTGTATCGCGTTCAACAAAATCGACGGCGAGACCGTCGCGGCTTGCGGGCCCAACGCGCCGAATTCGTTCAAAGCCGACTTCGTGTCGTATAAAACCGACGAGACTTTTTGTAAATCCGAGAGTTCCGATTGGAGAACGGTGAATGGATTTTCCGCGACCGAAGAAGATCTCGTCACCGCGACTCTTCTCTTTCGAAGATGAGGAGAAGAATAATGCTGACGAGGAGAAGTTCGTTTAGCGACGAGAGAAGAATTTTCCATCAAAAGCGGACGAACGTATTTTTGTTTGTTTTGAAAGTTGTTGTTTCGTAACCCTCCTCCCGCCGCCGCGAACGGTAACCCGCAGCAGAGCGCGAGCGAAGTGGTGGCGTGAGCGAACATTGTTATTATTGTTATTAGAAGTAGTGTGTGTAAGTGTGTTTATAAAAAGTGTGGAAATGAAGAGAGTTCTTTTTTTCTCTCGTGGAAAAAAGTTGCCTTTCTGAAAGCGAACGCGAGATATTTTTATTATCGTTTTGTTATTATATGTGTGTTTTTAAGGTGCTTCCTCGTTATTGAAAAACAGCTCTATCTAAAAAGTTCAATACAGATTTATATATTGTTGTTGTTATGTTTGTTTCGCGACTCTTCTCTCGCGCGTTATGGTCACCTCTCTTCTCTCTCCTTCCTTTCTCTTACCCTCTCTCTCTCTCTCTCTCTTGTTTTTGCTATTGTTGTTGCGAAAGAAAAGAACAAGAATCGTCGTTTCGCGAGAAGTCCAGCGAATCAGAGTTCGAGGCAACAAACACTTTGTTACGCATCTCCCTCCTCCTCACTGAATCAGTCTCCGATTCATCTTTTTCCCTCTCTCTCTCTTCACCCTCTCTATAATCACCCTCTATAAAAGACTACATAAATTTTAATCCGCGTAAAACTTAGTTGTCTTCTTGCTTTCTTTGCTCTTCGAGGATGGTCAACTTGATACCCTTGCCCTTCGGCAAAGAAACCATCGGCTTGTTACCGGTACCAATCGCGAAAACGTTCGAGAAGCGAGTGGCAAAATGTTGGCCAGCGGCATCGGTCAAGTGAATGACTTCGAAGGAGCCCTTGTGCTTTTCACGTCTGTTGACGATACCGACACGACCAGCGTTTCTACCGCCAGTGACCATGCACAAAGCACCGGCGTCAAACTTGACAAAGTCGGTGATTTTGTTGGAGGCGATGTCAACCATGACGGAGTCACCTTCCTTGATCAAAGGATCCGGGTATCGGATGGTTCTCGAGTCGTGCAACTGCACGCACGGAACGCCCTTGTCGCCCAACTTCTTCTTGATCACCTTGCACAACTTGTATTGCGCTTCAATACCGGTGATTCTGTGCACG
>Ga0255763_1000683_pt1 | contig 36938 bp, 38 predicted proteins | sample 041ome_2_FD_179963 | JGI IMG/M metagenome (GOLD analysis project Ga0255763, IMG submission 179963) | Coastal salt marsh microbial communities from the Groves Creek Marsh, Skidaway Island, Georgia - 041406US metaG (version 2) | ecosystem: Environmental > Aquatic > Marine > Intertidal zone > Salt...
CCACATTATCTCTTTTTAGGTAAGAAAGATTATCAACAACTTTTCATTCTCAAAAATCTAATGCGGGAATTTTGCTATCCGATAAAGATAATGGCCGTACCCACCAAAAGAGAAAAAAATGGGTTAGCCATGAGTTCAAGAAATGGGCTCATTCAAAAAAAATATACAACAAAAATATCAGAGCTTTACGATGAGCTGATGCAAATCAAAAAAACATGTAAATCATTGATTCATATAAAGAAAGTTGAACTTAGAGCATTTCAAAATTTAACAAAAAATGGTTGGATTGTTGATTATGTAAGTGTGCGTTCACAGAAAACCCTGCTGAGTCCAAAAAATAATGAAAAAAAATTAGTGGCTTTAATTGCCGCCCACCTTGGAAATGTCAGATTAATCGACAATATCGAGTTTTGCATCTGATTATTTTCAAGTTTATAATAGCGAATTAATATTTATTAGGTAATTCATAACTCTATGTTTAGAAGAATGTTGAAATCCAAGCTTCATCGCGTCACGGTTACTCACTCGGAATTGGAGTATGAGGGATCTTGCGCGATTGACATCGCCTTACTTAAAGAAGCAAATATTAATGAGTATGAACAAATAGCTATTTATAACATTACTAATGGTGAACGCTTCACAACTTACGCGATATCAGCTGAAAAAAATTCTGGCATTATTTCCATTAATGGTGCTGCAGCTCATAAAGCTAATCCTGGTGATATGTTAATTATCGCGACCTATTCCGACTACAATGAGTTAGAACTAGAAAAATATGCTCCTTCCCTAGTTTACGTCGACAGCAATAACAAGATTACCATCACAAAAAACTCCATAGACATTCAAGCTGCGTAGAGTTTTGACCTCAGGAAAAAAACTTAATCAATTTATTGTCGAATCACTGGAGGATATTAAAGCCTTTGATATAACAGTCATAGATGTACGAAAAAAAACATCTATGACAGATTATATGATTATCGCTAGCGCAAATTCGAATCGCCAAACTAAGGCATTAGCTCGACATTTAAGAGATAAACTCAAAGAGGTGGGTAAAGAGATTGTTAATATTGAGGGTGATATTGATGGGGAGTGGGTTCTTGTAGATCTCAATGAAGTTTTAGTACACATCATGCTCCCAACCACAAGAGCATACTATAATCTTGAGCAACTTTGGCAGCCAAGCTAAGTAACTTTGTTAATCAAAATCATTAGTATCGGATCTCCACCTTCATCATCAGTTAATTCGCTTATTGACGAGTACACTTCTCGAGTTAATACCTTTACAAAAATTGAATGGGTGAATCATCAGATCAAATCAAAAGAAAAAAATATAATATTAAAGAAAGAACTTGAAGCAAAAAAAATACTCTCATCCATTAATAAAAATTCTTTTGTTATTGCCTTAGATGAAAACGGACAATCCTATAACTCGTGTACATTTTCAAATTTTCTTGAACAAACTATGATGCATCACTCGGAAATTATATTTCTAATTGGCGGCGCTGATGGACTCAGTAAAGATATTCTTGAAAAATGCAGTAAGGTGATAAGCTTATCTAATCTAACGTTTCCCCATCAACTTGTTAAAGTTTTGATCATTGAGCAAATTTATCGGGGGTTTTCTATCATTAATAATTTGCCTTATCACCGTGAGTAAGCTCTATCAAAAATCATTAGTCTGGCTTAGGAGAGATTTAAGGCTGCATGATAATACGGCACTTTATCAGGCTCATTTAAGATCCGAGAAGGTAAATCTATGCTTTGTATTTGATACACAAATACTTAATGCACTCTCAGATAAAAAAGATCAGAGGGTTGATTTTTTACATCGTATTCTTTTAGATATCAAAGAGACACTGAAAAAATTGCAATCAGACATCTGGATACTTCATGGTGATCCTAAAACTGAAATTCCAAGTCTTGCCAAATCAATTCAAGCAGATGCAGTCTTCGCCAATCGAGATTATGAAAAATATGGAGTGCTTAGAGATGAAAATATAAAAAAATCTCTTAATCTACAAAATATTTCATTTGAAGATTATAAAGACCAGGTCCTTTTTGAAGCCAATGAAGTTTTAACAAAAACCTCAACCCCTTATTCGGTATTTTCTCCTTATAGAAATAATCACCTTGAGAAACTTAAATTAACTGGCGCAGGGAGATTAAATTACAAAGTTGATACAATCAACTTTGAAAAATTTAGCGCTAATAAAATGCCGCCCCTTGCTGAAATTGGTTTTGAATCTACCAATATTTCAAATCTACCCATCGCCCTTAAGCAAAGTCAAATTCAAAGTCAGATTAAAGACTTTGAAGGTCGACTGAACAATTACGATCAAACTCGAAATTACCCTGCGATCAAGGGAGTCTCATATCTTTCTGTCCATAATAGATTTGGGACTATTTCCATAAGAGAAATTGCCGATTTGTGTCTGAATAATCTAAATTCTGGTTCGAATACATGGCTTAATGAACTTATTTGGCGAGACTTTTATTTCCAAATCATCGTTAACTTCCCTCATGTCCAAGACGGAAAATCTTTTAAACAACAATATGATCAACTGGAATATGAAAATAGTGATCATTTATTCGAGGCATGGAAAACAGGAAATACTGGCTTTCCAATTGTAGATGCCGCCATGCGCCAAATGAACCAAACCGGTTACATGCATAACCGTCTTAGAATGATTGTGGCCTCTTTTTTAACCAAAGATTTATTAATCGATTGGCGCTGGGGCGAAAGGTATTTTAAAGAAAAATTAATTGATTATGATTTTTCTGCAAACAACGGCGGATGGCAATGGGCCGCATCAGTTGGATGTGATGCACAGCCTTGGTTTAGGATTTTTAATCCTTTACTGCAATCACAAAAATTTGATCCAGAAGGTAAATTTATAAAAAAATACATACCTGAACTAGAAGGTTTTGATAAAAAATCTGTACACGAACCGCATCAGAAAAACTCGAATATCACATATGCCAAACCTGTGGTAGAGCATTCATTACAGCGGCAGAAAGCACTAAAAATGTTTGAAAAAATCAATAATGTTGCAAAAAAACAACATTAAATTTAAATTAAATTTATAATTCCACTAATTTGACAAATGCTCAATGACTTTAAATTTAATTTATTAGATAATAACATAATGAAATTAAGTAAATTGTTTCACACACTAACTCTCTGTGTCCTCGTTTTGTTGATTGGAGGATGTGCTACCACTCAAAATCCAGATCCCCTCGAAACCATGAACCGAGGTATTTACAAATTTAATACTGTGGTTGACGATGCTGTTGTTAAACCAGTTGCAAAAGGCTACAAGGCTGTTGCCCCATCTTTTGTTGTCAAAGGGATTAATAATTTCTTTAATAACCTTAGAGATGTGATTACCGTCATTAATGATTTACTTCAATTTAAAATTAAACATGCAGCGAATGATGCTGGTCGTGTTGCCATTAATTCAACGGTTGGCCTTCTTGGCTTTATAGACGTTCATTCGATGTCCGGTGGCGAGAGACGAAAAGAAGATTTTGGTCAAACCTTAGGACACTGGGGAGTGGGTTCCGGCGCTTATATAGTGATTCCATTTTTTGGACCTTCTTCAATCCGAGACGGTGTGGGTTTGGTAGCTGATACGTTATATTTTGATCCGATAAGCTATATCACTGATGTACGCACCCGAAATCAAGTAAGGCTAGCTCAGTTTACTGATGCAAGAACAGAATTGTTAAATGCATCTGACATCCTAAATGAAGCATCGATTGATCCCTATGCATTTCAAAGAGATGCTTATTTACAATATCGTCAAGGCCTAGTGGAAGATGCTGATGGAAGTACAGTAGATTATAGTGATGAAAATTTATTATCTGACGGTTTTCAACCTTACTCTGATGATGAAATTGTTTCTCTAGCTAACTAGATAACCACAACATTATCATTTCAAGTTTTTTGCTCTACCCCTGCGAACCCACAGCCATTTTAGAAATCAATACAGAACCAACATACTTAGATCCATTAAGGTTTGTGTCATTGGCTACGGCCTCAATATCCATAAAAATATCTTTTAAATTTCCAGCTATGGTGATTTCTTCAACCGCATGTTGAATTTCACCATTCTCAATAAAGAATCCAGACGCTCCTCTAGAAAAATCACCATTCACCATATTAACTCCATGACCTAACAATTCAGTAATCATTAATCCCCGTTTCATGTTTTTAATCAACTCTTCTAAAGAAATATTCTGATGATCAATGACGAGATTATGAGTCCCACCCGCATTGCCAGTGGTTATTAAATTTAATTTTTTAGCAGAATACGATGACAGTAAGTAATGATTCAAAACACCTTTTTCAATTATTGTATTGTCAAACACTTCGACACCCTCATCATCAAAATATGTAGAGGCATGACCTTTGCTTAAAAAAGGTCGTTCGTTAATCGTCAGTTGATCAGACGCTATCTTTTTCCCAATGGAGTCCAACAAGAAAGAATTCTGACGATACAAATTTCGACCGGAAATAGCAGACATTAAAGGAGAGATGATTGAATCTGAAATTGTATTGTGAAAGATGATTGGGTATGTTCCCGTCTTAATGCTCTTTATATTTAATCTTGATAGGGTATTTTTAGCCGCCTCTTGGCCCAATTCTGATGCATTTTTTAGATCTTGATAATCACGAACATTTGAATAATCATAATTTCTTTGCATACAGTTTTTCTCAGATGCAATAACTGAACAGTAAAGAGAATAGCGAGTGCCTGGAAAACCTCCATAAAAGCCATTGGAGTTTGCATACAGAAAAAGAGATGAGCTATAATTTAAGGTCGCTCCCTCTGAGTTCGTGATTTTTTGATCATAATTTCTTGCTGCATGCTCTGCCTCTTGGGTCACATGAATCATAGACTCAAAATCAAGTTCACACGGATAATAAATATCGATCTCTTTGGTTAGTTTAGGGTGCAGTTCTTTATCGGCTAGAGAAAATAAGTTATCGGGCTCAACCACATCTAAAACAGCCAGTGAATTATCCATCAGATGTTGAATTGTTTTTTTTGAAAAGTCAGAAGAAGACACCATACTTTTTTTGTTATTTTTATAAAAAGTTAAAGTGATATTTTTATCATTATTGATCTCCACGGTTTCTGTCTCACCATTTCGAACTGTCAAAGTTTTTCCAGTGGATACACTAATGTCAATTTCAGCGGATTCAACTCCAAACTTTTTCGAGTGAGTTATAATGTCTTCAGATAAATTTTTTAGATTTTCTTGATCATAACCAAGAATTTCAATAGTCATAAAAGCTGCCTTTTCAATTAAAACAAGTGTGAGCAATCTATCATATGGAAGAACATTTAAAAAGTAAAACTCAACTTAAAAAAGAGGCGGATGACGTCCAAACCTTAGGTGTAGAGATTGCCCAACTTCCAAAACAAAAAATAACTTCACTGTCGCTTCCTGATGATGCCAAAGAAGCCATTATTTTCTATCAACATATAAAAAAAAATAGTGCTAAAAGAAGACAAGCTCAATATATTGGAAAAATATTAAGAGGTCTTGATTTAAGTCAAGTCATTGAAGAATTAAATGTCATTAAAAACATATCTAAATTGAGAATAAAGCTTGAACACGAGGCCGAGGGGTGGAGAGAAAAGTTAATATCATCTCCAGCGGCGTTAGATGAATTTATAAACCAATATCAACCAGATATATCCAATCTCAATCAAACAATATCAAATGCAAGAAAAGAATCACTGGCTGACAAGAAAAGTAAAAATTATCGCAACTTATATCGCCTCATATTGGAAAGTATTCAAAAAAGTGATTAAAGCTGAACGCTAATATTTTTAAGCTCGCCACTTCTTTTATAATCAATCACAACTGTTTGACCTCTATTTTTTATCAACTCTTTGATAAATTCTTCGGGTGTGTTGAGTTCAATGCCATTAATTTTCATGATTCGGTCTTGCCTGAGAATCCCCGCATTAGCTGCAGCTGACTCTTTAATGACAGCAATAACAAATAACCCCCCCTCGCTTCCACGCTCATCATTTTCTGAAAAGCTAATCAAATGGGTTCCAAATAAGGGTTTTGGTAACTTAGCCCAGTAGGAGACATAAAAATCATACATGACGTCTGGATCGGCTAGATCGTCTTCGTTAATAATAATCTCTTCAATTTTTCCATCCTCATCAAACTTCTTTTTGGCTAAATTTTTTCTTGCTTTATTAATTGCGGTTGCACGAGTGGCTTCATTAATTTGACGATCATAAACGAGCATCGTATCGGCTTTAATTTGTTTACCATACTCTAAGGCTCCTGAGGGAGGAACATACGGCCCCACAAAAGATGAAAAACCCATTAGATCATAGCCCTCCTCAAGCATTAAAATATTATCTTTATCTTTATCCCAACCGCGGTATATTTCAGTTGAGGGCTCTGCCTGCAGAGATCTTAAATTTTTATCTCCTTGCTGTTTGTAGTTTTTTTCAAAAACATTCTCAGCGTGGAGGTTTGATAGAATAGTAAAGAGTAGAATAAAGAAATAGATTTGTTTCATAATGATTTTTATAAATGACCGTAAATTTTTAAGACATGAGTAAAGAAAAAAAATTCATAAAGATTGGTATAGTTTCGATAAGCGATCGGGCCTCCAAAGGAATTTATGAGGATTTAGGTGTACCTGCCCTAAAGGGCTGGTGCGAAAAAGCTATTCTTGGAGAAATTGTTTTTCAAGAAAAGCTTATCCCTGATGATTTTGAATTAATTAAATCAACCCTCATTGATCTTTGCGATTTAGAACATTGCGATTTAATTTTAACCACAGGTGGCACTGGTCCAGCTCTTCGCGATGTCACCCCTGATGCCACAGAGGCAATTGCTGATAAAATAATGCCAGGATTTGGAGAGCAGATGCGTCAAATAAGTCTTCACTTTGTGCCAACTGCTATTTTGTCAAGACAGACGGCAGTCATTCGAAATAAATCCCTCATCATTAATCTTCCGGGACAACCAAAAGCCATTCAGCAAACCCTGGAAGGCCTAAAAGATTTAGATAAAAATATTATTGTTCAGGGTATCTTTGCAGCTGTCCCCTACTGTATCGATTTGATTGGGGGCCCATTTGTTGAAACCAATAATGATATTGTTAAAGCCTTTAGGCCAAAAAAATGAATGAGTTCGATCTCATAAATAAATATTTTAATTTTCCAAGCATATCTGCAGATCTTGGAATTGGAGATGATGCTGCTCTGATCAATAAAAATAAAAATGAATTTTATGCCATTTCAGTTGATACGTTAAATCTCAACCACCATTTTACAAAAACATCCGATCCTTACTACTTAGGTTGGAAGTCGCTAGCAGTGAATATTTCAGATATTGTTGCCATGGGAGGTATGCCGAAATACGCCCTGCTGTCATTATCAATTCTTGAACCTGAGGATTCTTGGTTATCAAAATTTGCAAAAGGGTTAAGAGCCTGTGCTAAAAAATATAATGTTGAGTTAATTGGTGGAGATACAAACAAAGGCTCGCCATCGATCTCAATTACCATCATAGGCGATGTCTTAAAAAAAAATGTACTTCGCAGAGATCAGGTAGAAATCAATGATGAAATTTGGTTAACAAGCGAAGTGGGATATGCTGCACTTCACTTTCAGTACAACAATATCCCTCAAAAAAATAGGCAAACCATTTCAAACTGCTTAAAAAAAAGCGCTCATGAAAGTTTTGTTAAGCCCATACCTCCTTTAGGCTTTATTCAAAAAGCAAAAAGTTTGATTCACAGCGCAATTGACTTATCCGATGGATTAGCTGGTGATTTACAACACATCACTTTAAAAAATGGTTTTGGGGCTAAAATTTATATTGATAAAATCCCTATGCATAAATGGTTTAGAGAAAATAATTTTTACGAATTAGCGTTAACTGGGGGTGAAGATTATCAAATTTTATTCACTGCTCCTGTAAAAAATAATCATAAAATCAATAGTTTATTAAAAAAATTTTCAATGAAAGGGGCAATGATTGGTCATGTATCCAATAAAAAAAGCATTCAGTATGAGCTTAATGGTCAGCCATTTCATTTAAGTAAGGATGGGTTCAGGCACTTTGGTTAATATAAAATTTTTATGCTCAAATTTTTGGCATTTTATCGCTTTAGGATTCGGTTCAGGGCTTTCAAAAATTGCACCAGGTTCTTTCGGAACCTTGATGACTTTTGTGTATTTTTTTCTGATTCACAAACTTGATTTTCAGCTTCAATGCCTCACCTATATCTTGTTATTCTGGTTGAGCTTTGTGAGCACGCAAAAAACTCTTATTAACCTCAACGTCAAAGATCCCTCTTGTATTGTGATTGATGAAATTATTGCATTTCTATTTGTGTTGATCTTGTTACCATTCAGTCCTTATTTATTTATTATCGCTTTTATTCTTTTTCGCTTATTTGATATTATCAAACCATGGCCCATCAGCCTTCTGGAAAAATTACCTGGTGCGTTTGGAGTTATTGCAGATGACATGGGAGCTGCATTGGCAACCCTAATCCTTACATTATTGATCAATATTTATGTCTTCGCTTAAACTTGAAAGAATAGCTGCTAAATTTTTAAATCATCAGGTTAAACTTGTACTTGCGGAATCATGTACAGGAGGTTTAGTCTCAAAAACTTTCACGGATATTCCAGGTTCATCGGCATGGTTTGATTCTGGATTTGTCACTTATAGCAATAATTCAAAAATCAATTTACTTCAAGTAAGCCCGAATGCATTGGAAAAATTTGGAGCTGTTAGTCAAGAAATTGCTAATGCAATGGCCTTAGGCGCTGAAGCAAACTCGAGTGCTAATTTTTCGATAGCAATCACGGGAATCGCCGGCCCTGGAGGTGGTACCAAGTCAAAACCTGTGGGCACAGTTTTTATTAGCTTTGTTTATCAAAAAAAGATTATTCATGAATATCACCTGAGCTTATCAGGCACTAGAGAAGAAATTCGAATGGGAACATTAAATTTTATTATCAGTGAGCTAGATAAACTTACTTTTAATATTCAAATATGAAATAATTACAAGTCAAATTCACAAATTACTGAAAGTTAAACACAATGGACGATAATAAACAAAAAGCCCTTGAAGCCGCTATGGCTCAAATTGAAAAACAATTTGGAAAAGGTTCTGTCATGAAGATGGATGGAACTGAGGTTGATTCTTCAATTGAGGCCATCTCAACGGGTTCGCTTGGTTTAGATATCGCACTTGGGATTGGTGGACTCCCCAAAGGCAGAGTTGTAGAGATTTATGGTCCAGAATCCTCTGGAAAAACATCCCTAACCTTGTCCGTTATTGCGGCAGCGCAAAGGGCTGGAGGAACTGCAGCATTTATTGACGCAGAGCATGCTTTAGATACCCAATACGCAGCCAAACTAGGAGTCAACCTTACAGATTTATTAATATCTCAACCTGACACGGGAGAACAAGCCCTCGAGATTACTGACATGCTCGTTCGAAGCGGCTCAGTGGATGTGGTTGTGGTTGATTCAGTTGCCGCTTTAACTCCAAGAGCAGAAATTGAAGGTGATATGGGTGATTCTCATATGGGCCTTCAAGCCCGTCTTATGTCGCAAGCATTAAGAAAGCTAACCGGAAGCATCAAAAAAACAAATACTCTTGTAATTTTTATTAATCAAATTCGTATGAAAATTGGTGTGATGTTTGGTAACCCAGAGACAACCACAGGCGGAAATGCGTTAAAGTTTTATTCCTCAGTTCGCTTAGATATTCGTAGAATTGGTGCCATCAAAAAAGGGGACGAGGTTATTGGTGCTGAGACCCGAGTCAAGGTTGTTAAAAATAAAGTAGCTCCTCCATTCCGACAAGCTGAATTTGATGTTCTTTATGGTGAAGGCATATCTCTGGAAGGTGAAATTATTGAACAAGGTGTCCAATTAAATTTAATTGAGAAGGCAGGCTCGTGGTATAGCTATAACGGAGAAAAAATTGGCCAAGGAAAAGATAATGTTCGTGACTTTCTAAAACAAAATCCTGAAATATCAAAATCACTTGAAGATCAAATTCGCTCAAATGCGAATCTAGCTAATTCTAAAATGATCGTCGAAACCAAAAGTGAAGAAGATATAACCGATGATACCTCAAGCGAATGAAGCAGACAAAAAATTAAGGAATCGTGCACTCTATTATCTTGCCAAAAGAGAATATAGTTTCCATGAATTAGTAAATAAAACTCTTAACTATGCTGAAGAACTTGGTTTAAATAAAAAGGATTGTGAATTCATTATAAGTAAATTAAGAGAACAAAATCTACAATCAGATCAACGATTTTGTGAATCTTACATTAACTCGAAAAAAAATAAATTTGGTGCCCAAAAAATTGTTTTTGAATTAACACAAAAAGGGGTAAGTGAGGATCTTGTAGCAACTTTTATAGGCGAATTAGTGAGGAGTGAATATGATTTAGCTTTACAAGTCTGGAACAAAAAGTATTCTCATGTAACACAAAATATTAACGAAAAAGCAAAACAAATTCGATTTATGCAAAGTCGAGGATTTAGTTTTGAAACTATAAAAAAAATTATTAAATGAAACCATTAACCAGCAATGAAATTAGACACATTTTTCTTGAATTCTTTAAAGAAAAAAATCATACCATTGTATCCTCGAGCAGCTTGGTTCCTCATAACGATCCAACACTCCTGTTCACCAATGCGGGGATGAATCAATTTAAAGATTATTTTCTGGGCCAACAAAAACCAAAATTTTTAAGAGCCGCAACAAGTCAAAAATGTGTACGTGCCGGAGGAAAACATAACGACCTTGAAAATGTTGGCTACACTGCGCGGCATCATACTTTTTTTGAGATGTTGGGTAACTTTAGTTTTGGTGATTATTTTAAAAAAGAAGCAATTATTTTCGCCTGGGAACTTTTAACGGAGAAATTCCATATCCCAGCCAATAAGCTTCTGGTAACCGTGTATCATGAAGACGAAGAAGCATTTGACATATGGAAAAATACCATCAACCTTCCGCAAGAAAAAATAATAAAAATTGGGGATAAATCTGACAAGTATATTTCCGATAACTTCTGGATGATGGGGGATACAGGCCCATGTGGACCCTGTAGTGAAATTTTCTTTGATCATGGCTCAGAGATTCCTGGGGGTCCTCCAGGGAGCGAAAATGAGGATGGCGATCGATTTATTGAGATCTGGAACTTGGTGTTTATGCAATTCAACCGAAGAGAAGATGGAACAATGGAGCTGCTTCCAAAACCTTCTGTTGATACCGGAATGGGTCTAGAACGAATTTCTGCTGTACTTCAATCTGTTCATTCAAATTATGAGATTGATTTATTCCAAAGCCTTATTAAAAATGCAGCAAAAACTCTTGGAGTAAAAGATCATTTACTCCCATCATTGAAAGTCATCGCGGATCATGTTCGCTCGATTACATTTTTAATTAATGACGGGGTCCAGCCATCAAATGATGGTCGAGGCTATGTCCTCAGAAGAATAATGCGTCGTGCTATACGACATGGTTATAAGCTTGGAGCACAATCTCCTTTTCTAGCATCTATAATTCTAAGTGTCGCTGAGAATATGAATGAAGCCTATCCAGAATTAAGTGTAAACATCAAAAAAATACAAGCGATCACGGCGCAGGAAGAAGATAAATTTTTTGAAACCATTGCCAATGGCATGGATTTAGTAGATCGTGAAATCATCAGATTAAAAACAGAAAAATTAAACCAATTTGATGGTGAAATAGCTTTTAAATTACATGATACATATGGATTTCCAATTGATCTAACTGCAGATATTTGTCGAGAAAACCAGATCACCATTGATCAAAAAGTATTTGATCAAGAAATGGAAAAGCAAAAAAATCAAGCAAAAAGTGCCAATAACTTTAAAACCACTGTTCAAATAAAAATTGATAAAGATCCAACCATTTTTCATGGATATTCAGATATTAAGACAGAATCGTCGATAGAAGCCATCATTGTTGAAGAAAATTTGGTGAATGAGATTAGTGGTAAACAGGTATGCAGCTTAGTGGTCAATAACACGCCTTTCTATGCTGAATCTGGAGGTCAAGTTGGTGACGTTGGCGAAATTTTTAATGATCAAATGACTTTTACAGTTTCCGATACCCAGAAACTCCCGAATGGAGTAGTTGTTCATATTGGTCAGATCACGCAGGGTCATATAGGGCTTTCTGACAAAGTGACCTGTGTGGTTAATGTACAAAGGAGAGATTCCATAAAAAGAAATCACTCCGCAACACACCTATTACATAAGGCTCTTAAATCAGTTTTAGGTGATCATGTTGAACAAAAGGGATCTCTGGTAGATGAATTTAAAACCAGATTTGATTTCTCTCACTCCGGCCAAATGACTTCTGAACAACTATGCAAAGTGGAATCTATGGTCAATGAAGAAATACTTAAAAACAATGCTACACAAGCAGAAATTATGCCAATTGAGGTTGCAAAAAAAAGCGGGGCAATGATGCTTTTTGGAGAAAAATATGATGATAATGTTCGCGTATTGACAATAGGCAACAGTAAAGAATTATGTGGGGGAACGCATGTAAGTGCTACAGGGGACATTGGTCTTTTTAAAATAATTTCTGAAAATGGAATATCGTCTGGAGTCAGAAGAATTGAGGCTACTACCGGGTTTAATATTTTAGAGTTATTGAATAAACAAGATTCATTATTAAATCTATCAGCTAAGGAATTAAAAACATCTAAAGAAGATTTATCTATAAAAATTAAACAGGTTGTTGATCAAATTAAAGACCAAGAGAAACAAATTAATCTCTTAAAACAAAAAATTACGAATGATTCAAAAAGTGACTTAATAAATCAAGTTGAAATAATCAAAGGAAATAAAGTTTTAATTGCTAGGCTTGACGCCGTTGAAACTCCTCAACTCCGAACGTTGATTGACAATCTTAAAGATGGCATTGGTTCTGGGATTATAATTTTAGCTTCAACTGTTGATGAAAAAATAAATATTGGTGTAGGCATTACAAAAGATATTACTAATCAGTATCATGCTGGTAAAATAGCAAGCCAAATTGCTGAAATGGTTGATGGAAAAGGTGGAGGAAAACCAGAAATGGCAATGGCAGGGGGGCATAATATTAAACAACTCCCCAAAGCGCTAAAACACATTAAAGAAGTTTTAAATTCATGAGCCTGATTGTACAAAAATATGGGGGCACTTCAGTTGCCAATCCGGAACGTATTAATGCGGTTGCTGACCGTGTTAAACGCTTCGTGAATAAAGGTCACAAAGTGGTGGTGGTGGTATCTGCAATGTCTGGAGAGACTAATAAGTTGCTTCAGTTCATTAACGATGTCAATAAAAAACCGGATCCTAGAGAATCTGATGTAGTTTTATCTACTGGAGAGCAAGTTACCATAGGCTTAACAGCACTGGCCATTCAAGCTCGGGGGGTAAAAGCTAAAAGTTACACCGGAGCTCAAGTTAAGATCCTTACAGACAACGCTCACTCTAAAGCTCGAATAATTAATATTGGCACTGAGAATATTCGAAAGGATTTAGATAATGGGTATGTTTTAGTCATTGCTGGATTTCAAGGTGCTGATGAGCAAGGAAATATCACAACACTGGGAAGAGGCGGTTCTGATACAACTGCAGTTGCAATTGCTGCTGCATTGGGTGCGGATGAATGTCAAATATATACAGACGTAAATGGTATTTATACCACTGACCCAAGAGTTGTTTCAAATGCGAGAAAATTAAAGTCAATTACATTTGAAGAAATGCTAGAAATGGCCAGTCTTGGCTCAAAAGTTTTGCAAATACGTTCTGTCGAATTTGCTGGTAAATACAAAGTTAATTTGCGAGTTCTCTCAAGTTTTGAAGAAGATGGTGAGGGAACTATTATTACATATGAGGAAAGTCATAAAATGGAAGATCCAATAATCTCAGGAATAGCCTTTAATCGTGATGAGGCTAAAGTAACCGTGGAAAGTATTCCAGATAAACCAGGAATTGCATATCAAATTCTTGGGCCAATTGCGGAACAGAATATTGATGTGGACATGATCATTCAGAATATTGGGCATGATGGACTCAATGATTTTACCTTCACAGTGAATAAAACTGAATTGGATAAAACGATTGAGATCTTAGAAAACATGAAAGATCATTTAGGTGCCAAAACAATTATTGGTGACTCAAACATTGCTAAACTTTCCCTTGTAGGTGTTGGAATGAAATCACATGTTGGTGTGGCAAGCAAGATGTTTAGAACGCTCTCCGAGGAAGGTATTAATATCTCAACCATATCAACCAGTGAGATCAAAATATCTATTCTCATTGAAGAAAAATCTCTAGATGCCGCAGTTCAATCACTTCATAAAGCATTTAATTTAGATCAATGATTGGGATCTACCTTAATTTCATTTAGAATATAGTTTAAAAATTAGGAGAGCTGGCCGAGTGGTCGAAGGCACTTCCCTGCTAAGGAAGCATACGGGTTTAAGCCTGTATCGAGGGTTCGAATCCCTCGCTCTCCGCCATTTTTATATCAAGGGAGACCCAGATGCAACAGCCAATGTATGACTTATCCGTACCAATGATCATCAAAATGCTTGAGAATTTGATAAATATATTAAATAAAGCACAGCGGTTTGCTGATAAAAAAAAATTTGACAGTGTTATTTTTGTTGAAAGTCGTCTCATTGCAGACATGTACCCCTTGTCTCGTCAAATTCAGATTGGTACTGACATGGTCAGAAAAGGAATAGGAAGACTTGCCAATAAAAAATTTCCTAACTACCAAGATAACGAAAAAACCATAAAACAATTACAAAACCGCATTACGAAAACTATTAATTTCTTAAAAAAAATTAAACCAAAAGACATGATAAATTCTGAAAATAAACCCATCGAATTTTCTATCCGTGAGCATAAATTTTCTTTTAATAATGGCGAAGATTATTTAAAAAGATGGATTCTTCCTCATTTCTTTTTTCATGTAACTACCGCCTACAATATTCTAAGAATGAACGGAGTTAATCTTGGAAAATGGGATTACACAGGAAAATTTTAATGTATTTAAAAGGATTAATATTATTTTTTAGTCTGTTGTTAATTAGCTGCAGTCAATTTGGGCCTGATTTTATGAAAGCAGGCAGGAATGAGTATAACAAAGTGCTGGCGCAGACAGATGACGAGGAGATTTTATTAAACTTAATTCGTCTTCGATATGCTGATAACCCTACTTTTTTAAAAGTCAGCAGTGTATCGACTGCATTTAACTGGAAAGAGGGTTTTGGAATTAATGGCTCGATTTTTGATGGGGCTACGACTTCAAATAACATCGGCGTTCGAGGCAATACAGAATACATTGAAAAACCAACCATCACTTATTCGCCATTGTCGGGTGCTGATTTTGTGAAAAATGTCTTAACCCCTGTCGACCATGAAGTGATTTTATTGCTGGCTCGATCCGGGTGGAGTATTGAACGTATTCTAAGATTAACGGTAAACCGCATTAACAATATCAATAATGCATCAGAAGCCTCTGGTCCAACCCCGTCTGAGGCCCCAGAATTTAATGAGTTTATTCAATTATCCAAAGATTTCAGAGACCTACAAAAGACATCCAAGATCACCCTTGGCTATCAACTTGAGGGCAATCCAGACGAATTGGCTTTATTAATTCAAAAAGATTACAGAAATGACCCAATGGTGAATCGTCTTTTAAATGATCTTAAAATTGAAACCAAAAACAACATCATCCCAATTACTAAAAATTATTTTGATTCAACACAAGATTCAAAAATACAAATTGAGTCACGCTCCCTAGCGGGTATACTTTTTTTCCTTTCCCATGGAGTTGAGGTTCCCAGTGATGACATTGCGAATGGCAGAGTAACGGTTACTAAAAATAAAAATGGGGAGATCTTTGATTGGCAAAAAGTGCTTGACGGATTATTTACAGTGTATACCTCAAAAAATCCTCCAGAACAGGCAACCATTGCAGTTGAATATCGAGGTAATTGGTTCTATATAAAAGACAATGACATGCAAAGTAAATATACCCTCATGTTACTCAATCAAATTTCTGCTCTCCAGTCAGGAAAAATCGAAAAGTCTGGCCCTATTTTAACGCTTCCCGTATCGAGCAACTAGTTAATCTGAACGTTTTAAGGATATAATATTGGTGACGCGCCCGTAGCTCAGCTGGATAGAGTACTTGGCTACGAACCAAGGGGTCAGGAGTTCGAATCTCTTCGGGCGCGCCATTTAAATCTATCTGCGCCCGTAGCTCAGCTGGATAGAGTACTTGGCTTCGAACCAAGTGGTCAGGAGTTCGAATCTCTTCGGGCGCGCCAAATTTAAGATTGGTTGGCTAAATTTTCAAAGTAATATTGGTCAACCTTTTCAATCATGGACTTGTATTTCTGAATCAACTCACTATCGTTTTCCTCAACCGCAATTTGATGAAGGACTTCAAGAGCATCAAGGTTTTTAGAGTTCAACTGGATTGATTTGTTAAGAAATAATTTTGCAAAATCCTTATTAAATTGCTTTTCAGCTAGACCTAAATAAAACCATGCATTGGTACTATCATCCTCAGCTTGTGTCCACATTTTAGCAATTCGCTTCACCTCGGACCAATTAGAATCAAGAAGCGGAAGAACAACTTGCATAAAAAAAGGTTTTTTCTCATCGGGCAAAGCCCAAAATGGTGGTGTATCACTTCGAATATCGGTCAACATTTCTGTTTGCAAAACTTTATCAATCCATTCGGTCGGTAAGCAATAAAAATATCCTAATCGTTTGCCAGGACTCTTGAATGTAGTAATACCAATCAAATTAAAGTCATTATCAAACAAAGCGCCCCCACTAGATCCAACTGTGAAAGTAGCTGATGTCCTTATAATTGAACTTTTATCAAATGAATATAAGGCTTTTACCTTTCCATAAGATGGAAGTGGCACAGGATTATCATTAGGAAAAGTCAGAGTGAACACTTCTTCTTCATACTCAACACTACTGCTCTCTCGAACATTGACCGGATCCAAAGGTAGGTTATCGAATTTTAATACACATAAATCATGCTCCCAATCAGCATAAACACCAATCGGGCTGTAGGTATCGTGGTACTTAATCACATTAACACCTGTCGCATTTTGAAACACATGGCAGTCTGTGGCTACATGATTCTTTTTGATCACCACACCTGAACCAGTTCCGGTAACCCCTTTTTCATAACTGACCCATAATTGAATCATGGATTTATTTAAACCAAATAACTCAGATTGAGCAGGATAACTCTGCGCCAAGAATGGTGATAAAGTAACGACTAGGGCTAAGATTAATTTTTTCATAAATGATAGATTATTAAATCAAGATTAAATTCAATTATGTTGAAGAAAAATTATGTAATTTCAATTGTAATTACTCTTAATTTATTTTATTTTTTTGTTGAATTATTTTACGCCCATACCAGCCATTCTGTCGCCTTAATCGCAGATAGTTTAGATTTTCTTGAAGACGCTTTAACAAATTTTTTTGCTTTAATTGGACTCAGTTTAACTATTTTCTATCGGAAAATTATTGGTTATGCGATATTAACTTCCTTTATTGCTCCATCACTATATGCCCTTACCTTCTCTATTAATAAAATCTTTCATCCTGAAGTCCCCGATCATCATGATATGATCCTAATTTCTCTAGGGGCAATAATCATTAACTGCCTATGTACAATACTTTTAAAAAGATATACAAAATCGAGAAATTTTTTACTTCGAGCAATCTATTTATCTTCCAGAAATGATTTGATTGGAAACCTATTAGTTTTATTAGCAGCTTTTTTGACTCTTAAATCAAAATCCTTTTTACCAGATTTCCTTGTCGGGGTTATTATTTTAGGAATAAATATTTATGCGGTGTATGAAATTAAAACCATGATGAACCAACGAAGATGAGCAAAATTATATTTATCTATTTTATTTTTTTTAATTTTCTTGTTCACGCTGAAGAAAAAATTAATATAGCCTATGCATCAAGCTTGCATCCAATTATGCAAAATATTTTACTTGAATTTGGAAAAGAATTTAATTATAAGGTTGCCTCTTCCTCTGGAGGTTCAGGAAATTTAGCTCAACAGGTGCTGCAGGGAGCCCCTTTTGATATGATCATCTCAGCAGATCAAACATGGATTCAATATTTAAATAACAAACACATGTTAAAAGATAAGCAGGATTGGATCTCTAATCAATTGGTCTTTATCAGTAATCAAAAGAATGATTTAATGCAATTGAAAATTGCCGAAAATGAAAAGTTATGTTTAGCTGATCCCCAGCTAGCTCCATTAGGGACATACAGTTATCAAGTTATACATTTTTACCAATTAAAATTTGCTAAAAAAAGCATTTTACATATCAGGGATTCAGCATCTCTTCTCTCAAATTTAAAAATGGGTGAGTGTGACTATGGAATTATCTTTGCATCCGATTTAAAAAAATTAAACAATAGGTATCACTATCAAAATATACCCACAAATACTCACCAAGAAATTATCTATACAATAGGAATCATCACACATAATTCCATCAATGAAAAATTTATTTTATTTTTAAACTCAGAAAAAACCAAAATTAAACTTAACGATCATGGGTTTATAATACGTCCATGATTACTTTGACTGATTATGAAATTACTGTCTTGATTTTATCAAGTAAAGTAGCAATCATTTCATCACTGATCATATCCATTCCTGCATTTTTTCTGGGCCTTGCATTGGCCACAAAGCAATTTTATGGAAAATCTATTATTGACAGCGTCATTCATTTGCCCCTTGTTCTTCCTCCCGTTGTTATTGGATTTTTATTATTAATTATTTTTGGTAAAAATGGATTATTAGGCTCACCGTTTTATTCACTATTCGGATGGTCCATCTCATTTACCTGGGTAGCAGCAATTATTGCTTCTAGTGTGATGTCCTTTCCATTATTTGTACGCTCGATAAGGCAGTCAATTGCAGAAATTGATCCAAAGCTGATTGAAGCAGCCAAAACTTTAGGGGCAAATAACTTGAAAATATTAAAAACAATCATTATCCCCCTTTCCAAAAATGGAATCATTTCTGGGTTAGTTTTAAGCTTTAGCCGAAGTTTAGGAGAATTTGGTGCAACGATCACCTTTGCTGGAAATATTTTTGGAGAAACACAAACTATTCCATTAGCAATATATTCCTCTCTTCAGGACCCTAATGCCAGCCATGTGGTGATGAGGCTCGTCATTATCAGTATCAGTATTTCGTTTGTTGCCTTATTTATCAGTAATAGGTTCGCAAAATGATTGATTTAGACGTTTCATACACCAACACCTCACTTAAATTGGTTATTCGCCTTCAAAGCAAGGCTATGATTTTAGGATTTAGTGGAGATTCTGGCGTAGGAAAATCGACTTTATTAAATATCGTCTCAGGTCTTCTTGAACCAAGAGAGGGGAATATTGTTATTGATCATAATGTTCTCTATGATTCAAAATCTCATACTAACATTTTGCCTAAATCGAGAAATATCGGATATGTATTTCAAGATCTCAGACTATTTCCACATTTAAATGTGTATCAAAATATAAAATATGCATCCACATCTCAACAAGATATCGATGAAATTATGGAGCTTTTAGAATTAGAAAAAATAATTAACAAAGATATTAAACTTCTATCAGGAGGTGAGTCGCAACGAGTCGCGATTGCTCGAAGCTTAGCCTCTGATCCTAAAATTTTACTTTTAGACGAATCATTTAATGCCATTCATCTCACTCAAAGAAAAATAATTACCAGAAAATTAAAAAATTACATTGCCCAAAAAAAGATCACAACTTTATTTATCAGCCACCAACAGAATGAAATAAAAAGTTTTGCTGACGAGGTCTACACTATGCAGAATATTCGAGGAATTGTAAAAATGACAAGATAAGTGGTAGGGTGTGCGAGATTCGAACTCGCGACCAACGGATTAAAAGTCCGCTGCTCTACCAACTGAGCTAACACCCCATAAATCAAACACGCAATTATGGACTAGATCATCGAAATGGTCAATAAACATAGAGGAATAATTAGCGCATTCCTGGAAATTTACCTGCCAAACCTCTCATCATTTTTGATAATCCGCCTTTAGAAAATAGCTTCATCATTTTGCGCATTTGTTCATACTGGGTCAATAATCTATTAATATCTTGAACTTGTGTACCGGAGCCATTGGCAATCCTCTGTTTTCTTTTTGCTTTTATTAAATCTGGATCTCTACGCTCTAATGGAGTCATAGAATTAATAATGGCCTCAATTTGAACCAATGATTTATCTCCATCCTCAGGATTGATTTTCTGTTGTGCTTGGCCCATGAGTTGAGCGGGCATTTTTTCCATTAGCGCACCTACACCCCCCATTTTTTTCATTTGGGTTATTTGATTTTTAAAGTCTTCTAAATCAAAGTTTTTTCCTGACTTAACTTTTTCAGCCAGCTTTAAAGCCTCTTTTTGATCTACATTTTTTTGAGCTTCTTCGACTAAGCCTACGATGTCCCCCATGCCAAGAATTCTTGAGGCTAATCGATCAGGGTAAAAGGGTTCAATACCATTTATTTTTTCACTCACACCAACAAACTTAATAGGCTTTCCAATCACATGCTTTGCAGATAGTGCCGCTCCACCTCGGGAGTCTCCATCAACTTTTGTTAAGATTATTCCTGTTAACTCTAGAGCCTCATTGAAAGCTTGTGCAGTGTTGACCGCATCTTGTCCTTGCATGGAGTCCACAACAAATAAAGTCTCTGCCGGATCAAGCTGTTTGTGCAATTTTCTGATTTCATCCATCATGGCCTCATCAATGGATGTTCTTCCAGCAGTATCAAATATGATCACGTCATAAAAATGCTTTTTTGAAAATTCAACAGATGCTTTTGCAATGGCCAGTGGTTTATCCTGTGGTGAGGAATCAAAACAATCAACATCAATACTTTTCGCTAAGGTTTTTAATTGCTCTATCGCTGCTGGACGATAGACATCGGCACTAACTAATAAAACTTTTTTCTTTTGTTCTTTGAGTAATCTAGCTAACTTTGCAGATGTGGTAGTTTTCCCAGAGCCCTGAAGGCCAGCCATAAGCAGTATAGAGGGTGGTTTTTTTGCAATATTCAATGGGGCATTTTCTGGACCCATTAAATTGGTTAATTCGTCTTGAACAATTTTAACTATGGCATCACCGGGTGATACTGACTTTAAAACGTCGGTTCCAATCGCTTTTGCTTTGACTTCATCAATAAAAAATTTAACTACGGGAATTGCAACATCAGCTTCGATCAGGGCAATACGAACTTCTCGCATCGCATCACTAATATTGTCCTCTGTAAACCTCGCTTGGCCTGAAATCTTTCGAACAACTGATTGAAGTTTATCGGTTAAATTTTCTAACATACTGAGTTATATCACCTATAATATAATTAGTTATTGTAAATCATTAAACACACTTATGTTGTATTTGAGTTCTTACATATTTGCACTGTTATTATATTGGCTTAGCCTTTTTAATCTCAATGATAAATATATCAGCGTTAAAAGACTATCTGTCGCATTAGCCTTAATTTGTCATGCATTGCTCATTTATTATGATGTCTTGCTCCGCTCATTCAATTTTGATTTTTCAAATGCGTTGTTAGTGGTGAGTATTATCACTGTATTTTTCTACTTAATATTTAATATCAAAATGCATCACAAGGGATTAGAAAAAATCATTATTATTCCCACCATTTTAATTTTGATTTTTCATAGTATCTTCTCCCATGAACATACCATTCGAAATGATGACTCTATTTATTATCTTCTGCACATTGGTATTGCAATATTAGGGTATGGCTTGTTAACGTATTCAGCATTTTTTTCAATTTTTATAATGTTTTTAGAAAAAAATCTTCATAGAAAAAAGTTGTCTTCTTTTTTTTCATCCGAAAATTCATTATTGGGAATGGAAAAATTCTTATTTTTTATTTTAGGGTTTGGATTTATCTTACTCACCATCACCATCTTCACAGGCGTTTTCTTCTCAAATGAAATATTTAGACAGCCGTTTATTTTTAATCATAAAACTTTTTTTGGAATAACATCTTGGTTATTTTATGCATATGTTTTATACCAGAGGTTTTTTAACGGGCTAAGAGGGAAAAAAGCCTTACATTACTCACTGACAGCTTTTATACTTCTTCTGCTCTCTTATTTTGGCAGTAAGTTTGTAATCGAGTACCTACTGAGCTAATCCTCAAGTGAAATAACTGGCCAATGATTGGCTTGAGCTTCTTTTATCAAAGTTTTATCTGGATTAACGCATACAGGATCTGACACAGCTTTTAACAAGGGAAGATCATTCAAGGAATCTGAATAAAAAAAACTTTTTTCAAATTGATGAAAATCGTAATTATTTTCTTTCAACCACTGATTAAGCCTTGTAACTTTTCCCTCTTTAAATGAGGGTAATCCCTTAACTTTCCCGGTAAATTCACCCGCTACTTCTTCTGGATCGGTACCAATCAGATAATCTATATCAAACAGTCTGGCAATAGGCTGAGTGATATATGAATTGGTGGCCGTAATCACAATACACAGGTCTCCTCGCTTTTGATGCTTCCTCACCAACTCAAGTGATTTTTTGCTGACTAGCGGTTTTATGACCGTCTCAACGTATTCATGCCTTAAGTTATCTAATTTATCTCGATTATTTTCTTTAAGCGGTCGAAATTGAAACTCGCAAAAAGCATATATATCTAAAGTTCCATTTTGATAGTCTTGATAAAAAATTTCATTTTTCTCCTGATGAAGCTTGGGGTCTAGCAAATGATGTTTTATGAGAAATTTTGCCCAATTGTAATCAGAGTCCCCCCTTAACAAGGTGTTATCAAGATCAAATAAGGCTAAATCCAAAATTAAACCTGAGGATGAGCTCTTTCAAGCTTTGAAGTAATCTTATTGACTGCATTGATATAAGCTTTTGCAGAGGCAATCACAATATCTGTATCTGAACCTTGACCATTCACAATTCGACCGCCCTTTGTAAGTCGAACAGTAACCTCTCCTTGAGCGTCCGTTCCTGTCGTAATGTTATTCACAGAGAAGAGCAATAGCTCTGCATCAGATTGTACAATTTTTTCAATAGCCTTAAATGTTGCATCAACCAAACCACTGCCTTCTGAAGTTTCTGATTTATTTTCACCATTACAATTAATCACAATTGAAGAATGAGGACTTTGATTGATTTCAGAGGTGGCCTTTAATGCAACTAGTCTAAAACTCTCTTGCATGGCTGAGGAGTATTCATCACTAATAAGGGCGTGGATATCTTCATCAAAAATTTCAGATTTTTTATCAGCTAACAATTTAAATTTATCAAAAGCTGCATTCACTAAGTCATCGGTATCTAATTGAATTCCCAGCGCATCAAGTCTGCTCTTAAAAGCATTGCGTCCAGACAATTTACCTAAAGATATTTTATTAGCGCCCCAGCCCACATCTTCGGCTTTCATAATTTCATAAGTTTCACGATGTTTTAATACTCCATCCTGGTGAATACCGGACTCATGTGCAAAAGCATTAGCCCCGACAATCGCCTTATTTGGCTGAACTGCATAACCGGTAATGGTTGAAACAAGTTTTGAGGTGGGTACGATAAATTCAGTATTAATTGAACTGGATAAGTTAAAAACATCTTGCCTTGTTTTGATGGTCATAACAATTTCCTCAAGACTTGCATTTCCTGCTCTTTCACCAAGACCATTAATGGTACATTCAACTTGTCTTGCACCATTCAAAACGGCAGCTAATGAGTTGGCGACCGCCATTCCGAGATCGTTATGACAATGTGTTGACCATATTACGGTTTTAGAATTTGGAACTTTTTCAATTAACTGTTTGATTCGGTCTCCCCACTGAAAAGGAATGGAGTACCCAACAGTATCGGGAACATTAATGGTTTTTGCACCGGCCTGAATGACTGCATCAAAGACTTCAATGAGGAATGGAATCTCTGATCGAACAGCATCCTCTGCTGAAAATTCAACATCATCTGTAAACTCCAATGCCCACTTAACAGCTTCTACAGCACGCTCAAGAACTTGATCAGGAGTCATGCGTAATTTGTTTACCATGTGAATCGGACTTGTAGCTATAAAGGTATGTATTCTTCCTGACTTTGCATGCCTAATGGCGTTCCCAGCACGATCGATATCGTTTCTTACTGCTCGGGCTAATGAACACACGGTAGATTTAGTTACTTTTCTAGAGACAGCTTCTATAGCACTAAAGTCTCCTGGGCTTGCTGCTGCAAAACCAGCTTCAATAATATCCACACCAAGCTTTTCAAGTTGAAGGGCTATTCTGACCTTCTCTTCTTGGGTCATCGAGGCTCCAGGGCTTTGTTCTCCATCCCTGAGCGTCGTATCAAAAACAATTAATTTTTCAGTCATTTTTTCTTAGTATTTTGTTTTACATTAAAGTTTTCTTTAAAAAAATTGGCATATCCGGATAAAAGATAGCCAAGCAAGATGATAAAAATAATCTCAGCAGGACTGTGTGACAGAAGAGAAAAAGCCAAAACAATCAGCAAAATAGATACAGAAGGAACGCTATTCCTTAAATTTAAGTCCTTGCCACTGTAATATTTAATATCCGTTACCATTGATAGAGCTGCAATTAATATCATAATCCATGCAAACCATTGCATTTGAAAAAAATTAAAAAATGTATCATTTCCACTAATGCCGTTATCGATACAAACCCAAATAAATGCTGCTATAAGCGCAGCTGCCGCAGGGGACGGAAGTCCAAAAAAATATTTTTTTTCTGACATATCTAATTTTGTGTTAAACCTTGCGAGACGAAAAGCAGCACAAGCACAATATATAAAAGCCCCAATCCAACCTATTTTTCCTAATGGCTTGAGGGCCCATACGTACATCACTAAGGCGGGGGCTACCCCAAATGACACCATGTCTGAAAGGCTATCGTATTCAGCACCAAATTTACTTTCTGTATTCGTGAGTCGAGCAACTCTTCCATCAAGGCCGTCCATTACCAAGGCCAAAAAAATAGCTAATGCGGCAAATTCAAATTTACCGTTCATCGCATTGAGGATAGAAAAAAAACCAAAAAATAATGCCGCTGTCGTAAATAAATTTGGCAACAAATAAAATTCAGATTGTTTTTTTAAATTTTTATCATTTTTTACCATCCTGCAATTTTATCCTAGTTCCCCCTTTTTTTCATCGAAATTAATATTCAATCCACTTATAATGTGGATACTTTTTAAAAAATAAGATTGTTATGCATCTCAAAATAAACGCTCAAGACGGTAAAGCACGTGCAGCAGAAATTTCTTTAAAACACGGTAGCCTAAAAACTCCTATTTTTATGCCCGTGGGAACCTATGGCGCGGTCAAGTCAATATCCCCCAACATTCTCAAAGAAATTAATTTTGAAATTATTTTAGGCAACACATATCACCTATGGTTAAGACCTGGTTTAGATGTCATAGAAAAACATGGAGGGCTGCATCAATTTATCAGTTGGGATCGACCTATCCTAACGGATAGTGGTGGTTTTCAAGTGTGGAGCTTAGGCAAAATGAGAACCATCAACGAGGATGGGGTAACGTTTAAGTCTCCGATTAATGGTGACTCTTGTTTCTTAAGTCCTGAAGTTTCGATGCAAATTCAAATGACACTCAATTCCGATATTGCTATGGTTTTTGATGAGTGCACAAATTATCCGGCAACTTTTGAGGAATCAAAACTTTCCATGGAGTTAAGTTTAAGATGGGCTAAACGATCAAAACAAGCATTTCATAGCGATAATGCACTTTTTGGGATTGTTCAAGGGGGGATGTTCAAAGATTTAAGAATTGAATCGATTGAAAAGCTATTGGAGATTAATTTTGACGGTTACGCAATTGGTGGATTATCTGTTGGTGAACCCAAAGAAGAAATGCTGAAAGTCATTGATGATGTTAAAGATCACTTGCCTGAGAATAAACCCAGATATCTAATGGGGGTTGGGACGCCAGAAGATATTTTAAATGCTGTGGAGCAAGGCGTGGATATGTTTGATTGTGTCATGCCAACCCGAAATGCGAGAAATGGTTGGCTATTTACAAGGCTTGGTGATATCAAAATTAAAAATAGTCAGTATAAAGATGATTTAGAGCCTCTTGATAAACAATGCATGTGTTACACATGTCAAAACTTTTCTCGATCCTACTTACATCATTTGCATCGGATCGGGGAGATGCTTGGCTCTACTCTAAACACAATTCATAATTTATTTTTTTATAAACAATTTATGCTTGAAGCACGCTCAGCAATAGAAAAACAAGAGTTTCAAAAATTTAAACAAGAGTTCTTTAGAATGAGAAAAACAATAGCTTAATCAGCTTTTTCATTCATAAAATATGCTAAAATTCGACTTTAAATTTTTAAGATTGAAGTAAATATGATTTCTTTAGCCTATGCCAATTCTGCCGTTGCTCCCGCCGGCCTAATGAGCTTTGTTCCATTTATTATAATTTTTATTTTATTTTATTTTATGCTGATTCGGCCACAAATGAAGCAAGCCAAGGATCACAAGAAATTAATTTCAGAACTGAAAAAAGGTGATGAGGTGATGCTAGCTTCAGGAATGATGGGAACCATTGAGAAAGTTTCCGATCTTTACATCATCTTAAATGTTGCAAATGACACTAACGTAAAATTCCAAAAAAACTCAGTGCAAACTGTGCTTCCAAAGGGAACCATTAAGTCCATTTAACTATGAATCAATATTCACGCTGGCAAAATATTTCTATACTGCTGATTGTGTTGCTGTCAGTTATCTACGCAATACCTAATTTTTTTGGTGAGGCTCCAGCTGTTCAAATAATGTCTTTAAAGTCTGGAGAAAAAATTGACCCGATTGTCATCTCGCAGGCAGAAAACATTCTGAATGAGAATAACATTAGCACTAACGGGACCATTCTGACCGATGGTTATGTCAAGTTTAAGCTTGAAAATAATGAAGATCAATTAACGGCAAAAGGACTGCTTGAAGAAAAGCTTGGTCCAAATTTTATCATTGCTTTAAATTTGTTACCAAACTCGCCAAACTGGCTTGAGGCCATTGGAGGCCAACCGATGTACCTAGGGTTGGATCTTAGAGGTGGGGTGCATTTCTTGATGCAGGTTGATTTGAGTAATATTGAAGCAAAAGAATCAACGGGTAAAATCAATGAGATTCGATCTACTTTAAGGGAAAATAAAATTCGATATGATCAAATTGATGTTGAAAGCGGATCAATATTCGTTCAATTCTCTGATGAAAAAGATTTAAAAAAAGCTAAAGCTTTGTTAACACAAACCGATAGCAGTTTTGAATTTTCAAAACGAATTAATTTAGGCAACACAGGAAATGCCCCAAAAATTAAAGAATTGGAAAAAGATAATAAATTTATTTTAACTGTTGCAAGTTCTGCAGCAAATAAAGAGGAAATGACCAAATTTGCAATTAAGCAAAACCTTGAAACGTTAAATAATAGAATTAATGAACTGGGGGTGGCAGAGCCAGTTATTCAGCAGCAAGGCGATAACCGTATTGTGGTTCAACTTCCAGGGGTTCAAGATACTGCCAAAGCAAAAGAAATTATTGGCCGTACCGCTTTACTAGAAATGAGACTTGTTGATGACGAGGCTTCGCCTTCAATTATCGATGAAGCTATTGCTGGAAAAGTTCCGCTGGGGCGTGAGCTCTATTATGATCGCAATGATAATCCGTTATTGCTAAAAAAAGAGGTGATTCTCACTGGTGAGAATATCAATAATGCTGGGCCTGGTGTGGATAATCAAACAGGGCAATCCATTGTCTCTTTAACTCTTGATGGAAAAGGTGCAAACGTATTTAAAAAAGTTACTCGAGAAAATATTGGCAAAAGAATTGCTATTCTTCTTATTGAAAAAGAATTAACCGAGATCATTACTGCCCCAGTTATCAAAAGTGAAATTGGTGGTGGCCGTGTTCAAATCACTGGAATGAAAAATGCGCAAGAAGCCACAGATGTTTCATTGCTCTTGAGGGCAGGTTCGCTTGCGGCGCCAATGGAGATTATTGAAGAAAGAACTGTCGGACCAAGCATGGGAAAAGAAAATATTCAAAGAGGTATTCAATCAACACTTTGGGGTTTCATTGCGGTCATTCTGTTAATTTCTTTTTACTACATGCTGTTTGGAATATTTTCATCAATTGCTTTAACTATTAACTTAATTTTATTGATTGCTGTTTTATCAACCCTCCAGGCCACACTAACGCTTCCTGGATTAGCGGCTATGGCTCTGACTGTCGGTATGGCTATTGATTCGAATGTTCTTATCAATGAAAGAATTCGAGATGAAATTAGAAACGGAAATACACCTCAGGCAAGTATTCATCTAGGATATCAAAAAGCCTGGGGCACTATTCTCGACTCGAACATCACAACATTAATTGCAGGATTGGCACTCTTTATGTTTGGAACGGGTCCAATCAAAGGTTTTGCTGTTGTTCACGTTCTCGGTATTCTTACATCGATGTTTTCAGCCATCCTTGTCTCACGTGCACTGGTAAATCTATATTATGGTGCGAAAAGAAAAATTGATAAATTAAACATTGGTGAAATTTACAAGGTAAACAACTAAAATTTATGGAATTTTTTAGAGTAAAAAACGATATCCCTTTTATGAAATACCGCAAATTTTCTGCGGCCATTTCAATCATCACCTTTATCTTAGCTTTTTTCTTTTTATTTCAAAAAGGTTTAAATTACGGTGTTGATTTCACCGGTGGCACCATTATTGAAGTCTCTTATCAAGAAAAGGCAAATCTTGATGAAATCAGGGAACAATTAAAAAGTATCAATTTAAATGAAATTCAGGTACAAAATTTTGGTACTGACAAAGATGTTTTAATCAGGCTGCCTATCAATGAGCAAATATCAATTGCTGAATTATCAGAAACCGTGAATCAAGAATTATCAGTCTTAGGGAATAATTTTGAAATCAAACGTGTTGAATCGGTTGGCAGTCAAGTTGGTGAGGAGCTTTTTGAAAATGGCGCTTTAGCAATTCTTTTTGTTTGTATTGGCATCATTCTGTATTTATCATTGAGGTTTGAGTGGCGTTTTGCTTTGTCAGCAGTGATTGCAAATATGCATGATGTCATTATCATTCTTGGCTTCTTTGCATTTTTTCAATGGGAATTTAATTTAACTGTTCTAGCCGCCGTATTGGCAGTTTTAGGCTACTCCGTGAATGAGTCTGTAGTCGTCTTTGATCGGGTTAGGGAAAACTTCAGAAAAATGCGACGCGCATCTGTAAGTGAAGTGATGAATAATGCGATTACCCGAACGATGTCAAGAACCATCATGACCCATCTTTCGACTCAGACTGTAGTCATATCGATGCTAATTTTTGGTGGTGAAATATTACATAACTTCTCTTTAGCGCTGACTATTGGAATTCTATTTGGTATCTACTCATCAATAATGGTCGGTTGTCCAATGGCGCTTTGGTTAGGGACAAACCACTCTAATCTTGCTGGATCCATTTCAGAAAAAAAAGAAACTGAGTCTCCCTAAATTCAAAAGTGATTGATTTACCCATAACTTATCAAATTTTTATTTTATTTACCCTTCTAGGAATTTCTGCATTTTTTTCAATTGCGGAAACTAGTTTAATGGGTATCAATCAACACAAGCTGAACTATTTAGAAAAAAAAGGTTTGAGATCAGCAAAACTCGCTTCAAAATTACTTTCGCAAACTGATAAACTGTTGAGCGTTATTTTGATTTGTAATAACTTTTCAAATGCAGCGGCAGCATCAATGGTAACCGTGATCTCCATTCAACTTTTTAGTAATAATGAAGAAGTTTTACTGATAGCCACCCTTGTGGTGACTTTCCTTATCGTTATTTTTAGCGAAATTACTCCAAAAGTGATTGCTGCAGCACACACCGAAAAACTGGCTTTGGGTTGCAGTTTTCTTTTGTATCCTCTGCTAAAAATTCTTTATCCTATTGTGTTATTTGTTAACTTTTTTGTTTTATCAATTTTAAAAATATTTAATATCAAATTAAATTTTTCTGAAAAACATCTCATCACCATGGACGAATTAAAATCAGTAATATCATCCTCATCTAAAGTCATAACCAATAAAAATCAATCCATGTTAATCAATCTTTTGGATTTGGAGAATGACACTGTAGACGATTTGATGATTCCCCATACCAATGTTGAATTTATTTCATTTAATCAGGACATTGAAGAAATTATCAAAAAATTAAAAACCTTTCATCATGATTTTATCTTAGTCAGAGAAAGTGAACACCAAGCGATAACAGGATTCCTGAATATCAAAAAACTAGTAAAGTTTATCGATAACCAAGAAAGTTTGAGTATTGCTCAAATAAAGGAAATTATAGAGCCAGCAAGATTCATTGCATCTGGAACGTCTTTGTATAAACAAATTCAAAATTTCCAAGAGAATAAATACAAAATTGCAGTGGTGGTGAATGAACATGGAGATTTTATGGGCATGATTACTCTTGAAGATATTTTGGAAGAAATTACAGGTGAATTTAATTTAAATCTTCCATCAGATGATGCAAGAATTATCGAAGAGCCAGATGGTTGGATCGTAGAAGGAAGTTGTAGTTTAAGAAAAATTAATAAGATTATTAAATTACAATTAAAATCAAAAAAAGCAAAAACCTTAAATGGATTTGTTTTAGAATATTTTGAGGATATTCCCGAAACAAATACCAGTTTTAAAATCAAAAATATTACATTTGAAATAATAAATGCTCAAGACAAGAGTATTAAAACTTTAAAGATATTTAAATAATATTAACTATGGCACAACATGAATCAAAAATAATTATTGAGCCTAAAAAAAAGGTTAAACCAAATCTTCCTAAAATGTTCAAAGTATTGCTATTGAACGATGACTTCACTCCAATGGAGTTTGTTGTGGATGTTATTAAGAAGGTTTTTTTAAAATCTGATGATGAAGCAACAAGATTAATGCTCAAAATTCATACAGAAGGAATGGCTGTTTGTGGCATTTATCCCTATGAAATTGCTGAAACAAAAATGAATCAGGTTTTAAAATTAGCAAAAGAACAACAACACCCCTTGCAAAGTATTATAGAAAAGATATGATAAAAATATGATTTCACAAGAACTAGAAGTAAGTTTACATATGGCGTTTATGGACGCACGTCAAAAGCGCCATGAACTCATCACGGTTGAACACCTATTAATGGCCATGATGGATAATCCATCAGCTCAGGAAGTTCTTAAGGCATGCGGTGCGAATTTTGAGTCATTAAAAAAGGATTTACATAGCCATATTGAAGAGCATACGCCCATTGTCAATGGTGAAAACGAAGTCGACACCCAGCCTACGCTTGGATTTCAAAGAGTAATTCAGAGGGCCATGTTGCATGTTCAGTCGTCGGGGAAAAAAGAGGTAACAGGAGCAAACGTCCTTGTTGCAATTTTTGGAGAAAAGGACTCTCACGCCGTTTATTTTCTTCATCAGCAAGGCATTGCAAGACTTGATGTTGTTAACTTTATTGCCCATGGAATCGGTAAAGATTCAGCAGAAAGTGCTAGCTCAGAAGATATTGAGGATTCCGCTGAACAGACAGCTCCAAAAAAAGAGAGTGACCTTGATGCTTATGCAATCAATTTAAATAAGGTGGTTGGTGAAGGTAGAATTGACCCAGTTATTGGAAGAAGTGATGAAATTGAAAGACTCTCTCAAATTCTATGCAGAAGAAGAAAAAATAATCCATTGCTAGTGGGTGAAGCAGGTGTCGGTAAAACGGCAATCGCTGAAGGTTTAGCAAAAAAAATTGTTGACGGTGACATCCCAGACATCTTAAAAAATACAACTATTTATTCTCTTGATTTGGGCTCACTTATTGCTGGGACTAAATATCGTGGTGATTTTGAACAGCGACTAAAAAATGTTTTAAAGGAATTAAGTAAAAAACCAGATTCTATTTTATTTATTGATGAAATTCATACAATTATAGGGGCTGGTTCTGCGAGTGGTGGTACGCTTGATGCCTCAAATCTTTTAAAACCTGCCCTTGCAAAAGGAGAGTTGAGGTGTATTGGCGCAACTACCTTCACTGAATTTCGCTCTGTATTTGAAAAAGATCATGCGCTGACAAGACGATTTCAAAAAATTGATATTGAAGAGCCCTCCATTCCCAATTCAATAGAGATTCTAAAAGGATTAAAAAATTCTTTTGAAAAACATCATAATGTTAAATTCTTAAATAATGCAATTACGGCAGCCGTAGAGTTATCCGCTAAATATATAACTGATAGAAGGCTTCCTGATAAGGCCATCGATGTGATTGACGAAGCTGGCGCATTACAGAAAATCCTGCCGAAAACAAAACAGAAAAAAACTATTTCATCTAAAGAAATAGAAGAAGTGATTTCAAAAATTGCAAAAATACCTTCAAAAAATATCAATCAAGACGATCGCAGCATGCTTCGAAACCTTGAGCGTGATCTGAAAGCAATTATTTTTGGCCAAGATGAGGCAATCAATAAATTATCAACTGCAATTAAAATGTCACGAAGTGGTTTACTTGCAGATAATAAGCCGATTGGTAGCTTTATGTTTAGCGGTCCCACCGGTGTTGGTAAAACTGAAGTTGCCAAACAATTAGCTTATACTTTGGGTATTGAGCTGATTCGAATTGATATGAGTGAGTTTATGGAAAGACATTCAGTCTCTAAATTAATAGGCGCTCCTCCAGGATATGTTGGATTTGACCAAGGAGGAACATTAACAGAAGCTGTTAATAAAAACCCATATGCCGTTTTGCTATTAGATGAAATTGAAAAAGCCCATCCCGATGTCCATAACATCCTTCTCCAAATAATGGATAATGGTTTCTTAACCGATAGCAATGGAAGAAAAATTGATTTCAGAAATATTACATTGATCATGACAACTAATGTTGGTGCGGAATCTTTATCAAAATCAAATCTTGGATTTGTGAACTCAAAACAAGAAACACTTGACGAAAAAGCTGAAATTAATAAAGCCTTTTCTCCGGAATTCAGAAATAGAATCGATGCCATCGTTGCATTTGCTCCATTACAACATGAAACGATTCTTAAAGTCGTTGATAAATTCTTGATTCAACTTGAAAACCAACTTCATGATAAAAAAGTTGAGGCTATCTTTTCTGGTAACTTAAAAGACTATTTAGCAAAAAATGGATTTGATGAAAAAATGGGTGCAAGGCCAATGTCAAGATTAATACAAGACACGATCAGGAAAGCTCTCGCTGATGAATTACTTTTTGGCGATCTAGTCAATGGCGGCGAAGTTGAGATTGACATTGACTCAGAAAATAAAATTATTCTGAATATCAAATCAAAGCAAACGTCATCCCCTAAGAAAGATTTGGCTTCTTCATAATATATTTAAACTCACTGGATTCATGAATTTTTGAGTACCAATCTTCAATATTTTTTTGATTTGTATCTTTAAACTTATTCTGATCTACATTAACAAACTGTCTTATAAAAGGGAATATTGCATAGTCTGCAATTGACAGCATTTTTGATAAAATAAATCCATTATTTTTTTCAATCATAATGTCTAGTATTTTAATAAATGTCATGCATTGATTAAATGCCTTGTTCTTATCAATATCGCTTTGTGCATACTTATAAAGATCTAAGTTCTCCTTAAAAAAGGAATCATTGGTATGAATTAATTCAAAGATTTCCTTACGATTTTTTTTTGGAATCAACTTATCTTCAATCTGGGCTTGCTGAAATGCCCAAAGCATAATATCTAAACTCTCATCGATTTTAATACTTTCAGCAATTAATAAGACAGGGACAGTCCCTTTAGGACTTATTGAAATCATATGTTCTGGTTTATCCTTTAATGAAATTTCATAAATAAAATAGTTGATGTCAGAAATATGTAATGCGAGCCTTGCTCTCATCGCATAAGGGCATCTTCTATAGGAATATAAGAATGGATAATTAAAGTTAAAGTTCTCGACGTATTGCATCAACCAACAATGGTCCTTGATAGATTAAACCTGTATATAACTGTATTAAATCCGCCCCAAGTTGTATTCTTCTTTTAGCATCCTGTGGTGTCATGATTCCACCGACACTGATGATTGTCAGTTTATTTCTTGATACCTTTTTTACATTGATCAACATCTCTTCGGACTTTTTATTAAGAGGCAATCCTGAAATGCCTCCTGGTGTATTTCTATAAGCTTTGGATACAAGTGATTTATCAATAGTTGTATTAGTTAATATAACTCCATCAATTTTATGACGAACCAGTAAGTTGATTATCGGTTTAATTTCTTTTAAATTTAAATCAGGAGATAACTTTATGAAGATAGGCTTAAAAACTTTAAATTTTTTGTGGAGTTTTATTCTCTCATTTACAATTTTTTTAATTAGATTCTCTAAATCCTTTATGTTGTGAAGATTTCTCAAATTTTGAGTATTGGGTGATGAGATATTTACTGCGATATAATCTCCGTGAACATAAAGCTGTCTTAAACATTTTAAATAGTCATCTGTAGACTTTTCGTAAGGGGTGATAGCATTTTTTCCGATATTGACTCCTATGATTACAGACTTATTTGACGCTTTTATATTATCTATAAATTTTTTTACCCCCACATTATTAAAACCAAAGGAATTTATAATTGCTAATTTATTCACATCTCTATAAATTCTAGGTTTGGGATTTCCAGGTTGTGGTTTTGGTGTCACTGTTCCCAATTCGAGAAAGCCGAAACCAAGATTCTGAAAAATATTAATATGCTCTGCATTTTTATCAAATCCGGCAGCTAATCCAATGCGGTTTTTGAAAAGCAAGCCATTCAATAAAATTGGTTTTTCAGATGGTATTTCTTTAGGTTTTATTAAATGAAAAAAATTTACTATTTTAAGAATCTTAAGAACAAAGTGATGGGAAAATTCTGGAGGCAATAAAAATATAAAAAATCGAGAAATTCTGTATAACATATACACATTCTAACTTTAATGTCATCTAAAATAAACTAATGAAATTTAAATTAAATAAGAGTTTATTCTTGAAAAATTTTTGGGAGAAAAAAGCTATTTTCATTCCAAAAGGTATCAATACTTTTGAGGATAATTTTGTATTTAGTGATTTTTTTAACCACACCATAAAAAATAATCTTGATTCCAAAGTTTATATTAAAGAAAAAAATCAATACCGTCAGCAGTTAGCTTCAAAAAGTATTTCAAAAAATAGTGCTTTCACCCATTTAATTTTTAAAACCAATCATTTTCATCAACTCTCTTATGAGCTTTTAAATTTAATCACATTTATCCCAGATTATCTTATCGATGATGTAATGATTTCACATTCATCGCTAAATGGATCTGTTGGGAAGCATCAGGATAATTATAGTGTCTTTTTAATTCAAGGTAAGGGCTGTAAGGAATGGAGGATATACCAAGATAATAAAATTTTAAAATTTATGGCCTATGAAGGAGATGTTCTCTATGTACCGCCCAATGTGTTTCACTATGGAATCAGTAAAAGTGATACTTGCAATACCTACTCTATTGGTTTTAGATCTCCGGACACACTAAGCATTCAAGAAGATTTCAATAATTTTATTTTTGATATGCTTGATTCGAAGAAAACAGATTTTTTTAAAAGCAATTCTTTTTCTAATATTAAAAGTTTATTGCCATTAGATATTTTGAAATTTATCCAAAATCACCTTAATTATAAATCCTTAATTTATTCGGACTTTATTGGGCATAACTTAACTACTGTGGATGTAAATATCTTCTCCAGAAGGAGTATGCCTAAAGATAAATTTATTGCTAGATGTCGAGAAAATCCTATTTTTGTAGATCAAAGATCTCGGGTATGTTTTTATGATAATCACTTTTTTATTAACGGTGAGAAAATAAATATTGATGAACAATCCCAGGTAATGATGAAAAAATTTTTTAATGAGAAAGAAATTAGATTTATTAATATCCCTACAGTTAATATTGAGATATTGCATAAACTATATTTAAAAGGCTTCCTTACATTCAAAAGAATGTTTAATTTTTAATTGTGATCCAATCAAATACGCTATCCTGCTCGATGAAGTCGCACTGGTATTTCTTAAAATAGGGTTCAAACTCTTTTCGGACTTGTTCTTGAGTGTTGTTATTTTTACTCAAATGGCAAAATATTACTTTTTTAAGTCGATTTTTATTTAGCTTCTCAAATAAAGCTTTAGTTAATTTATTATTAGTATGTCCATTAGGTCCAGAAATTCTATTTTTTAAATTAATCGGATATTTTGATTTTTCAAGCATCTCCAAATCATGATTGGTTTCTATTACCAACATGTCTAAATTGGAATACTCTTCAATAATCTTTTCGGTAATTGAGCCAAAATCTGTAATTATTCCAACTTTAATGTTATTCGACTCAAAGGTGTAATGACAAGGCTCCATTGCATCATGAGGAACAGGAATAACTTTTATTTTAATATCATTAATATTAACCACCTCATCATAATTTAATAATGAAAATTTTTTTTCCATTCCTAATCGCTTGGCTGTGCCGTAAGTTGATGAAATATGTGTATTTTCATTTTTATAAATCATGGGGGCAGCCTTAATATGATCTTCGTGCTCATGCGTGATGAAATAATGATTAATATCTGAGAAAGTAAGATTAAGACGGGATAATCGCTTTGTTGTTTCTTTGAAGTTAAAGCCACAATCGATCATGATTAAGGCTTCATTTGATTTGATTAGAAAACTATT
>Ga0255763_1000692_pt1 | contig 36627 bp, 25 predicted proteins | sample 041ome_2_FD_179963 | JGI IMG/M metagenome (GOLD analysis project Ga0255763, IMG submission 179963) | Coastal salt marsh microbial communities from the Groves Creek Marsh, Skidaway Island, Georgia - 041406US metaG (version 2) | ecosystem: Environmental > Aquatic > Marine > Intertidal zone > Salt...
CGGGACGCGCGTGCGACCGCGACGCCGCGGCGGACGACGCGACGGCGCGAGACGGCGCGGACGATGCTGGCGATCGCGGCGATCGCGACGATGGCGACGACGTGGACGACGGCGCGCGACGGCGCGGTGGCCGGGCGGGGCGCGGCGCGGGCGTCGACGCGACGCGCGCTCGACGACGCGCGAGCGACGCGAGGCATCGCGACGCGCGCGGTGAGGTCGGGAGGGACGGGAGAGGTGGGCGAGGCGTCGCGCGCGGCGGTGGAGGGGTCGGCGGTGGAGACGGTGGAGACGGTGGAGGCGGATTTGGATTTGGGTTCGGCGGCGGCGAACGCGACGACGGCGACGCGCGCGGAGGCGTCCGCGGATCTCGCGCGGGGCGCGGTGCGTGGAGCGTGGCGAAGCGATGTCGTGCCCGAGGTGGCGTACGTCGTGACGTGGTGCTGCGGGAACTCGGTGGCGCACTTGACGAAACGATTCGACGGTTTGGCGGCGACGACGCTCGGATTGGTCTTCGCGGCGAAGACGCCGGAGAGCGCGTGCGACGCGCTCACCGACGATTTGAGGGCGATGACGTGGATGTGCGCGGAGATGCCGAATTCACAAGCGCGCGAAGTGGACGCGATGGCGTGGTTTTTGCGCGAAACGTACGTCGGCGACGCGCCGAAGATTTTCATCTTCGCGCACGACGACAGGCCGTTTTGGCCTAGTCTGCGCGCGTTCGTCGAGGAGTTGCGAACGGGAGAGCGAGACGGGACGGTTACGCGCGTGGTCGACGCGCGCGCGCGGAAGATGGAGAAAGAGTTTTCGGTCGCTCGCGACGGAAAAGCGCCGACAGACTTCGACGGCGACACGTTCATCGCGTACAGCGTGGCGCGAGAGCCTTTAGTGGGTACTTACATGTACACCAACGCCTTCGCGCTGCTTCTGCGAACGTTCTTCGATGTCGTCAAAGACGTCGAGGATCCGGCGAGCGAACTCGCGGATGCGCCCGATAGGAACGCATCCGAAAGACCGGGCTGGCGCGTGTCGTCGCGGTACCTCGGGGAGAGGCTCGATTGGCCCATTTCGGCGATTTTTGCCGTGACGCGCGACATGGCGAAGCATCGCTCGCAAAAGTTTTACGAAGCGCTCAGTTTACTCGTCGCTTGCGACGGCAAACTCACGAGCGCGGTCGATTTCGAGTACTTCGCCGCTTTGGAGTGGGCCCACACGTTGGAGCGCGCGTGGCTTCCCATAGTCTTCAATCCCGCGCTTCGCGAACGCGCCGAGGGCGTTCCCGAGTGTCTTCTGGACGCCGAAGCGCGATGTTACGAAGTTCTCGATTGGAACGCGGGCGTGCGCGACGTCGTGCGGTACGATCCCGCGCGGCACGCCGACGTCCCGTGGTCGTTCCCGCAGGGCGCCGACTCCCGAGGCTTGAGCGTCGCGACGGAGCCGCGCGACGTCGTGGACAAGTGCGGCGCGCGCACTTGGCACGACCACCCGATCGCGATGGGTGGTGGTAAGAATTTAGAGATTTAGCTCGCTTAGTATTCGCGCAGGACGCGCTCGTCAGTCGCCGTCGCCGGCGTCGACCGGCCGATGTCAATCCGTCTATGGGCAAACAGTCATGTACACTATAAACAGTCAGTGTCCCTGGTCCCACGCGCCGAAAGCACCCCACGCCGCGCGCGCGCGACACATTGACGCGCGAACATGCACTCCATCGCTCGAGGTACGCCCGTAGACGACGACCGCGAATATTCTTCACCACCTCGCGCGACGCGCGACGCGAAAGCGCGCGCGCGCGCGCGGTGGTGACGATGGATAGGCGACGCCGACGCTCGCGGTGACGTCCCGCCGACGGCGCGATTTCCCTCGCGCGTGCGGGCGAAACGCGTCGCGCGGGCGCTCGGAGCGACGAAACCGATGCGAGGGATTTCGGGCGATCGTTCGCGCGCGTTCGCGCGCGCGCGAGGGCGTCGCGTGGGACGGACGACGAGTCGAATGCGGCGAGACCCTAGAAGCTGCCCTAGAACCTATCGCGGCGGCGCGGCGGCGAGACGCTCGATCGAGACGACGCGAACGATGACTGACGAAAGATGCGCGTTTGTGAATGCACAGTGACCTCTGGTGTGCGCGCGCCGACGCGCGTGACGTCGACGACGCGTCGTGGTGAATGCCAAAAGACGCGCGCCGTGGCGAAGAAGAACGAGCCGAACTCGTACGAGGGCGTCATGTTGTTGCGCCCGGATTGCGATGACGCCACGCGTGCGACCACGATGGATGATTTCAAGGCGATGTTTGGTGAAGGTTTGGTGGCGTGGGAGCAAACCGAGCACGGATTGAAGCCGAACTCGTACGAGATTAAGGGTTACCCGGATGCGTACCAAGTCGTTGTCAACTTTACGTGCGCGCCGGCGGTGTTCAAAGCCGCCTCCGAGGAACTCGCGAGACCGGCTGTCGGGAGCGAAGAGGTTGTCCTTCGCACGATGTTCATGAAGACTGCGTAATTCAATTTGTGTGATAAATCAGCGATTCTTTAGGCTACCATCAGCGTTTAGGCTAACATTTCAGTCGTCTCGTCGTCTCGTCGCGCTCTACTTCCGCCCTCCTCGCAGCGCCAGCACCAAGTGCAGCACGCTCCCACCCTCGATGTTGTAATCCTTCGCGATCTTCTCGTCGTTCATCTGTTTCCCACCGAAAATCAACCGCTGCTGCACCGGCGGAATGCCCTCCTTTTCCTCCACGCGCTCCTTGATGCGCTCCACGCTGTCCGTGGGCTCGATGTCGATCTCGATCTCCTTCCCAGTCAGCGTCTTCACTTTGATCATCTGCGACAGACATCGCGCAAGCGTTCGAGCGTCAGTCACGGTCTCGAGCGCGCTCCGCGGGCGTCACGCGTGCGATTTTCGCGGTGAAAGTTTGTTGTGAATCGGGCGGAAATCAAACTTTACGCGCGTCGCTCGCGCACCATGGTGGCTGATTTCTACGTCTCGCGGTGCCTACGCGTCGCGCGAGTGCGGTTCCGTGCGTCGGTGTCGCGTCGGGTGAGCGGGGGCGTCCGTCCGCGCTGTGACCGCGCTGGCGTGTGACGCCGCGCGGTCAACGAGGCGACCGCGAACGAGGCGCGGCGAAGGACGAAGAAGGCGCGGCGAAGTGTGCGAAATATGGTTACACGCGTGAGCTACGCGGCTGCGCGGGCGCGATGCTCGAGCCAGGCCAAGGCGTCGTGGACGTCGTTGCCGTCGACGTGTTTCAAAGCCTCGATGGCGTCTCGCTGCGAGTAACCGAGCATGACGATTTTCGCCACGGCGACGGTGAGACGAAGAGGCTTCCTCGCGCTCGATGTCCGCGCGAGCGGCGGTGTTGGTGCCTGCATATTATTTGTGGTTGGTATCTGCGGCGGTGGCATCGGTCTGCGGTTGACATCCTCGTCGTCGCTCGAGGAGAAATCATCCAACGCCGCGGCGAAGTTGAGCTTCTTCGCGCTCTCGAATTTCGCGGGGGAAATCTTCTCAACTTCGACATCGGACTTGGTTTCCGCGTCGTCGAAATTCGCTGACGGCGACTCAAACATCTCCATCGGTGGCGACGGCGGATGGAGCGTCGCGATCGGGGAAGCGTCGGGGAACGCGCGCGTCGTCGCCGCCTCGGCGCCGATTTTCGCGTACTCGGCGAATTGATTGCGGCTGAAATCCACCGTTTGTTCGCTCGTCGTCGCCGTCCCGACGCCTCGCACGGACAACTCGGCGATCAATTCGGCTTGCTTTGTCGTTAACTCCTCGATTCTTGCCTCATATCTCGCCTCACTGCGCATCAACCTCGTGCGCTCGTCTCGCAACTTGCGGTCGTACTCGTTGGAGATTTCCATTTGGCGTTGAAACTTTTGTTCAAAGAGACGCGCCTGTTCCATCCACTTTTCCTCCGCGGCGCGAATTTCCTTCTTTGAAGGCGCCACCTCTGCGTCTTTCTTCTTCTCGTCGTCGTCAAACGTCGTCTGCGTCGCCATCGTGCGCTGATTCGCCCGACGCGCCTCGCGCGTCTTCGCCTCGGCTGGACCCGACGAGGCGTGCCATTTCATCTTGTACGCGTCCCTCTCGCGCTTGACGTTCTCTAACTCGCGCTGCACGTTTTGCAAGTGCGTACGAAACTTACTCATCTGCGCCTCGACGTTTTCTTCGCGTCTCGCCACCGCCGCGCGCGCGTTCGCGTCCTTCAACGCGTCCTCCAAGCGCGCGATTTGACTCAGCCGAATCTCCAACTCGGCGCGATAATCCGTCGGGAATTCCTCGTCGTCGAAGTCCCCATCCTCGGTCTCGATCAACCCCGCGATGTACGTCGACCGCGCGCCGAACCGATTCCACCCATCGTTCGCCGCCCGCATCGGCATCTGCACGCACCACCGCGCGAAGCATCGCCTCAGCTCCCGCTTGCGCCTCCGTCTCCGCGCCGTCGTCGCCAACGCCTCGTTCCTCACCCTCCTTCCCATCGCCAGTTTCCACTGATTCATCGCCGCCCACAGCACAGCGCGCGTTTCCATCGCCCGCGTCGCTTCCAGCGCGCACCGCGCGGCGTACAGCTCTAAATCATCCGTCGTCTCTTCTCGCTCGCGCGTCGTCGCCGTCGTCGCCGTCGTCGCCGTCCCGACCTCGCCCGATCCACGCTTCGTCGTCGCCGCGCCCCCCCGCGCGTCCCGCGCGTCGAACGCGTCCCCCTCTGCGCCCCCGTCGCGCGCGCGCGCGTCGATCGACGCCCAGAGCGCGCTCGTGAGTCCCCGCGCCCGCATCGTCGTCCCGTCACGATTCCCATCCATTCGCGTTTCGCGCGCCGTTTCCCTCGCCCTCGCGCTCGCGCTCGCCCTCGCGACGCGCCGTCGCGCGCGCGCGTCGTCCCGCGCGCCCTTCGCGCGCGTCCCGGTCGTCGCGCGCGCCGCGCTCTGTCGCGGTCGTCGGTCGAACGCTCGAATTCGACGAATGCGTTTTGTCGCCGCAGAATGCCGCGCGCGGACGACGCGTCGAGCGTCGCGCGACGGCGCGCGAGCGTCATTCGCGTCCGCGGCGTCGCGCGCGCGCGTCGAGACGCCTCCGAAGCGCTCGAGGACGACGCGCACGCGCACGAATTCGACGATTTCATCGTGCGCGTGTTTTGCCGCGTCGAGGGCGATGAAAAACAGGCGACGGCGTCGACGACGCGCGGTGACGGCGCGCGCGAGCCGCGGGTGACGCGCGCGGAGGCGTGCGAGAGAGCGTGCGCGGGCGGGTGCGAGCGCGCGGCGGCGGGGGCGGAGGCGAGCGAGGACGCGGGGGAGACGTGCGCGCTGGCGTGCGCCGAGGCGTGCGAGAGACGCGCGGACGCGAACGGGAAGTTTGAGGTGACGCTGACGCGAGGGAGCGAGGAGATGCGACGATTCGAACGGGTGATCGCGACGCGGGAGGCGCGAGAGCGGGAGGCGGTGGAGAGGCTGGCGGAGCTGGAGCGGGACGAAAAGGCGCGGGGCGAGGGAGGCGGACGCGACGGCGAGTAGCGAAGGCGAGCGGCGACGGCGAGCGGCGAAGTCGAGCGGCGAAGGCGAGCGGCGAAGTCGGGATTGTAAAAAAGAAGAGCGTTGTATGTATTTCGCGATGGTTTCTGAGACTAAAGCGCGACTTTGAACTGTTGGGATTCCTTTTGAATCAAGTGCGACGCCTTGTCGAGGCACGTGAGCAGGGAATCGATGTTGGACACCCACTTGTTGAGCAAAAAGTCGCTGGATTTCGCGGCGGAGAAATTGACGAGACCGGCCGGGCGGTCGATTTTCGCGGCGACGGATTTGTCGACGACGCACGAGGAGAGGTGCTTCTCCGTCTCCTCGGGCGACAGGCACAAGAGCTCGGAGAGTCTGCTGAGGGACATGCGCGAGTAGTAGGCGGCGATGACGAGCATGTTGTGCTCGATCACGCGAAGCTTCAAGTCTTCCACGCGCTTCGCGCCCTTCTCGCCGCCGAAGAGTTCCGTCTCCGCGGCGATTTCCCCGGCGTATCGTTCTTGCAGCGTCGTCCAGTGAATAATTTCCTTGGTGCAAAACTGTTTGATGAGCGCCTCGTGCGCGGGTAAATCGCTCAGCTTTAAGTTGCCCTTCACGCCGTGTAAGATGCTCTGTTGCATCGGCTCGTGCTTGCTCAGGCACACCAACCACACGACTTTCTTCAGCGTCGGCCCCCACCGCGCGACGTCGTGCTTCACCTCGGCGCACTCCAGAATGTTCTGGTAGCACCGGCACTGCTCTAGGTATTCATCGCTATGACTATAGTACTCCACCATGAGCTCGTAATAGCGCAATTTCAGCGCCTCGAGCGAAGGAATGCCTTTGTCCGTGGGTTCAAAGTATCCCTCGGCGTGCTCGACTTGCCCCTCCTTTTTCAATTTTTCCGCCTTGAGCTCCGCTTTTTCCGTCTCACTCAGCTCCGTCGCGCTCTTCGCCGCCAGCGCCGCCTTTTCTGCGTCCTTCTTCTCCTTCTCAATCAGCTCGTCGAACACCTTGGGGTTGATTTTACGACTCAAAATCAACGCTCGCAGGTAATCCTTCTTCGCCAAGCACAACCGCACCTGTTCCTCGATGAAGAACAACTTCTCGTGCCTCGTCAGCGCCCCATACGTCTCGATCGCCACCTCTTGCATCACCCCACACGCCTCCGCCACGCGCCCTTCGTCTTCGTGCATCTTCGCCAGCGCTCGCGTCAACCGACTCTTTTCGACTTCGACAAAAATTTTCCCGCTCGTCGCGTCGCACAGCGTCTCGATCAGCTTCAATCGCTGTTCCGCCCCCGGCGCTTCATCGATGAACTCCATGCACCGTCGCACCATCGCCGCGATCGCTTGTTTCAACTGCGCCCGTCGTTTCGTGAGCGCGGCGACGTGTTCTCGCAATCCGTCCCAGTCTTCGCACGCGCGCAGCACGTCGACGATCGCGACGCACAGCCGCGGCGTCGCGACGAAGTCCGCCGCCAGGCGGTACGTCTTCTCCAGCGCCAGCATCTTATCGAGCGTCTCGTTCAGTTTTCCCGGCTGCGCGTCGTCGCGTCCCGTCAGTCATCCCGTCGTCGTCGTCGTCGTCGTCGTCGTCGTCGCGTCGAGATCGAAATCATCAATCATCGCGCTCGCGTCGCCGCCGCGCACCTGCTTGGCGTCCAGCGCCATGTTCGCGAGCTCGCGCTCGAGCCTCGCGACCTCGTCCTTGGTCGACATCGCGCGCCGTCCCTCGCGTCGCGTCGCGGCGTCGCGATTCGTCGACGCGATCGGTCAACGACTGCGCGTCGGAGTGGCGCCGCGCGCCACGGCGCGACGCGAGCGCGCGCGATGGCGAGCGCGCGCGCGCCGCGGACGCGCGCGAGCGCGCGAATCGCGCGTCGCGGACGCGCGAGGCGCGGGACGCGCGCGGCGAGCGCGAGACGGGACGACTTGCTCGAGCTTCAGAAATCGTTCCGGCACGAGATGACGCTCGGCGACGCGCGACGCGCGCGCGTGGAGCGATTGCGCGAGAGAGACGTGCGGGAGTGCGTCGATTTGGTCGTCGACGCGTTCGGGGACACGGAAGACGCGAAGCCGAGGGCGTACGTGTTGAAGTATTTGATTGGGCTGGCGAACGGCGAGGACGCGGAGGAGACGGCGCTCGTCGCGCGGGACGTCGTCGAGGACGGAAGCGACGCTCGGGGAGAGGTCGTGGGGTTGGTGACGACGAGCATCAGCGCGAAGACGCGACCGATCGAGAGGGACGCGAGCGTGTCGCCGCCGAGCGACGCGGCGTATCTCGCCAACGCGTGCGTGGCGAAATCGAGACGAAGGCGAGGCGTCGGGCGGGGGCTGTTGAAGGCGGTCGAGGCGTTGGTTTTGGATATGGGTGGATGTGATGTGTGGTTGCACGTGCGCGCGGACGATGCGGCGGCGTACGCGTTGTATTCGGGGGAAGGTTACGACGAGGTGGCGCGGGAACGCGCGTTTTCGCTCGGCGGATTGTTCGGCGGGAAGAAACAGTCTCCCAGGGTGCTGATGCGCAAGTCGATCCGGACCGACGGTTCGTGCAATTTCATGCTGTGAAGTAGCGATCGGTTAGGACGTAGCGAGCTTAGCTATCTAGCGGTGTGAATTAAAACGTGAACGCGACGCGCCGACTATCGTCCGACTTTTCCGATGCGAGAATCCGTCTTGGGATCGGCGGTGTACTCTTGCATGGCGACTAAAAACGCATCCACTTCGCTCTGTAACCTCCGCAGATCGTTCACGTGCAATAACCGAGCGACGGCGACGGCGCGCTCCACTTCGGCGTCGCCGTTCAGTCCGACCCCGCTCGGCATGTCCTCCAGCTTCGGCGGATTTCTCGCCGTCTCTCGCCCGCTCGCCGACGCGAACGCCGTCACAAACCTCTCCTGAGCCACCACGCAGCGTTCGAGCAAGACGCACGCGTCGAGCGGATCCCTCCCGCCGCCCGTCCCGTTCGTCTCCGCGCCGAGCGCCGTCGCCAACCGCGTCAACGCCTCCCATCCCGCGTCGCTCGCCAGCGCCCCGCTCACTTCATCGGCGTCTCGCGAAAACAATTTCAGCCTCTTGCTCGACCGTTCGATCGCCTCGACGTCGTCCCGCGCCGCCGACGGCGACGCGTCGGCGTGTTTGAGCGCCGTCGCTCGCTCCAGCAGCTCGTCCGCGACGGCGTCCAGCGCGCCCTCGCCCAGCGCCTCGATCGCGGGTTCGAGGTGTTCGCCGTACGCCGTGAGCGCGTCGCGCACGCCGCGCGCGTCCGCGGTTCGCGCGCGTCGCAAACCGTCGCGTTGGTCCGCGGGCAGGGCTCTTATGACTGTGTCCTCGAGAAACTCCGCGAGCGCGGCGAGCGCGCTCGCGGACGTCGAACACTCGAGCGCGGACGCGGGGGCGCCGAGGACGGTGAGCGCGCGCGCGCGGAGGGCGTCGTCGAGGGTGGCGCGAGGTCGGGCGCGAGACATTCGGCGAGCGAGGCGACGAGTGCGGCGACGACGCACGACGACGGATGACGACGCGCGCGGCGCGGGAGCTGGGGGAGGATTTCGAGGCGCGCGCGCTCGCTAATGATGATTGCGTCGTATTGCCGTATTTCGGACGCCCAGGACGCGAACCATCGGTTGGCGCGGCGTCGCGTCGCTCGCTCGGCTCAACGCCGGGAGTTTCGCGTGAAGACGTCGAGCGATAGGCATCGCTCTATGCGCGAGAGCGCTTCCTCGAGCGTCGCGTTTGATGCGGCGTAGGAGATGCGCAGGCACTCTGGGACGCCGAAGGCGCTGCCGGGGACGAGGGCGACTTGGCCCTTTTCTAAAATGTACCGGCAGAGCTCGTCGACGTCCGCGACGGGGCCGAAGCCTTCCGCCGACGCGTTCCCACCGAAGAAGGCGCTGACGTCTGGGAATACGTAGAATGCTCCGTCGACTTTCGGGAGCTTGACGCCTTGAATGGCGTTTAAGCGTGCGGAGACGAAGTCGCGACGTTGCTCGAACGCTCGCACCATCGCCGCGACGTCTTCGCCGCCCTTGTAGCCTAATTCCAACGCCGCGAGCGCAGCCTCTTGAGAGATTGAGTTAGGTCCGCTCGTGATTTGAGATTGAATCATACTCATCGCCCGCGCGAAGTGTTTGGGCGCGGCGACGTATCCTAAACGCCATCCCGTCATGGCGAAGGATTTGGAAAACCCGTTCACCACCATCGTGCGCTCCCACATCCCATCCATCGCCGCGATCGAGTGATGCTCCGCGGGCGCGTACACGATGTGTTCATAAATCTCATCGCTCAGCACCATCAATCTCGGATGTTCGACGACGATTTTCGCCAACTCCTCCAGCGTCTCCTTCGGATACACCGCCCCGCTCGGGTTACTCGGAGAGCACAAAATCAACAACCTCGACCGCGGCGTGATCGCCTTTCGAAGCTGTTCCGGCGTCACCAAAAATCCCTCATCCGCCGTCGTCCGCACGATCACGCTCTCCGCCCCCGACAACCGCACCATCTCCGGATAACTCACCCAATACGGCGCCGGCACCAGAACCTCGTCCCCCGGTCCGCACGTCGCCATCACGCACTGCGCCACGCTCTGTTTCGCCCCGTTCGACAGCACGATCTCCGTTTTCCCATCGTACGTCAATCCGTTCTCTTCCTCGAGCTTTCGCGCGATCGCGTTTCGCAGTTTCGCGTCGCCGTCGTTCGGCGAGTACTTCGTCTTCCCCGCGTCGATGGCCGCCTTCCCCGCGTCGCCGACCGCGCGCGGCGTCGCGAAATCCGGCTCGCCCGCGGCGAGACCGATGACGTCCTCGCCCGCGTCGCGCATCGCGCGCGCGAGATCGGTCAGCGCGACCGTCTTCGACGGCTGCAAGTTGGCGACGCGTTCATTGAGCGTTTGGTCAACCTTCGCGCGCGTTTCTCGCGCTCTCGGCGCGCGTCCGCGCGTCGCGCGTCGCGTCCGGATCGCGCGCGACGCGGGTCGTCCGCCGACGGCGACGCCGAACGCGAGCGCGCGCGACATCGCGCGCGTCGGCGCGTCGAAGTGTCGACGCGCGCGTCGAGCATCGCTTTTCGCGTCACTCTCTCGCGCGACGCGACGCGCGATGCCCGCGAGCGACGCGCGCAAGCGCTCGAGACGCGCGAGCGATCGCGCGCGACCGAAGACGGCGCGCGTCGACGCGAGCGACGGCGCGAACGCGGCGCGAGAGGACTCGGAGGATGAGCTCGAACTCGCCGGCGGCGACGCGTACGGCGCGCTGTTGGCGTCGCTCGGCGCGAACGTCGCGCGCGAGAGCGACGAGGACGAGGACGCGTCGTCGTCCGACGCGTCGGAGCGCTCGGGGAGCGAGACGACGACGTCGAGCGCGTCGGACGGGGAAGATGAGGATTCGCCGCCGGCGGACGCTCGAGCGGGCGGTTCGGCGCGCGCGAGCGGCGCGGCGAGCGATTCGAGCGAGAGCGACGACGAAAGCGACGCCCGCGGCGAAGAAAGCGACGACGACGACGACGACGATGATGCCGACGACGACGCGAGCGCGAGCGCGGGAGAGAAGCTGGAGGAGGGTGGTGGGATGGACGAGGACGAGGGCGCGCTCGCGCGACATTTGAGAGTCGGAGAGACGCTCGCGGACGCCGAGGCGGAGGCCTTGAAGACGCAGAGAGTGTCGTTCCCGAAGACGTCGGCGGAGAGCGTGGGTAAAAAGGGAGCGTGGGAGGGCGCGAACGGGTTGGAGCCGCCGAAGACGCTGGATGTGCCGAGGTTCGTGAACGCGAAATTACGCGAGCGATGGAGGACGGTGACGGGGAGCGAAGGCTTCGCGAGCGAGGATCAGGCGCGATTGTACTCCATGCTCGCCGCGTACGTGGACGTACAGCACGGAAATAGAATGTTGATTCCCGACCAAGGACCGGCGGGACAACAATTGAACGATGAGACGCTCGATGCGGTGTGCTTGCACGTCATCGATCACGTGACGAGGACGCGAAATCGCGTGATGAAGAATAACGAATCCCTGGCGAAAAAGGCAAAGGCGGGCGTCAAAGTGATCGAAGACGACCTCCCTCGCGATCAAGGCTTCGTGCGACCGACAGTGTTATTTTTAACCCCGATGCGTAACATCGCCGGTCGAGCCATCATGCGCTTGCTCGAGCTGTGTCCGGCGGCGCACGGCAGAAACGACGCGGTGAACAAGCTCGAACGCATCGAGGAAGACTTTTTAGCGTACGATGGGAGCGATAGCGAAGACGAGGTGGAGGACGAACACGGAAACAAGAAGAAAAAGTACAAGCCGTTTGTTCCAGACGATCACAAGGCGCTGTTCAAGGGTAACACCGACGACCACTTCCGACTCGGTTTGAAGCTCACGAAGGCGAGCGTGCGCTTGTACGTCGATTTCTTCGGCGCGGATATCATCTTCGCTTCGCCTCTCGGGATCGTCACCGCGTTACAGGATGAAAAATCCGCAGCGGATTTCTTGAGCGCGATCGAAATTTTGGTCATCGATCACGCGCACGTGATTCAGATGCAGAATTGGGCGCACGTCGCCACGCTCGTCGACGCCATGAACGCGCTTCCCAAAGACACGCGCGACTGCGACATTCAACGCGTGCACGAGTCGCACTTGAACGGTCACGCGCGTCATCTCAGGCAGACGATTCTGTTATCGGCGTTCCAAACCCCTGAAATCAACGCGTTGTTCAACCGCCGATGCGTCAACTTCGAGGGCAAAGTCCGATTCCGCGCCCCTCAACGAGGCGTCCTCGGCAAGCTCGCGGTGAAGACGCGTCAACAATTCGAGCGCGTCGCCATGAAAGCCTCCGACGTCGTCGACGCCGACGACATTCGGTTCAAGTACTTCACCAAGAAGGTCTTACCGCGCATACGTGAAAACCCCGAGCCAGGGGTCGTGATCTTCGTCAGTTCGTACTTTGACTTTGTCCGAGTTCGCAACTTGCTCGTCGCCGAAGACGTCTCCTTCGCCGTGAACAGCGAGTACACCGAGCCTCGCGAAGCCGCTCGCGCTCGCACCTTATTCGCCGACGGTCGCAAGCGCGTGTTGCTCCTCTCCGAGCGCGCGCACTTTTATTTCAGGCGTCGAATCAAAGGCGCCCGCGAGATTTGCTTCTACTCCCTCCCCGAGCATCGGGACTTTTACCCAGAGCTCGTCTCTTACTTGGCCGGATCGTCCGCCGCCGCGAGCGCGCGCGCGACCGACGCCGTCGCCGGCGCCCCCGTCGTCGGTCACGTCGCCGGCGTCGTCGCCTTATTCAGCAAGCTCGACGCCTTAAAGCTCGAGCGCATCGTCGGCTGCGCCAGAGCGCGCAAGATGATCGACGACGACGAGCGTCCGATGTTTCTCTTCGTCTAGCCGTCGCCGCGCGGCGTCGCCGTCCCGCGGCGCATCCTTGTCACATCGAATCCCTCACTCGCGCGCGATGCCCGACCCCGACCTCTCGCGTTGGCCCGCGATCGATGACTACCTGTTAAAACTCGCGTGCGAGAGCGGCGTCGCCCTCGAATCGCTCGTCGGCGCGGATTCGTGCGTGAAATTCGCGTCGGTGAGGACGCTCGACGACGTGCGCGCGCGCTGGAATTCGATGCTCCGCGACGACGCCTTCGCGCGCGCGTGCGTCCGAAGGCTCGCCGAGGTGCGGGACGATGAGATAGAGCGCGCGATCGCGCAGCGAGTGGCGCCGCGAGGGGCGACGCTGCGGGAGGTGCTCGAACGCGCGGGGCTGGGGACGTCGCGGCGCCGGGACGGCGGCGCGGAGACGGAGCCGGAGAGCGACGACGGCGCCCCGCCGAGGTTTTCGCGCGCCGAGCAGGCGATATTGAGAAGCGATCTCGTGGAGCGCACCGAGGCGGGACGGGCGGCGGAGACGAAGGCGAAGGCGAAGAGGGAGGTCGGGCGAGGGGCGAACGCGACGACGCTGAAGAAAATCAAAGCGTTGGAGCGGAGCGCGCAGGCGGCGACGGCGCGGTTGGCCACGGCCAAGGGAGCGCTGGCGGAACTCGTGGGGGCGAACGTGACGTTTGAGATCGCGAAGCGGGACTGCGTCATCGGACGGTCGACGGAGGATTTGAAGGTGGACGTGGACTTGGGGTCGGAGGGAAACGCGAGCAAGATTTCTCGACAGCAAGCCTTCTTGAAGCTTCGTTGGAACGGCGAGTTCGCGCTTCGTAACGTCGGAAGACGACCGATTTGGTGCAATAACTCTCCGCTCACCACGGGGCAGCGGTGCATTTTGGCGCCGCATACGCTCATCGAAGTCGGCGGGATGCGGCTTTTGTTCCTGCCGAACCCGACGTTGATTCGCGCCGCCTCGCCCGAGCTCTTGGAGAAAATCGCGTAGAACACACCTAATACTACAATCGTGCTGTACCAAAATCTACAAAATCTATAGCTATAGCTATCGGTACCTAAGACGTCAACAAGTCGAAATTGAACGCGCTCGTCTCGGCGTCGGCGTCGTACGCGAATTCGTTCCGTCCGACGCACGCCGCGGGCGTATCGCCTATTTCGAGCGCCACGTTCACGCATTCCCTCGCCACGCTCGTCACGCTCGAACTCACGGGATCTACTACCCAATCGTACGGGTACGACGCGTTGTCTCTGTGCGCGCCGCGCGCTAAATATCCCGTCGACCATCGCCACGTCGGGACGTCGGATGAAATCTCAGAAATGTCCTTCGTGGCCAACATCGACATCGAAGACGCGCTCGTGACGTCCACCACGGCCACGCACGACCCACAAACACCATCCGATCGCACGTACGCCTTATTGTTCGCCACCATGATGGCTTCCGCGTTCGTCAACTCCTCGCTCTGAATCGTCCCCACCACCGCCACCGGTTCGAGCGCCGTCTTGCTGACGTCGCTCGGCAGCGACATCACCGTCAACCGATTCGTGTCTCCGCACGCGACGTACGCCAAATTACCCACGATCGCGAACGCCGTCGCGCCGCACAGGTATCCGTCGTAAAACGTCCGTCCTCCCTTCTCCGTCGCCGTGCAGTTGTGTCCGCTCGCCGCCACCGTCGGCGTAATCGTCGTCCCGTCCGCCGACCACCTCGACGCGCTCACGTCCACGACGACGACGCTCGACTTTTTCGTCTGCACGTCACCGGTCGCGAGCACCGCGACGTAGCTCTGCGACGCGTGCAGGTGCAAATCCGTCGGTCGTCGCATGCCGCCGAAGCTCGCCGCGCTCCCGGCGACCCGCATCGCCTCGGGATCGCTCGCGTCGATCACCGTCACCGCGTCCGCGCGCGACGACGCGACGTAGACGTTCTGACCGAGCACCACGGCGGCGGACGCGCCGCACAGGCGCCGCTGCGAGCGAGACGCGTCGACGCACTCGCGCAGGGCACCGATCTTGGACGTTCGCGCCGACGACGCGCTCGGGCGCGCGCGCGACAGCAGAGCGAGGACGAACGCGCGCGCGGACGCGCGGGCGCGCGCGCGGCGGCGCGGGCGCGCGGCGCGGCGGCGCGGGAGAGGAGGCATGCGGGTCGGCGTCGCGCTCTGCGGACGCGTCGAGCGAGCGGCGCGTCGAGCGAGCGGCGCGCCGAGCGATACGATGTGTCGTCGTGGTTATTAATGATAGCTCAGTACGGTAAATGTCTTTGTTCGTGAATTCAGACGTTCTTCAACGTGAGATGGTGACGTTTGATGGTACAGCGGCGGTGGTGTGGGTTGAGTCGACGCGAGGCGTCGCTCTTCGTCGGCGGCGAATCGATGGATCGATCGCGCCGGTGCGTGGCGATCACTTGGCGAAACCGGGAATGCCACGCATCTTGAAATCTTCGGCGGTCAAGTCTCGAAGAGGGGCGGAGATGCCCGGGACTTGGGAGCGCGGAACGCGATCCTTGCCGTTGCCCGTCGACGCGCCGCCCAAGACGCCGGGCAAGCCGTAACCGGCGCCGACGTACTCTAAAATGATGGGCATGGTGCCGATGAGCGCGATTTGACCGATCACTGAGCCAGGGTGCGGAATCTTCGCCTTGGCGACGGTGTTCCACATGTTTTTGACCGGCTCGGGGTACCAGTCGTACGGTTCGTCGCCGAGGTGTCGTCGGTAAAACGTATTCATCAACGACGAGAATCGCGACAAGCCGTGAATGGAGCCCGTGCGCAAGAATCGACGAGACGCGTACACCATCAACGCGTTCTGCACGCCCTTGCCGCCTTCGCACTTGGAAAGCTCATCCGCCAAGACGTACGCGCTCTCGATGGCTTGGCCGCCGCCTTGGCCGAGGTTCGGTTGCACCGCGTGCGCGGAATCGCCGAGCAACGCCATGCGACCGTCGACCCAGCGAGGATCGGGGAGAATATCGTTCACGTCGCGGCGCTCGACATCTTCCGGTCGCGTGCACTCGAGACGCTCCATGACCGCCGGCGCCCAGCCGCTGAAGCGGTCCATGAGCATCTCGCGATAGTTTTCCCACTTTTCGCACTTGGCGAACTCGTCGTCCCCGCCCGGAGGCACTTCCAAGAAGGCATAGTACTGCTGTTCGCCGTTCCCGACGTCCGACGAGACGAAGTATTGCTTCGGACCGAGGAAGACTTGGTAGCCGACCTTGTTCGGGTCCGTGTGCTGGGGCTCTCGATGCGGCTGCGAGTACTTGCACACCGCCGTGTACACCGCGTAGCCCGCGTACGCGAGCGGCGGCTTCTCCGGATCCGCGCCGCGCATCTGCGCCCGAAGCTTGGACCGAATCCCATCCGCCCCGATCAGCACGTCTCCCTCGAACTCTCGTCCGTCCGTGAGCGTCGCCACCACCTTTTCGCCCCTGTGTTCGTACCTCTCCACCACCGTCCCCATCTCGATGTTCTCCGCCCCGACCCCGTTCGACAGTATGTCCAGCAGTTCGAACCTCGACAGCACCAGCGTCAGCGGCAATCCATTATCATGGCACGGTTTTCTCGTGTCGAACCGATAGAACCACTCCCCGCTCACGCCGTCCAGCAACCCGTTGACGCGATCGCCCGTGATCGTCCCCTTCGCCGTCACCGCCTCCGCCATCGCGGGATCGATCGAATCCAGCGCTCCCTGCGCGTTGCACTGCAGCTGAATCGGTCCACCGAACGGTTCGTACTTTTTCACCTTCTCGAACACCCTGACCTCCATGCCCTTGCGTCGGCACGCCGCCGCCGCGATGAGCCCCGCGATCCCGCCGCCGGCGACCAGCACCTTGGGCTTCGCGGCGTCGATCGGGACGTCGTCCGAGACGGCGCGCGCGCGCGCGAGTCCGCGCGGCGCTCGCGCGCGGTCGCGCGGTCGCGCGCGCGCGACGATCGCGCGCGGCGCGCGCGCGGGACGCGACGCCGCGGTCGAGGGCACCGCGCGCGGGGACGGCGCCGGCGTCGCGCGCGCGGCGGTCGCGCGCGACGGCGCGACGGTCGAGCGCATGGCGCGCGTGACGAGCGGTCGCGACGCGCGCGCTCGGCGCGAGCGACGACGGCGCGCGCGCGTGTGCGGCGATCGCGGGTCGTCTTATCCGTTCACGGCGACGCGCGCGGCGCCGCAAAACGCGCCGCGAGCGCGCGAGACGCCGCGAGCGCGCGTGGGAACGCGCGAGCGCGCGCGCGAGGCGCGTCGGCGCGCCGAAAGGGTCGAACGCGGCGCGAGGACGCGAGGGACGAGGCGAATGGCGACGGTCGCGGCGATGCGGGCGATCGACGGCGCGATGTTTTCGCGGTCGCGCGCGGCGAGCGCGCGATCGGCGAGCGCGCGGAAGGGGTTGAAGGCGCGCGCGGTGACGCGGACGCCGATCTCGCGGGCGCGCGCGGCGATGCGGGACGACGGCGCGCGGGACGACGGGACGACGGCGCTGGGCGACGTCGCGCGAGGCGCGGCGAGCGCGCTCGCCGCCGTCGCGATCGCGGCGTCGGCGATGACGGTGGCGCCGGGAAGCGCGCTGGCGGTGAGCGCGGCGAAGCAGGCGGAGATGAAGGACACGGGGGCGTGTTTGTTGCAAAACTGCGGGAAAGAGCTCGCGAAGTGCGTGACGGATGAAAAGTGTTTGGAAGATTTGGTGTGCCTGCAGGGATGCTTCGGACAGCCGGACGAGGGGGACTGTCAGATTCGATGCGGTGATTTGTACGCCTCGCAAGCGGTCGGGACGTTCAACACGTGCGCGGTGACGGAGAAGTCGTGCGTGGCGCAGCGAAAGGACGACGGAACGTATCCTGTGCCGCCGTTCGACGCGCTCGCGGATGGATTCACGATCGACACCATGGTGAAGGAAAAGCGCTGGTACATCGTCGCCGGATTGAATAAGGACTTTGACATCTTCGATTGCCAAGAACACTTTTTCGACAAAGGAGACGATGGGAAGATGTACATTAAGATTAACTGGCGCGTGAACCGGCCGAATGGGCAATTCTACGAACGCAGCGACGTGCAGAGATTTTACCAAGAACCCGACGGTAAAGCCATCTTGCACAACAACGGGAACGTGATGTTGCACTATCAAGACGATTGGTACATCCCCGCGTACAAGGAAGGGGAGTGGGTGTACATTTACTATCGCGGTACCAACGACGCGTGGGACGGATACGGCGGCGCCACGGTGTACGCGACGACGCCCGATCTCAAGCCAGAGTGGATCCCCGATCTCGAAGCCGCGTCCAAAAAGGTGGGCGTGAAGTGGAGCGACTTCGTCATCACCGATAATTCGTGCAAGCCCGCCCCCGAGCTCAAGCTCACCAAGCCGACGGATCTCGACACCCTCGTCGACGACGCCGAGGTGATCGAAAAAGACATCGAAAAAGACGTCAAACGGATCGAATCCTTCTTCACCACCGAGGCCGTGACTCTGGAAGAGAAGCTTCGACGGCTCGAGAGCGGTCTCGTCAACTCCGGTCCGGGCCGTCCCGCCGGTTTCGTCACAAAGGATGATAAAAACTCGACGCTCACCAAAAAGGAACAGCGACAGCTCGAAAAGGTGGCCAAGCGTCTGGACAAGCTTCAAGATAATTTCAGAGACGACGCCGGCGTCGTCGACGGGCGCAACGACTAGCGAGCGCATCGACGACGATCGACTCACGCAATTTCGCGCGCACGCGCACATTCATTTCAATATCACTTCGCCGCGACGCCACGCGCCGAGACGCCTCTGGATAACGCGCCCACTCGCCGCACATCGACGCGCGCGCTCGCACGACCGCCGATCTCGCCCGCGAAGCGCAGTCTTCGCGACAGACCTTCCGCGCGCGCACACGGCCCGCGAAACCGCCGCACGACCGCTCGCGCGCGCCGCACGACCGTCGAAACGACCGTCGACGTCACGCAACTTTGTCCCATTCGCCGCGAACGAACCGCGCGATGCACGCGCAAACGCTCGCCTCTCGGGCGGTGATCGCCCACAGACCGTCCACGATGAACCGCGGCGTCGCGCGCGCGACTCGCGCGTCGCGCGCGGTGACGCGCGCGGGGACGACGTCGATTCAGTTCGTCAAGGGTCAAAACGAAACCTCGGTCCCCGAAGTGAAACTCACGCGAAGCAAGGACGGCTCCAACGGCACGGCGTTCTTCATCTTCGCCGAACCGGATGTGTTTGAAAACGGTCAAGGTGACATCACGGGGATGTTCCTGAACGACGAGGAGGGAGAGATGAGCACGGTGGACGTCAACGCGAAGTTCATCAACGGTAAACCGAGCGGCATCGAGGCGCGATACGTGATGAAGACGGAGAGAGATTGGGACAGATTCATGCGATTCATGGCGCGTTACGCCGAGGATAACGGTCTCGGCTTCGCCAAGAAGTAAACTAGCGCGAGCTTTGAGTTTGTGATGATTTCGTCGATTTGAGAAGCGCGCGCCGCCGCGCGCCACAACGCGCCTCGCTCGGCGCATGCGCGTCGGTTCGACCGATCGATCGCGAGCGCCCACGACGTCGACGACGCGCATAACTCGAACCCTCGCGCGCATCGTGCGTCTCTCGCGCGCTCATAGTCGCGCGCGCGTCGTCATGTCGCGCTCGACGACGCGACTCGGGCTCACCGGCTCCATAGGCATGGGCAAGTCCACCGTCGCCGCCATGTTTCGCGACCTCGGTGTGGCCGTCATGGACGCCGACGCGGTGCGTCGAGCCTTCGCGCGTGCGCGCGCGTCGACGTCGCCCTTTCGCGACGCGTCGAAGACTCGAGAGAAGCCGCGCGCTGACCCAACCGTCCCGCTCGTCGTCCCGCGCGCAGGTCGTGTACGATTTATACGCCCCCGACGGCGCCGCCGTCGCCGTCGTGGCCGAGATGTTCGGTGATGGCGTCTTAGACGCCGCGACGGGGGCGATTGACCGCGCGAAGCTCGGGGCGATCGTCATCGGGGACGACGCGAAGATGCGCGCGCTCGAGTCGGCGGTGCACCCGCTGGTGGAACGCGCGAGAGAGGCGTTCGTCGAGGCGCACGCGAACGATGACGTGGTGGTGTTTGATATTCCGTTGTTGTACGAGAAAGGGTACGAGGCGAGCGTGGATGCGGTGTGCGTGGTGAGCACGGGAGACGAGGCGACGCAGCGGGCGCGCGTGTTGAAACGCGACGGGATGACGGAGGAGAAGTTTAATGGGATCGCGGCGCGTCAGATCCCGGACGCGGAGAAGAGGGCGAAGGCGGATTACGTGATCGATACGTCGTGCTCGTTGGCGCAGACGCGGGCGCGGGTGGAGGAGATTTTGAGTCTGGTGAAGTCGTAAAAGACGCTTCGTTCGGCGCGAGTGAAATGTAGTGTACATCGTAGAATTACAATCGCACGCGCCGTTCAACAACTTGACTGGTTATCCACCAGCATTATCCACCAGCATGGCGCGCTCCCAATGCTCTATGTCGTCCACCGCGCTGGGTGGTGGCGGTAAGACGAGGCCGCGGTTCGAGACTGGGGCGACGGCGTCTTCGACCGCCGCTGGGCGCAAACGATTGCCGTGAATCGCCTCCCAGCCACCGATATCGTCCACTGAATCGTGATCGATGAAGAAATCACCGGCGTTTAAAGTCTCAAAAAGCAACTCGTCGTCGTCGACGATCGCGTTGGATTCTCGCGGCGTCGACGCGTGAGCGGAAAACCAATGGTTTCGCGAAATTTCCGCTATTGTCGACGACACCGCGCGTTTAACCACATCGCCGCGGTGCGCGCCGTCTGTTACGGGTTGAACCATGTCTCGTGATTCAAAACTCTCCACGGACTCGCGGCGGCGATCGTTCGTGGAGGTGCGCAAAATTTGTGGCGGCGTTTGTCGCCGCGCGGGCGCGCGTTGCGGCGCCGTCGTCGTCGTCTCTTCTCCTTTCGCCACCGCCGAAGTGAGCGCACACAGTTGAGAAAATGGTCCCCAATTAGGCGGCGCGATCACGCCGCACTCTCGCGATTGGTGCGCGCACATGACCGAGACGGATCTCGTCAACAGTCGAATCGCTCGCTTGAGCCGCAGTCTGCTCTCGCGAACCGACGCGGGATCGCACGATCCTTCGACGACCGCGCGCGGTAGAAATAGCTCCAAACGCTCTGAATTCACGCCCGCGAAATCACGAACGTGAACCGTGCCTTTATTCTCCCACACCGACGAGTCGACGTCGTCCCACGCGCTCGTCGGCGCCCACACGTACGACTGCGACGCCGCGTGCGATCCTCTGTGCAATCGCGGCGCGTCGAGATACCGCGACGCGAGCGCGCTGAAATGCATCAAAGCCCCCAACCCGGCCGCGAGTTCGTGCGCGTCGAACCCTCGATCGTCGATCGCGTCCGGCACTCGCCACTCGCACGCGCGCACGCCTCGCGGCGCCTCGCGGCTCCCTCGTTCCTCATCGATCCTCACCGGCAGCAGCGCTCGCAGCCTCACCATCGCCCGTCGCGTCTCCAACGCCCTCGCCGCGCTCACCGCGCGAAACTCGTGCTCGACCTCGGCCATGGCGCACGGCACCTCCACCTCGAGCGCCGCGCGCTCGGCGTCCCGAAGCGTCGCGTACGCCTCCGCCTCCGTCGCCTCCATCGCCTCGATCCTCGTCCGCGCCGCCTCCAGCGCCGCTCGCTCGATCTTCAAAACCTCCCGCAGCGCGTCGATCTCGCGTCGCGCGTCCCCGACGCGCCGTCGTCGTCCCTCCTCGAGCGCCGTCGTCGTCGCCGCGTTCGACCGCGTCGTCGCGCTCGGTCGCGTCAGCGCCTCTCGCACCGCCTCGCGCGCGGCGTCTCGTCGCGCCCGCGCGTCCAGTAATTTCCCCCGCGCGTCCCGCGCGCGTCGAGCGCCGTCGTCGTCGTCGCATCGCGTCGTCGTCGTCGTCGCCATTCGAACGCGGTCGTTCGTTATCCAACCGTCATGAATGATTCCGATGATTCGCGTCGCGCGTCGCTCGCGCCGCGCGTTCGCGCGTCGCGCGTCGCGCGTCGTCCGTCCGCGCGCCCGCGCGCGCGTCCGTCGTCGCGCGCGACGCCTCGCGCGTCCCGCGGCGCGCGCTCGAGTGTCGAGATTTCAAAGATTTCAAATCTCCACATCGCGTCGCGTCGCGTCGTTTTCGACGCGCGATGCTCGCCGCGGCCGAGGCCGCGGCGCTCGCGGCGACGCGCGCGGTCCCGGACGTCGCCGCGCGCGCGCGACCGGCGCGAACGCCGCGCGCGACGTCGAAAGCGATTTCTGGATTTGAACTCGGCGCGAAGGCGATTCGTTTGGAGGGCGACGACGCGGTGAACGCGACGATCGTCGGCGCGCGGGCGCGAGACGACGGCCGAGGCGAGTACTTGGTCAGGTACGGCGGGTACCACCACCCGAGACGGGACGACGAGTGGGTCGACGCGGCGGCGCTGCGACCGCTCGACGCGACGGAAGCGCGGGAGAAACAGAAACGCGCGCGAGCGAACGGGGCGGTCGAGCAGGCGCGAGGGGGGAAGCGGAGGAAGGCGCCGGCGGCGACGCCGAACGAGACGGAGGCGGAGGCGAGGGAACGGCGGCGGTTGTGGAAGAATGAACAGAGTCAGGTCTCGAAGCGAAGGATGCGGGAAAGGCGTTTGGCCGAGACGGCGAAGGCGAGCATCGCGCCGAAGCACCGGAAGGAAGGGCGAGTGGGAGGGGCGAAGACGACGGCGGCGACGGCGGCGCGCGCGAGCTCGAACGCGGCGCCGAGAGGCGCGAGCGCGAGACGCGGCGACGACGCGCGCGCGGTCGCGAAGCGCGCGGTCGGGAAGAGCGCGGAGGCGCGCGGTGCGGCGAAGGCGCAGCCCTCGGCGGCGGATCCGGAGCTCACGGAGGAAGAGCGCGTCGCGAGGACTATTCGCGTCAACGTGCCGACGGCGCTGCGCAAGGCGCTCCTTCGCGACTACGAAGACTCGCGCGGCGTCGATCCGCGCGCGTACGTCGCCCCTCGAGTCAACGTCGCGAACATTCTGGACCGATTCGTCGCCGATCGCGCCGATCCGGCGAGGACGAAGACCTCCACGCAGCGAGTCACCGCCGCGCGCACGCGCGCCATCGTTCGAGGCTTTGAAGAGTCCTTCAACGCCGCGCTCGACGCGTCCTTGCTGTACAAGGACGAATGGCACAACCCCGTCTACGCGCGTCCGAGCGAGGCGTACGGCGCGACGCACCTCCTGCGCATGCTCAATCGACTGTCCACGATGTTCCCACCGGAATCATTCGCCGACGCCGACGCCGCCGTCGCCGTCGAGGCGCGCGCCAACGACCTCCTTCGATTCGTCGCGCAACGCGCCGAAGAATTCGGCGTCGTCGCTCCCGACGCCCCGCCCGCCCCGGGCACGCCCGATAACGTCGACGCTTAATATTAATCGCGCGATGTCCTTTGATCGCTCGCGCATCGCCCTTTCCCATCCATTCGAGCGTCCGACGCTGTCGGAAGCATGACTTTTTGTCAAAGTATCCCGGGCGTCGCGTCGCACTCCGCGCCTCGCGCCTCGCGTCGCCGCAGGCATGGGCAAACGCGCCAAGGGGAAGCATCGATTAGGTACGACGTCGTTCGCCGCGCGCGAGCCGCGCGCGACGCGCGAGCCGCGCGCGAGACGCGCGCGAGTTGCGCCGCCGCCGCCGCCGCCGCAAACCGAATCGACGCCGCGTCGACGCGCGCGAGCGCCAGACTGACCCGCGAGCGCGCGAGATGCGCGCGATCGATCGCAGATAAGTACTACTACCTCGCCAAGGAGCAAGGGTTCCGCTCGCGCGCGGCGTTTAAGCTCGTGCAGTTGAACCGGAAGTATGACTTTTTGTCAAAGGCGCGCGCGTGCATGGATCTGTGCGCCGCGCCCGGTGGATGGCTGCAAGTGGCGCAGAAATACATGCCCATGAGCTCGACGATCGTGGGGGTGGATTTAGCGCCGATTCGACCGATTCGAGGGGTGACGACGCTGGTGGAGGATATCACGACGCAGAGCTGTCGCGCGGCGCTGAAACGCGTGACGCCGCAGGGATTAAAGTACGACGTGGTGATACACGATGGGGCGCCGAACGTCGGTGGGAACTTCGCGAAGGAGTCGTACACGCAGGCGGCGCTGACGTTGGATTCGTTGCGGCTGGCGACGGAGTTTTTGGGGCCGGGAGGGTGGTTCGTGACGAAGGTTTTCCGGAGCGTCGAGTATCACGCGTTGTTGTACGCGTTTCAACAGTTGTTTAAAAAGGTTGAGAGCACCAAGCCCGTGGCGTCGCGCGGAACCTCGGCTGAGATTTACGTGGTGTGTAGTGGGTACCTGGCGCCGACGAAGATTGATCCAAGATTATTGGATGCGAGGCATTTGTTTGCGGACACCGAGGCGGAGATTCAGCCGCTCGACGTCACGAAGGACAACGGCAAGCGAAAGCGGAATCGTAGCGGTTACGAAGACGGCGTGTCCACGCTGTACAAAGAATGCACGGCGGAAGAATTCATCGTGAACGAAAAGCCGGGAGAAATGCTTGGGAGTCATCACACGTTTATTTTGGACGGCAAGGTGCGTCGTCGAGAGCGCGACGTTTTTCTCGCGGCGATCGAAAGCTTATGAAGATACAGCTTCACAGTTTGTTTGAAGGGAGGTCAGAGCCCCTGCTGAAACAAACCTATAGTACAATGCCGTTTACCCATCTGAGGCTTTCGATCGCTCGTACTTTTGTGACTTTTTCTCTCTGGGATCCGACGACAACGACGACGACGACTGACCGATTTGACTTTTTCTCGACGCAGAATCGAAAAGGTTTGGAACCGCCCGAGGAAGGATGGATGGATCTCGACAATCACCCGACGACGACGGATGAAATTCGTTCGTTGATGAGCGATCTTGGTGTTTTAGGAAAGGCTGACTTCAAGCTCTTGCTTCGATGGCGCATGACGATTCGTAAGCAAGCGGGACTCGAAAAGAAGAAGCACGCTCGCAAAGGCGGCAAACGTGGCGAAGACGACGACGAGGATTCCTCCGACGAGTCATCCGGCGACGAAGAAGAAGCTGGCGATAGCGATGACGAAAACGCCGGCGATGAAAAGGATCAACTCTTGGACGAGATGAGCGAGTTGAAAAACTCGATGGATGCCCAAGCCAGACGAGACAAGAAGAAGAGGGCTAAAATCAAAGCCAAGGAGCGTCTTCGCGTCGCGAGAGGGTTGGCGAGCAGCGGCGAGGCGATCGTGGAGCAAGAGATGGATTTGTTCTCGCTCGCGCGCATCAAAACCAAAGGTGCGCTCGACGTCGTCTCCAAGGCGCCGACGCCGGGCATCGACGCCGCGCGCGATAGCGACGAGGAGCCAGAGGACGACTCGGACGCCGATTCCGACACCGAAGAGGACGAGCGAAGGTTAGATAAAGAAGTCGATGACATGTGGGACATGTACAAGGCGCGTCGACAGAAAAAGGGTGAAAAGTTCACCGAGGCTAGCAAGGGTAGAGATAGGCGCACTGAACTCGGCGCGGGGGAGTTGGACGACGAAGACTCAAGCGACGAAGACGGAGACGACGACGACGCGAGCGACCCCGCGGACGACGAATTCAAGTCGGACAGCGACGAGCTCGAGTGGGACGACGCAGACGAGGACGAGGACGCGCCTAAAGGTAAAAAGTCCAAGTCGAAGAAAGATGCAAACCCGCTCGTCGTCGATCTCGGCACTAAGCAAAAGAAAAACGCCGTCAAGGCTGCGGACATGTGGTTCTCGAATGACTTGTTTGCGAGCGGAAAGAAGGCCAAGGTCGCGCCCGCGGAAGCTTTAGACAGCGATGAAGACGAGGAGGAAGTTCCAGTCAAATCGAGCAAGAAGGAGAAAAAGAAGAAAAAACAAGCGACCGAAGACGAAGAGGAAAATTTCGATGATCTCAGAGCCAAGGCAAAGGAAAAGAAAGCCAAGTCGGAGGCGAAGACGAAGGGATCGGGTCGCGGCGGAAAGGGCGCCGCGCGCGACGACACGTACGACGACGAATCCGATGAAGACACCACGCGGCAAAAGAGACGCAAAGCCGTCGATGGTGGCGATTTCGAAGTCGTCACTGCCGAGGCGGAACCGCCTACAGATAGCGACTCCGACGCGGAGGGCTACGGGTACGATTCCGAAGTCGACGAGCTCTCCGACGACACTCGGGCGCGAATCTTAGCTTTAGGGAAGAAGATGATTCGCAAGAAGGACCGCGAAGAACTCATCGAAGACGCGTACAACCGCTACGCCTTCGATGACGACGACGTGCCCGACTGGTTCGCTGAAGACGAGCGTCGCTTTATGAAGCCGATTCCGCAGTACACCGCCGCTGAGCTCGCCGAGGCCAAGGCGCAGCTCGCCGCGGTGAACACGCGCCCGATCAAGAAAGTCGCCGAAGCGAAATGGCGTAAGAAGAAACGCGCGGAGGCGAAGATTTCTCAAGCCCGAGTACGCGCCTCCGCCATCATCGAGCAAGACGACGTTCCCGACGTCAGCAAAGCCAAGGAAATCGAGCGCGTCTTCGCCAAGGCGCGCCGAGCGACAAGCGGCGCGATCAAAAAGCCTCGGAAAGTCGTCGTCGCTCGCAAGTATCATCGCGGCAACGCCGGCGGCCCGAGCGTCGACAAGCGTCAGCTCGCCGACGCACGCGGCGAACGCGCTTCCGCCAAGCGCGCCGGCAAGGGCGGCCGCGGCGGCAAAGGCGGCCGCGGCGGTCGCGGTCGCGGCAAGCGATGATCACCCGTCCCGCCCTCGCGCACCGTGTAACAACGCTTCTTTCTTCAGGCCGTTCCCACCGTCGCGCTCGCGTCTCGCGCGTTCACATCGATGGTGTCGCGCGGCGATTTGTCCCGCGGCGTCGATTTCAAAGAATACTCGAGCTGTCACCGCGACAATCTGCACTCGCGCGCGTTCCGCGCGCCGGGACCGACGCGCGACACCGCGAGACGTCGCCGACGCGTCAACGACGACTCGCGACGCGCTCGCGCGCGCGCGAATCGCCCCGCGCGCGCTCGTCGACGCTGAAATCGTCGTCGATCGCGTCGAATCTCGACGTCCCCCCGCGCGCGACCGATGGAAAACCCGACGACCGCGGCGTCGCCGACGACGCTCCGCGAGCGCAACGGCGACGCGAACGCCCCCGGTCGCGCGCCGCTTCGAAGCAAAACGACGCTGGATGATTACGTCATATTGCGACCGGTCGGTGAGGGATCGTTCGGGAAGGTGTTTCAGGCGCGGCAGCGATACAGCGGACGGGCGTGCGCGATGAAGTTTATCCCGAAACACGGGAAATCCGAGCGAGATTTGGTGAGCTTGCGAAGTGAGATCGATATCATGAAAACGCTCGATCATCCGAACGTGATCAAGATGCTGGACGCGTTCGAGACGAACATGGAGTTCGTCGTGGTGATGGAGTTTGCGCAAGGGGTGCTCTACGACGTGTTGGAACACGACGCGCGGTTGCCGGAGAAGGAGGTGCGGATGATCGCGCGGCAGCTCGTCGATGCGTTGTATTATTTGCACAGTAATCGGGTGATTCATAGAGATTTGAAGCCGCAGAACATATTGATCGGTACCGATCGGTGCGTCAAGGTGTGCGATTTTGGATTGGCGCGATCGATGAGCAAGTCGTCGTTGGTGATGACTTCTATCAAGGGAACGCCGTTGTACATGGCGCCCGAGCTCGTGCAGGAGCAACCGTACGATCATGCGGTAGATTTGTGGAGCGTTGGGGTGATTTTATACGAGTTGTTCGTCGGGCAACCGCCGTTTTACACGACGTCTATTTATACGTTGATTCAGAAAATCGTCAAGGAGGACGTCAAGTGGCCGGACACGATGAGCCCGTCGTTTAAATCGTTTCTGCAAGGATTACTCAACAAGAAGCCGCAGCAGCGATTGAATTGGCCGTCCGTACTTGATCACCCGTTCGTGCGCAAGGACGGCGACGAGAGCGGTGATGAAGCGGCGCCCGACGCCATTGAGGATGACGTGTCGCCGAGGACGCCGTCAAGGCCGACAAGTGAACGCCAAAGACAGAGCACCATGGGTGCGGGGCGACGCGACGGGAGAGTCGCAGACGCGAATGGTACAATAACGGCGACGAGTATGGAAGACGTGAGCGAGGTTTTGCGCGAGTTGGAGAACACTGCGAGGCAGTCTGCGGAATCCGCGGCGGGTTTGAGACGCGACAGAGCGGCGTTGACCAAGCTCTTGGACACGCTTCAGCCGCAGACGTCGTATCGCAGCAAGTTTTTGCCGAGCTACATCTCGAACCGCACGCTTGCCTCAAAGAAAGTAGAAGCTAGGCCGACGAAAATGGCGGATATTGCGTCGGCTTTGAGGACGACGTTGGCGATGATGCGCGTGCCGCGCGCGACGCTGATGAGCGTCGGCGGTGGATCAACGGCGATGACGAAAGAAATGCCCGCGGCAGTCATCGCAGCGTGCACGACAGCGGCGAACGCGGTGGATCCACCGCAACCCGAATTATTGGCGCTGGCCATCAGTGTCGTATCCGCCATGGCGTCTCCCGACGGCCCGTCACCGTGGTGCGGACTCGGCTTGAACGGTTACTTGATATTTCTCGGCAAATTGCTCGGGTACACAAATCGAGACGTCGGCGAGACGGTAGCGACGACGGCGTCACGAGCGATTGCAGACGCCATAGAGAGCGCAAAAGCGCGAGGGTTGAGTGCCGAACTCGCAGCGACGCGCAGCGCTCTAGGGCCGCACAGTTCCAAGGGCGGCGGCGGTGTCACCGACGCGTTGTGTCAGGCATTGGCGAAGTCGTCTACGCAAGCGACAGCCACAGAGACGTGTCGGGCGTTGTTTGCGGCGACGGAAATTGGGCCATTGACCGCTTACGTCGCCGCGACGCTATCACTGAAGAAAGATGGCACGCAAAAGCTCATTAGGAGCGCGACGACGAAGACGCACTCGGCGAAATTGCTGAGACTCGTCGCCGACGCGAGCGACGACGTTCGAGCGCAGGCGATCGACGCGGACGGCGTGCGCATATTAGCCGCCATAGTCGTCGACGAAACCTCAAAGCGGACGATTACCTCTGATAACGCGAAATTAGCGGCGGCGGTGTTGTGCGCCATGGAGCCCCTGTTGAGCTCGCGCACGCGGCACCCCGTCGTGACCATGCTCGACGTCGGCGTGTGCGAGGCGCTGTGCTTGGCCCTCACGGCGTTCACCAAGGTTGGGAAGAAGATGAGCGGCGACGTCATTCACGACGTCACCCTTGTCCCGGCGTCGGAGCTTCTCCACCTGCCGTTCAAGTACATGCTTACGCCCGAAATGGACCCCGAAGCGACGGAGCGGGCGATGCGAAGATACCAAGGCATCTTGAGCGAACGCGGCGTCGTGAAAGCGCTCATCGCTCGCTTGAAGTCGTCTCCGCGAGAGATTTGGCCGGCACCGATCGCGCTCTTGAGTCGCTTAGTCATGGGTCCGAGCGTGTTCGCGAGCGAGTTCCTGGCAAACGGTGGTTTAGAGCCGACGCTGTGCTCAAAGATTCTCGATGGCGAACGCGGCAACGCGCAAATCGTCGTCGACTGGCTCATCGTCATCATGCAGTTGGCGCGCATGAAGAAGGAAAACTACCCCTTGATCGACGAAGCAGACGTTATCGAGCGTATCACGAATCTGCTGGATCATCACGACCCGAACGTGCGCGCGAGGGCGTGTAACGCCATCGGAAACGTGTGCCGCCACGACGACTTCTTTTACGAAGAATTCCGCGACGTCAAGACGCTGGAAAAGCTCATCGAGCGATGTGGTGATCGAGACCGAACGACGCGCAAGTTTGCAACGTTCGCGATTGGAAACGCAGCGTTTCATTCCGACGCTTTGTACGGCCCACTGACCGCCGCTGTGGATCCGCTCATGCACTTGCTCGACGCCACCGAGGAGGCGAAGACGCGCTCGAACGCGTGCGCCGCGCTCGGAAACTTGGTTCGCAATTCAGGCATTCTGTGCGATCTTATGGTGAACTCCGGCGCGCTCGACGCCATTATCAACTTGATGTCCACCCCATCCGAGGTCGTTGGCGACCCCTCGGCCGACGCCGAGGTGGTGAAGATCGCCGTGTACGCCCTCGGCAACGTCTGCCGCCATCGCGCGTGCCGCGAGCGCGTCGCGTCGAGAAACTTGAAACCCATCCTCGACGACCTCGCGCGCCGCGGCGACGACACGTTAAAAAAGTACGTTCTCAGAGTCAAGAACAAGCTCACCCCCCCGAGCGCGGTGTCGTAGCCCAGCGACTCGATTGTATTATACGTCGCTCCCGTCCCGCCGCGTCCCGGCCGCACACGTCGCCATGCGCGCCGCCCTCGCGCCGCGTCCCATCCCCCTCTCCCGCGCGTCCGGCGCGCGCGCGCGCACCGCGACGCCTCGCACGCGATGCGCCGACTACCCCAAGCCCGACCTCGACGTCAAATCCAACGCCAACTTTCAAGAAGCCAAGGCGAAGAGCGCCAGGCTCGCGACGTTTCGCGCGCGCGTGCGACGCGACGACGCCCCGGAAAAGCCCACGGTGCTCGTCATCGGCGGCGGTCTCGCGGGCCTGAGCTGCGGTAAGTATCTCGCCGACGCGGGGTGCGCGCCCACGGTGATCGAACGAGGAAAGGCGCTGGGCGGCAAGGTGAGCGCGTGGCGAGACGACGACGGCGACTGGATCGAAACTGGATTGCACATTTTTTTCGGCGCGTATCCGAATGTGATGAATTTGTTTCGAGAGCTCGACATAGAGGATCGATTGCAGTGGAAGGAGCACGCGATGACGTTCGCGATGAAGGATTATCCCGGGGAGTTTACGAAGTTTTACTTTCCGCCGGCTTTGCCCGCGCCGCTCAATATGGGTTACGCGATTTTGTCGAACGATAAGATGTTGACGTGGAGCGAGAAATTGAGAACGGGCGCGCCGTTGGTGCCCATGTTGGTCGGGGGACAGGATTACATCGACGCCCAGGATGAGTTGTCGTGCGAGGAGTGGATGAAGAAGAATTTCATGCCAAAGCGAGTGCGCGACGAGCTGTTCATCGCCATGGGCAAGGCGTTGGATTTTATCGACGCTGATAAGCTCTCGATGACGGTCATTTTGACGGCGATGAATCGGTTCATCAACGAGACGCACGGGAGCAAGACTGCGTTTTTGGACGGAAACCAACCGGATAGGCTGTGCGCTCCCATGGCGGAGCACATCGAACGCGTGGGCGGCGGCAAAGTCATCACCGACGCGCCCATGCAAGAAATTCTCGTCGACGCCGACGGAAATGTGGAGGGGGTGAAGATGCGCGACGGTCAAATCATGACGGCGGACCATTACGTGTCCGCCATGCCCGTGGACGCGTTGAAATTAAAACTTCCCGACGTTTGGAAAGCGATGCCGTTTTTCAGGCAGTTGAACGAGCTCGAAGGCATCCCCGTCATCAACGTGCACCTCTGGTTCGACCGCAAGTTGCGCCCGTACGACGGTCTTGTGTTCAGTCGCTCGCCGTTGCTCAGCGTGTACGCGGACATGTCCGAATGCTGCGCAGAATATAAGGACGACGACCGCTCCATGCTCGAGCTCGTCTTCGCGCCGTGCGACAAACGCGCAGGCTCCGACGTGAACTGGATCGGCGCCAGCGACGAAGACATCGTCGCGGCGACGATGAAAGAGCTCGAAACGCTGTTCCCAGATGAGCTCGGCGCGGGTAAAGACGGCGCGTCGGGGGCCAAGCTTCGAAAGTTTGCAGTGGTGAAGACGCCACGCTCCGTGTACGCCGCGATTCCGGGACGAAACAAGTTCCGTCCGAGTCAACACACGCCGATCAAAAACTTTACCCTGGCGGGTGATTACACGTCGCAAAAGTTTCTCGGGTCCATGGAAGGCGCGGTGCTCTCCGGAAAACTCGCCGCCGAAGTCGTCGCCGAGACCTTCGCGGGCGTCGAGCCGACGACGCGCGTCAAGCCCGTGCACGAATCCGTGGCGTAGTGTATCATAGCTAGCACTTGTTGATTTATTTATTCATTTATGCATGCATTTGTCGGAATGTTGTGTTACAAGAAAAGACGCGCTCAGGCGTCGTCGTAGCCGCGCTCGGGTTCAAACGCGGCGCGTAGGGCGTCCTCAAGCACCGCCGCTGCGTCTTTCGCTTTGGGATCTGTTGATTTCGTCTCTTGAAACATTTTACCCAAGTACAGTAAAGCTTTCGCTCGACCCGCGCGACGAGACTGCGCGACGCTGGCGTCGTGAAGCACCTTGGAGCACACGTGTCGAAGCGTCGACTCGATGTCCACGCTCGAAGTCGACCAGAGCGCGTCGAGGACGTGCGGTAAGACGTCTCTTTGCTGTTTCGCCCTGAGCTCGTTCGCCTGCTGCTCGTTCGTGGCCTTTTGCACCTCTGCCTCCGAGCTTTGGACGGTAGAAAAGATGTTCACCCCCGCCTTGAGCGCCGAAAACTTATTCTTCCATTTGGATGCTTTTTGTTGCATCGTCACCCCGGTCGATCTCAAGCCGAGATCGAGCCACGTCCCCGTTCCCGCGAGTGGGTCGTGCAGGAACTTCTCCGCCTCCATCGCGTACACCCAGCCGATCTTTTGCACCATGATTTGCCCGAAGGACGCGTTGGCCAAAGTTTGCGCGACGGGGCGCATCGTCTCCACAAATTGCGCCGCGCGCTCTTTTTCGGTGCCCATCTTCGAGTCAATGTCCACGTACACGTCACACATCGCCGCGAGCTTGATCGCTAACCTCGCCTCGCGGCGTTTCTGCAGCAAATCCTGTTCGTCGCCGGTCAAATCCGTCCCCGCCATGGCGAGCGACGCGAGCTGTAACCTCCCCACGAACCCTTCCATTTGCTCGCTCCCGAACAACATGCCGAAAAACGCCGCTGGATTCACGATCGGAACGTCGCCCAGCGCGTCCTTCCCGCGCGCGTCGTACTTGCGTCGCAAACTTTCGTCGCTCAGCACCTGGTACGCCTCGCCGATTTCCTGAAACCGCGCCTTCGCCGTGGGATCGTTCGGATTCTTATCCGGATGCATCTTTCGCGCCAGAAGATAATATTTCCGTCGTATCTCCGCGCTCGTCGCCGTCGGCGACACCTCCAGGGCGTCGTAATACTCCGTCTCCCTCGCGCCCCCGCCGCTCGATCCCGCCGCCTCCTCGAGCATCCCTCCGATCCCCGGCCGCGCGCCTCGCGTCTCCGCCCGCTTCACCGCTCGCTCGAATATCGCCCCATCGCTCGTCTCCCCCAAAAACGCCCCATCGCGCGCCAGATCCTCCGCCACCCACGCTCGCGTCTTCCGATCGAATCGCTCGCCTCGCGCGCGCGCCGCCACCGCGCTCGGCGTATTGACGGCGCCGCGCGCGATTTGCGCCACCCCCACGCTCGCCCCGACCACCGGCAGCACGATCGCGCTCGCGACGCCCAATCCGAGTCCCTTGACGAACCCTCGCGCGCCGTCCTCGCGCGCGCCGACGACGGGCGCCGAGAGCAGCGCGCCCGCGCCGAGCGCCACCGATTTCGCCGCGCTCTGCAACCCAGAGCTCAGCCCGGCGCCGAAATCTTTCGGTTTGCGCGTGCTGAACACGTCGTCGACGCGCGGCGCGCGATCGTCGCGGTCGGTCGTCGTCGCGGGCGTCGTCGTCGCGCGCGACGCGTCGTCGCGCGCGACGATCGCGTCGTCGCGCGGCATCATCGCGCGACGCGTCGAGACGCTTTCTGCGACGCCACTCGATGGCGTCGCGCGGCGCGTCGCGGCGTGTGACGACGCCGACGCGACCGCGACGACGCGTGCGAAGATCGCGGGCGCGCGCGAGGGCGCGCGACGGCGCGCGCGACGGCGCGAATGTCGCGAACGACGGCGATGCGCGCGCGATGATGCCGCGGCGGACGTTCGCGCTGTCGTGCGCGTCCGCGAGCGCGCTCGCGACGCGAAGCGACGCGAGCGCGAGCGATGCGCTTCGCGCGCAGTACGCGGACGCGTTCGAGGCGCTGCGACGGAACGCGGCGACGACGACGGTGCCGATGACGCTCGAGCGCGGCGGCGCGTACGCCGTCGAGTGGACGCTGGGCGACGACGCGAGGACGCTGCGAGGCGTCGTCGACACCGGGTCGCCGTTTCTGACGTCGCAGCGGCGAGGGTGCGACGCGAGGGGGGCGGGCGCGGGTTGGGGGTGCGTCGAGGCCGAGGACGTGCGGTTCGAGGCGTACGACGCGACGTTCGAGACGTACGGGCTGCAGGCGGACGGACGAACGTCGTGGTACGCGGGTAAGCGAGCGACGCTGGGGAGCTTGGAGTTTGAAGATTTGGTGTTCGGCGTCACGGATGACGTGCGAGGACGAGACGCGGCGCCGTTCGTGGGGTTGGTGAAGTACACGAATCGCGAACGGGGCATTCGACCGAGTTTCTTGCAACAGACGGACATCGCGAGCTTCGCGTTGGATTTCGAGCGCGAGACGCTGACGCTGAGTCGGGACTCGCTCGTCGATGAGAGCGAGATCGGGGTCTTGCGAACGGTGGATTTGCGCTCGATCGGGGCGCCGGTGTACCACTACGCGACGCCGTGCGACGAGCTGTGGATAAACGGCGAGCGGTTCGAGACGTCCAAGCCGATTTACGTCGTCTTCGACAGCGGCACCACGGGCATGCTCGTCGATCGGCAGTTGTACGAAGACAGCGATTTTCATCTCGGCACGTACCAGACGCACATGAAGTTCACGGACACGAACGGTGAGACAAAGTATTGCGGCTCGTCGCTGCGGACGTGCAAGCTGAGCGAGGATTGTTTATTCGTCGTCACCCCCATCGACGTTCCGTGGCCGGGCTGCGGGGACGATTTTCACATCGTCTTCGCTGGATTATCCGTCTTGCGAAATCAAGGCGCGTTAGTCGTCGACGCCGAGCGCGGTCTCGTGCGTTTAGGTAGACTAGTAGCGTGATAGTAGATGACGTTTGTTTCTTTATTAGATTTTGTTCTGCGCGGCGCTCACTTGACCCACTCCCCCATAGCGCCCTCTTTCAAGACGTCGATCATGTCGTACAACGTTTTTGGATCCTTCGCGTCCACCTTGCGCTTTAAGAACCCCACCGCGTCGACCGTACCTTCGGCGTAAATGCTTCGTCCGCACACGTTGTGCTGAAACTCAAACGAAACCGTGCCGTCCGCGCTCGTCAGGCGATAGGTGTGAAACGCGTGCCCCAACAAGTGTTCTTCGGGCACGCCCATCTTCCCCGTTTGGCTCTCCACGTCGCGCACGAGCTCGATATCGTTCAAATCGAACCCACACCCGAGATCGTTGAACGACGCCACGATGGCTTTCGCCGTGCCGCTCGTATCCTTTTTACTACTCTGGTGCGATTCCGTCACCGTCAGCGTGTACCCCTCGAACGCGCCGGGAAACTGTTCGGCCATCAATTTCATCGCCGCTTGAAACGCCACCACCTGCTTCCCCATCTGCGGCGCGATCACGGCGTAATTTCCGCTCTCCTTCACCTCTCGGAGCATGCGTTCGCGGTCGCCCCCCGTCGTCCCCATCACGAACGGCACCCCGTGCTTCACGTACAGCGCCGCGTTCGAGTTCACGCTGTCCGGTTGCGTGTAATCCACCACGATGAACCCCGGATACTCCCGTTTCGCGCGTTCCAGCGTCTCTCCCGCGTCCTCCTCGCCGACGTCCACGCCTCGCACCTCCGTCCCCAGCACATCCGTCGTCGCCGCCGTCGCCCGCTTCGTCAGCGCGTACGGCACCAGCTCGAACCCCGCGCGCTTGACCACGCTGCACGCCGTCGCGTGTCCCATCTTTCCGCTCACCCCGTTCACCATCACGCGCGTCGTCGCGCCGTCCGCGCTCGCGCGCGTCGCGACGATCGCGCGCCCGCGCGCGCGCATCGCGCCGCCGTCGCCCCGCGCGCGCGCGATCGCGCGTCGTCCCGCGCCGCGCGCCGCGGACGCGCGCTCGAGCGCCGCGCCGCGCATCGCGCGCGCGCTCGCGCGTCGCCCGTCGTCGTGTGCGGCGCCGCGCGCGCGCGCGCGCGATCGATCGATCGATCGCTCGATCGATCGATCGACGGTCGAGGGTCGACGCGCGCGCGTCGAACCTCGCGCGACGATCGCGGCGTCGCGCGCGCGCGCGATCGATCGCGCGCGCCGACGCGTCGATCCCGGGTGTGTTCGCGCGTCGCGCGACACGACGACGCGCGCGACCGTCGCGCGCGAGCCCGGACGCGAGCGAACGCGCGCGAGGCGTCGATCGAGCGAACCGAGCGCGCGCGGGGGCGAGACGAGGCGAGAGACGCGCGAGAGACGCGCGATCGTTCGCCGCCGCCGGATCGATCGGTGGCGCATTCGGAATTTGGAATCGAACGTCGGCGCGGCGAGGGCGACGGGACGCGCGAGAGGGCGATCGAGATGGGACTGAACGCGCGAAACTCGAGCGTGGATCCCATCGTGCACGATGACGCGCGAGGGGACGAGAAACGACGGCGGACGGTGGCCTTGGCGGGGCTGTCGAGTCAGCGAGCGCTGAGCGCGCTGGCGAGCAAAGGATCGGTCGGGGATTGGCGCGCGGCGCACGTGCTGGAGAACGGGGGGAAGGCGAGCGAGGACTATGCGTTTAACGACAGCGAGGCGGCGTTTCGGGCGAAAGACTCGCAGAGGATTGGGTTCAAGTCGAAGATCATCTGCACGCTCGGACCGGTGTCGCGAACGGTGGAGATTTTGGAGGAAATGTTGAGGGCGGGGATGTCGGTCGCGCGGTTCAACTTTTCGCACGGCTCGCACGAGTATCAC